>Ga0272441_10008765_pt1 | contig 15901 bp, 14 predicted proteins | sample SSMProp6N_FD_193582 | JGI IMG/M metagenome (GOLD analysis project Ga0272441, IMG submission 193582) | Marine sediment archaeal communities from Little Sippewissett salt marsh, Falmouth, MA, United States - SSM-Prop-6N | ecosystem: Environmental > Aquatic > Marine > Wetlands > Sediment ... | reverse complement strand
TGCTCTTTTACCGTATTTTCGAGCTGTTTAAGCGCTTTTTCCTCTTTTTCCGTGGTTGTCATCACCCCGGCGGCCCTTTGTACCGCATAACGCCCGAAACGTCTTCTGAGCCTGTCTATGGCCATATACAAGCTCACCTTTTCAGGAGTATCATCAAACATATCGAGCTGCTGGACTCCCTGTACCAGGTGGCTGAACCTTACTCCGATAAGCCTGATAAGCATTCGTCTTTGGTAGAGCCTTACAAACAGCTCTTTAGCGACATCTGTAAGTACATGATCGAAAGATGTATAGGGTATCCTTTTCTGCAGGGTATGGGTATCGAAGTTGGAGTATCTTATTTTCACGGTGATGCAGGAGGTCAGTTTCTCCTGTTTTCGCATATCATAGGCGATCCTTTCCACCATACTCACCAGAAGCTGGTTTAGTCGTTCCATATCAGTGGTATCCTTTTCAAATGTGTGTTCGGTGCTTATCGATTTTTGCTCCGAATAGCTGATCACGGGAGTGAGATCTATGCCATTAGCTTTTTTCCATATTTCGATACCGTTTTTCCCCATCAGTTTTTCGAGCATCTCTGCAGGAATATTACGTAGGGTATATATTGTTGCAATACCCATCGATCTCAGCAGGTGGTAGGTTTTCGGACCTATCATTGGTATTTTGCTTATTGAGAGGGGATCGAGAAAGGGGAGGACCGTTTCTTTCATAACCTCTATCTCGCCATTTGGTTTTGCCTCTCCTGTTGCGATTTTTGAGACGGTCTTGTTGACAGAGAGTCCTGCTGAAACAGGCAGTCCTGTCTCTTTTATTATATACTCGCGCAATTCATGCGACCATTTGCAGCATCCGTAAAAACGGTCCATACCGCTTATGTCGATAAAATGCTCATCAACGGAAGATTTCTCGTAAAGAGGTGCCCTCTCAGCTATTATCTCGGTTACCATATTCGAATAGTTACTGTACAATTCCATATCGCCGCGTATTATTATTGCCTCGGGACACATTATCCTGGCCATCTTCATGGGCATGGCGGAATTGACCCCGTATTTCCTGGCTTCATAGCTGCAGCTCGATACAACACCACGGTCAGACATGCCGCCTATTATCACCGGCTTGCCGGTAAGCCTGCTGTTCTTAAGCCTCTCCACCGATACGAAAAAAGTATCAAGATCGAGATGCAGGATGGAACGTTCTATGTTGCCTGTAGCGATCATCTTTTTTTCCTCTGTGTTTCTCTGTGCAAGTTTTTCAACCTCTCTGCTAGTGCGGATTTGCAATCCGCACTTTGTGTTTTATTGGCACGGATTACAAATCCGCGCCAGCCGCGCCAGCCGGGGTTCACTCCAAAATTTTTTACATTTTTCTTGCTTATTTCAAAAACATATTTTACTTTTGATTAAAAATTAATCAAATCTATGATTACAATATAATCATTTTTTATTATGTATTTCACTTCCAACATAAAATTTTTAAGAAAAAGAAGGGGCAGGACCCAGGATGAGGTTGCTGCGGCCCTGAATCTCAAACGTTCTACCCTGAGCGGGTATGAGAACGGTGTTGCCCAGCCGGCCATTGAGGTGCTGGTCTCGTTTTCAAAATACTTTAACCTGTCAATAGATACTTTGTTGAAGGTTGATATAACAAAATTGTCGGAGAGCCAGCTCGGAGAACTGGAAAGAGGATATGATGCATATGTTAAGGGGAGCAATCTGAGGGTGCTTACAACAACAGTCGGTTCCGATGATGTTGAAAACATTGAGCTGGTACCGGAACAGGCAAAAGCAGGCTATACAACAGGATATGCTGATCCTGAATATATTGAGGAACTGCCGCATTTCAGGCTTCCGTTTCTTTCTGACAATCGAAAATACAGAACATTCCAGCTGAAAGGCGATTCTATGTTACCCATACCTGATGGTTCATGGGTTACAGGTGAGTTTGTACAGGACTGGCATGAGATAGTAAACGGAAAAGCATATATCGTTTTTACAATGAATGACGGCATAGTTTTTAAATTGGTTGAAAATAACCTGATAACAGAAGGGAAGCTGGTCCTCTATTCACTTAACCCGGTTTATGAACCTTATGAGGTCCATATAAATGAGGTTAAGGAGTTATGGAAATTTGTAAACTATATAAGTTGTGAATTACCCGAACCCGCACTGCCCGAAAAGCATTTTTTACATGAAGTCGCAACAATGAAGAATGATCTGGAGAGAATAAAGGCCAGGCTGGGAAAGGAAATAACAGATATCGAAGAAATGCAGTAAAAAACAGGAAAAAATTAACGGCAGAGATCGCGAAGATAGTCGCAAAGAACGCAAAGAATAAATTGTCTTGATCTTTACTTTGCGGACTTTGCTTTACCTTTGAGAACTTTGCGGTTAAGATAACATTAACAACAACACTTTATTACTGCAATGTTCCTGCCGATTATTCTTCCTGTGTCAGCCCGATGATCATCTGAACGATCTTTTCGTTCTCTGATTCCGGTATCTTGCCATAATAAATAGCCCTTACAATCCTTTTCTTGTCTACTATGACAACACTGTAGCTGTCTTCCGGCATTCCCCAGTCGCGTTGCAGCACACCGTCATAATCGAACAGAATGGTCGTATCATATTTCTTTGCCTTATTACCAGCAATAAGCCTTATCAGAGCATTGGGCTTCCATGTCGATTTGCAGTCGACAATTCCAAAGCCTTTGAAGAAATCCTTGTTTATCCTTTTGTCAATATCAGTGGCTTTGTCGATATAGTCATTAAAAGGATCATTGAGATCTGATTCGTCAGGATCAACATAATTGATCTGTAGAACTTTACCTGGCCAGGAATCCATCGTGAATTCCTCTTTGTCGGCATCTGTGAATGTCCATTCGGGGGCTTTCATACCTACTTCAAGTCTGGCAGTCTGCGCCGACATGTAAGTAATTGTTAAAGAAGCAAACAGAATAGTGAAAAGAATCTTTTTCATGTTAATATATTTATGATTGAAGACGAAATATATGAATTTTTTGTGATAATCAAATTTTCTTTCAGAATAACCATTTTGTAATAATATATTTTCAGAATATTTTTATAATTTGGTCGAAAAATTTTTTCACAATCGGATTATGGCAGCAGCTTTATCAACAAATTCCAGGTTTTCAAAAGGGGAGGATCTTGCCAATGCTCTATCGCATCTGGGTGGAACATTGCTTGCAGTGGCGTGTCTTACACTGATGGTTATCTTTTCAGCAATAAGGGGTGATGCCTGGTATATTGTAAGTACTTCTATATTTGGAACTTCAATGGTATTGCTCTATCTCTCATCCACACTGGCTCACTGGCTGCCTGCCGGAAATGCAAAAGAGAGATTTTTTATACTCGACCGGGCAGCTATTTTCATCCTCATCGCCGGTACTTACACACCTTTGGCACTTATCGCCCTGCGCGGACCATTGGGATGGGTTATTTTCGCTATCGAATGGGGACTCGCCCTGTTTGGGATACTCAGGTTAGTTTTAAAAACACATAGTTTTGAAAAAGGTGTTTCTATAGTTGATATACTGATATATGTCTTAATGGGATGGCTTATTGTTTTTTTCCCCGGTCCGGTATTGAAATCGGTACCCCTTATGGGTTATTTATGGATAATTATAGGCGGTCTGTTTTATACACTTGGAATAGTATTCTTTAAAGTCATCAGGTTCCGCTATCATCACCTTGTCTGGCACTTTATGGTAATAGGAGGTAGCCTGTCCCATTTTACAGCAATATTCTTTTATATTATCCTTTAGAAGATCAGTGAACATTAAGGAAGTCGTTCAGTGGCTTCATTGCTTTAAATGTCCTGATTACATCGTTGAAAAAATCCCTGCCGATAACTTCACGATCGCTGATCATCCTTACAGCAATGTAGCTTTTATGCTTAAGGAGTTCTAAATAAGGATGATCTTTTGAATATCCTCTTGGTAAACCACTGAGCTTTTCTCCCTCAAGTTTTTTGAAGTATGTTCTAAACTCTCTGTTATTGATTATTTTGAGAAGCTTTTCCCCATCCTCATCGATCTTGCCCCTTATTAGTTTAAGCCATGGCGCAGGAGGCATATAGGCTCCTCCGGCTATCATACTTTTATTTCCGGGCTCCACATGAAGATAATAACCAGCAAAACGGTCACCGTTTTTTCTGCCTCCCCTTACAATAAATGCACCCAGGTTGGTTTTGTAAAGAGTTTTATCATTTGAAAACCTTATATCACGGTTGATCCTGAATGTACAGCTTTTTGCCTCCAGACCTTTCAATATCGGTTCAAAGCTTATCATTTCATCAATAAGAGACTGTATAAAAGACTCATAATCAGATTTTATCTTTTGATATCTGCTGCGATTCGCTGAAAACCAGTCACGGTTATTGTTCTTTTTCAGTTCTGTGAGAAATTCGAGTGTCGAATTACTGATAGATTTCATCTGGTCAGATATATAATTTATTAAATCAGTTTAATATCGAAAGACAAAATTATCTTTTATGACAGACATTCTGCAATTATGCAACATAATTGTATATTTATGGCCTTAATTTTTGAATATATAATTAAATTGGTATCGGTTATCATACATATAAGGTTTTTTATGCTTGAAAATCAATTATTTGCCCCAACCCTAAAGGGAGTAATTGATTTTCTTCGCACCCTTTAGGGTAAGGGGCTAACGAAGAAAATCAATTGAACTTTATGCATGATTCATGATACTCAAATATAATTAACACAATCGAGTAAATATGAGTGAAAAATTTTCAATCAGTCCTGCAGGTGAGAAATTTCCATTGCCGAAACCAGAAGATTACAAGGAAGAATTCGACAAGCTGAAGCTTAGGGTAGAAGAGGAGCGTACAAAGAATCGTGAGATAGTTGTTGTGATGGGAGTAGGATTTGTGGGAGCCGTCATGGCTGCAATAGTTGCCGATACCGTCGACAAGGACGGGAATCCTGCAAAATTTGTGATAGGCATGCAGAGGCCGAGTGTGAGAAGCTACTGGAAGATACCACTGCTTAACCGTGGCATATCACCTGTTAAGGCTGAAGATCCGGAGGTTGATCCTATGATCAGACGTTGCGTCATTGAAAAGAAGACACTGATGGCGACCTATACATATGAAGTACTTAAGCTGGCTGATACTGTGGTAGTCGATGTGCAATGTGATTATATCAAGGAGGAGCTTGGCAATGTACACAGCGGGCAGACCGATATGGCTGCACTGGAAGCTTCCTTACATGTTATTGCAGAGCATATTACACCTGAAGCCCTGGTGTTGATTGAGACGACGGTTGCACCGGGGACGACTGAACAGGTGGCATACCCGATAATGAAAAGAGTATTCAGAAAACGTGGTATTGAATCGGATCCTCTGCTGGCACATAGTTATGAAAGGGTTATGCCCGGACGCAATTATGTCGCCAGTATACGTGATTTCTGGCGTGTCTGCAGCGGGATAAACGAGAAAGCCAGGGATAAGGTGGTAAAATTCCTGAATGAGGTACTGAATACAGACAAATATCCGCTGACAGTTATGGACAGGCCCATTGAATCGGAAACGGCAAAGATTGTTGAAAACAGCTACAGAGCTACCATACTGGCTTTCCTCGATGAGTGGAGTTTGTTCGCAGAACGTAACGGTGTGGATCTTATCAAGGTTATTGATGCTATAAAAATAAGACCCACACACAGTAATATGATTTTCCCGGGACCGGGAATAGGAGGGTACTGTCTGCCAAAAGACGGTGGTTTGGGAATATGGGCATATAAGCATATCCTGGGTTTTGAGGATGAAATCTTCAGGATAACACCAATGGCTATTAACATCAACGATACCAGGGGACTACATGTGGGACAGCTCACCCGTGATGCCCTTAGGAATATGGGTCAGCCGATTGCCAGCTCAGAGATAGTGGTTCTGGGTGCCGCATACCGTGAAGATGTTGGAGATACGCGCTACAGCGGCTCTGAAGTGGTGATAAGGAAACTTGCGGAAATGGGAGCAGAGTTACGTGTTCACGATCCTTATGTTGAACACTGGTGGGAATTTGAACAGCAGGATACATACCCTGCGCCGGGACAAAGTAAGGCGAGGTTCTTCCGTAACCAGGAAAAACTGAAAGAGATACATGTTGAGAATGATCTTGACAAAGCACTGAAAGGTGCTGAAGCAGTTATCCTTGCGGTACCTCATAAGGTATACCTCGAGCTCGATCCGGATGAGGTGGTCATGAAAATCGGTCAGCCTGCTGCTATTATTGATTGCTTCGGAATACTGTCGGATGACAAGATAAAACGTTATTTCAGGCTTGGCTGCGAGGTCAAGGGACTGGGCCGGGGACATATACAAAGGATAAAGGAGAAGATCCGTAAAGGGTAATAACCATCAGGCGGAGGGCTCAGGGCTATATGACTGGAAGACTGTAACTATTCTTTCGTCCAATGATATATCAGAGAGATTGAGGGGACATTTGGCAAGATAACTTGTTGCCTGTAGTTCTTTATACATTAGGGCATTACGAGGTATCCAGATAGGGATACATCCATCCATTCCGGTGTAACTGAGGGTGCAACCTTGTTCATTTTTTTTAACATTTTCAGGAGGACGCGCCGGTAATTGGGCTCCTGGTTTTATAACAATTATAGTAGGAGCAAAACAAACAAGATTCTTTTCATTATTGAGTTTTATTTAATTTAACGTTGTATTTCCCATTCACTCTTCGTGACCGGTCAATATGTCTTCAAGCCTGTTTCGTTTCACGTAGTTATCAAAATGGAATGATTGTGCGAGTGATGTCAGTTCTTCATCTGACAAACCTTTGAACAAATTACAATATTCAGGCACAAGCGCTTCAGCAATCAGGATATGCCTGACCAACAGGTTTATTTGGCCTTGCTGGCCTTTTGGATATGGATTGTACCCCGGGAACTCTTTTTTAAACAATTCTTCTATTGGTTCAATTACCTGCCTGATATTTTTATCGGTTGATCCCCATGCATCGGCTCCAAGAGAATCTTTTCTTGCAAGGAATGCAGAAACCAGTTTCATATATGGGGTATTTTCATTTTGGTGGATAATGGCTTGTAAACCCATATCTTTATACAGCCAGATACACCAGCTTACATTGTATTTGTCGTAATAGGCCAGTTGATCTTTCAGTACCTGGTATCGCATTTCATCTTTTACAGGATTACCGGTATAAACAGGACCAAACTCTCCTACCCAAAGAGGTACATGGTTGGAAAACATAAATTCACTTTTCTTAAGGAAATCATGTTCAAGGGTATCCTTATCATAATATCTGCCGTTAGTATAGCCGGGATAATCTCCACCAAAAATGAATCCTGGGACAGCATAATCGTGGTTGGTATAAACCACATTATCCCATATTTCGGTGAACTTGTCAAAATCAGTTGCATATCGATCACCTTCAAGGAACAGAATATGATTTGGGTCGATTTTACGAATAGCATCTTGCAGGCGTTTGTAATATGGGAAAAGTTTTTCGCCTGTTGGTTCAGCCGGTTCATTAATCAAATCATAGCCGGCAACCCACGGCTGGTCTTTATATCTTTCTGCTATTACTTCCCAAAGAAGTAACACCCTGTCTTGAAAATCCTTATGCTTCCAGAATAATGCCTTGTGGGTGGGATTGTCACTATGCCAGTGTTGGTTTTGAAATCCCGGTAACGCATGGAGGTCGATGATGGTATAAATATGGTGCTTTGCACATATATCTATTACCCTGTCGAGGTGTTCAAATGCCACTTCCTTAATTACCCGTGGATTCATATCATCTTCAAAAAGATGGTAATTTATTGGTATACGAACCAGGTTAAGTCCCAGACTGTGAATGTATTCTGCATCGGATTCAGTGAAATAACTTTTGAGAAAAGTATCGAAGAAAAGATTGTATTTCTTTTCTCCCAGCACTTTCAGTAGCCCTTCGCGCATGGTTTCTTCATTAGCAGGATAACCATCAATGAAATTCTCCATGTGAAGCATTCCACCAAGTCCAAAACCACGTAAAAAAACGGTATCGTTCTTCTGGTTGACGATTTGATCACCCGAAACCTGAAGCCAGTTTTCATTTGTTGAACTCTTTCCATTTTTACTTCCCCCGGAACAGGCAGACAACAAAAATATGATATGGAAGACTAATAGCAGTAAAGAATATGTCCGTTTCATTGTTGTTAGGATTTAAATGTTAAGATTAGATTTGTTTATAGGTTTTGTATTTGTGTCAGAACATGCAAGTTACAAAATATTATTAACAAGTAAAAACGCTAGCCCACAGGCTATTGCTTGTTCTTCTCCTGAGCCTGTTTCCGTCAAATTTCTCCTTAGGTTGTTTAAAGAAGTGTCAACCTGTTTCATGACAAGATATTATATTGAGTCCTGAAAGATGAACTGTCACTTACAGCCCGGTCCTGGCTGTCACATGAACTCTTTATTTGGAGGCAGGAGAAACAGGCGATCGGATCTTGGCTCTCCACATCTGGCGCATTCGGTGTCATACCAGCTCATAGTCAGGCCGCACCGGGGACAACGCCAGCGCTCTTCTTCGTATTTAACCCATTCCTGAACGCCCATCTTACGGATTTTTTCAAGGTTTGGCAGGTATTCGGCACGGTGTAGCAAGCCGGTATTAATAAATCTCATAATAAGAGTGCAGGGTAACTCTTTACAGTCAGAACAGCGAGTCACATTCTGTTTGTTCTCTGCACATTCCTTCATAGGGCAACTTTGGCAATGGGCAGCAATCTCGCCGTCACTGAGACAACCGTCGCAAAGAATGCCATCCATCCAACTCGGATCAGGTATCGTCTTCAGTGCCTTCGTTGGTCCGGATGAAGATCTATTCTGCAGTCTCATTTTTATTTCCTCATCTTTACTGTGTTTAGCTATGTATGCCGGGCAGGCTCCGCAATATGTTCCGCATACGGCCACGAGATGTCTTTTACTTTCTTCGTTGTTATTCTCCGATATTTTTGCAGAGTCTGCCAAAACCCCTATTGGAAGACATGTACAACATATACCTGTACCGGCTACATTTTTAACAAACTTTCTTCGGGTAATATTCCTCTTTCTACCTGAATTCATACTTGGCTATAATTATTTATTATATTGACAGTGTTATGTTCCCTATTTGTATTTACTCTATTACGTTGCGCTACTTTTTGGATATTTGAAGTAGTACCTTGAACCACAACAGGATTTGTATTATCCTTCTGTATCCACTCATTACTATAAGATGCTTTAATCCCCAAAAATAATATAACAAATTGTGTTAATCCGGTAACCATTTTTATTACTGTTCAATCATCCTTATAAACTGTTGTTAGACTTGCTCTTACGGATAAGCAAGTTAAATATTGTTTGTGGAATAGACTGCTGGGGATTATTGTTCTATTATCTGTCGCAGGCATAGTCTTACTCATTTGTTTTTATAATTCGAAATTTCTGAATAGCCGACAACCCTGATATTCAGGTAATTGAAGCACTCTTTCAGATAATCATTTGTACATATGATTAACTCATTTTCTCTGTTTTTAAAATAATCAACATCCAGACCACCAGGATAATTATCTTGTCGTGAATAAGTCCCTAAATGTAAAATTAATTCTGAGACACCTTTTGGAAGATGTTCCAGAATATATAACAAATTGGCGGCTGTCGGATCACCCCAAAAGTAATCGATAAGCAAATCAGGATACAGGATTCCAAGTTCATCCAATTTTTCAGCTTTTCTCTCCATTTCATGATTTCGGATATATTTCAATAAACCTATGGCTTTTAAAGGATGAGTAAGTGCAAATCTCAATGCTATTTGATGTCCACGTTTATTCATATGTGAATTCGGGAATGTTTCAGGATATTTTACACTTACCGGTAGGGGAGACCTGACCGGTACACCGAATTCTCCTGCCAGTTCCGTAACAATTTCAAAAAATGGAGTGTATAGTGATAAAATTCCAAATTGATATGATAAATGATCAATTTTAATATCATATTTTGCCAGGGCAAGTATCTGGGCTCTGAGTTCTTTTCTTAGATCGTCGGTAGATATACTCTTAATTCTTGGCAATAATTCATCAATCGTATAAAAACTGCCACCAGGATTAACGAGAGAGGGAATTTGTTCTGCATCCAGAACTGGCCTTCCTGTTACTATGTTTAAATGAATGCCAATACCGATATCGGGATGGTTTTCAGATATTTTTTTTTAGTTCTGGTAAAGACTCTGTGAAATTAGACAAGACAGAAATCGCAGTAATTGCCTTTTTTTCTGCAGCAATTTTAATTCCGTCATTAATATTTTCAGAGGCGCCAAAATCATCAGCTGTAATAATCAGAATTCTCTCCTGATCGTATGGAGTAACACCTGATATTTTGCCTGCCATATTGTTTTGTTAAAGCTTTTCCACTAAATAATAAATTGATCTGAAGGATCCCGGATCTGCCCTGTAGCATTTAACCTCTTCAAGATCACTTTTGAACAGATCCCTGGTCTGTTTACTGTCTATAGCCATTATCTCTGATTCAAGCAGTCTGTAATAGTCATTCCACCATATTTTTTCATCAAGGTATATTGTATCGACTATTTTGCAATTCCTGCTACGGATAAAGCCAGATTTCTTCTCATGATCCTTATATTCATCATGTATTACGACATGTCTGTTTTTTTTAAGAATCCCGACTATTCTCAGAAAACCATTTTCAAATCCAACGGTATTCAGAAATCCTTCTGCAATAATTAAATCGTAACAATCCGGATTTGGCATAAAGTCGAAGAAAGATATGTTTAAGGCAGTTACTTTGTCAGAAAGGTCTTTTTCAATGATTTTATTCTGTAACCACTCCAGGGCATTCTTATCAGTATCGATAGCAGTAATAGCACCTGTATATTTATCTGCAATCCAGAGAGTTGGCACTCCTGTTCCGCAGCCAATATCCAGTATTTCCGGGTTTTCAGTTTCCGGAATTACTGAGAATGCCTTTTCCAGATGCTTAATGAGTCCCTGCCTGCATTTATCTTTTATCTGATAGTATTCCCTTATCATCGGATTTTGCTTGTATTGACAACTCAATTATCTCGTGTTGTTAAGAATGCAATATTGGGCTGAATATCTGATAGAAAAATTACTCTATATAACAGCAAGTTATATAAAAATTGCAAAATAGAGTATGGCAGAATTGATATTTTTATTGCAGGGAAGTTGTTGGAGGTGGGTGAGGAGTAGGCAGTAGGCAGTAGGCAGTAAGTCAATGCCTATAATGTCCAGGGCGAAGGTAGTTGCATATTTAACAAAGGCAGGATTTAAAAACATAGCTGTTGATAATACCTTGCAATATGATAATATTTATCTGGCAAAGCTGAGTGATTGAATAGCAGCGTGCGAATACGAAGCTTTCTTTATCATAGTACCAAATACCAGAAAACAGTAAATAACAATAAAAAACAGTAATAGTTACTAAAATAAATAGTAATTTTGTTGTCTGACAAATTACTTTATCATGGGAAAGGCTAATGGATTAATTGAAGTTTTCAAAATATTTCAGAACACAGAGTCATATTTTGAGGAACGAAATAAGAGACAATCTAGAAGATTGATCTTGAATCAGTTGTTAATTATTTGTGTCTTTACATTTTTTTATGGAATTGTCATGGGGAGTTATCATAGCTTCCTTCAGTCAATTGTCTCCGGATTAAAAGTAACATTCTTGTTTTTAAGTGCAATTTTAATTTGTTTTCCATCATTTTATGTAATTCAACAAGTCCTGGGATCCAAAATGACAATGCGGCAGATGGTTTTTATTATTTTAAGTGGATTTGTACTTACCTCTGCAATTGCTATTTCATTTGCACCTATAGTGATATTGTTTCAGATAACTGGTGGAAATTACCATTTTCTGCAACTTTTACATGTAGCAGTATATATTTTCTCAGGGATCTTCGGAATGAAACTCATGGTCGATGCCCTGAAATTTGCATGTGAGAAGAAAGATATTTACCCACATATCGGGGTTAATGTTTTCAGAATATGGATAATTATATTGGCATTTGTCGGAGTTCAGATAGCCTGGAATCTTCGTCCCTTTTTGTGTAACAAGACTGAGGAATTTAAGCTGTTCAGGAAATATGAAGGTAATTTTTATACTGCTATAATTTATTCTGTTCAACAACTTGTCAAACCGGTAAATTCAGACCGGGATACAGAAGTCAGACCAGAAAGCCGGGAACAGGAAAGTGACACAACATTATTAAACCTTTTGAGGAATTAGGAGATGGATGAAATAATGACCATAGAAGAATTAGCAAAGTATTTAAAACTAAAACCTCAGACAATCTATACCTGGGCTCAGAATGGCAAGATTCCGGCTGCGAAATTGGGTAAGGAATGGAGGTTTAAAAAAACAGTTATTGATAAATGGTTTAACCGGCATATTGATCAAAGATTTTCAGAATACCTGGAATAACAGGCATAGTACCATAATGAGCTGAAGTACCTCAAGGTATCCGGAGACGCAAATTATCCGGAATACGTAGATACGTGATATTGTTCCTATAATGAATTGCATTATGTTAAATAGCTTAGGGTTAAATACCGCGGATCTACCTTTATTTACTACCTAAAATTATAAGTACATAGTCAAGAGGAGGGAGAGCCAAAAAAATCCTTCTGATGAGCAGTTAGAGAACACTCTTTTGCGGAATGAAATGGGGCGAAATGGGTGTGATTATATCGATATAACACATAATATTATATGCTATGAGAGTAATTTTTATCATTAATACATAATATAATATAAATTAACTCATGAATATATTTGTTTTTATGAAAATATTTTCAGAACTTGCTAACGCATCTTATAATATGTTATATACTTAAATATTAATATTGACACATAATAAAAAAGGTGTTATGAACTGGAAAAGAATGTCTGATAGTGCAATTGTCAAAGAGATTGGTATCAGAATAAAGAAACAACGGCTACTTAAGAATTATTCACAGCAAGAACTAGCATCCAGGGCTGGAATTAGTATAAGTACTTTGCAAAAACTGGAATATGGTTCATATGCAACAATCAAAACAATAATCCAGGTGCTACGGGCTTTAGGTAAATTAGATTCATTAGATGATTTTATATACGAACCAGGTGTTAGCCCTATTGAACTTCAGAAGCTTGAAGGAAAACCTAGAGAAAGAGCTTCTAAACGAAATGCTTAGCTATGATTACTGTTAATGTTAAAATCTGGGAAACACATATAGGTGTTGTATCCTGGGATGAGAAAAGAGGATATGCTACTTTTGAATTACTACCTGATTTCTATAAAAGCGGCTTCAATCTGGCTCCTTTAACTATGCCACTTGAGGATATTATCAGGGGACAAAGAATATTTGAATTTCCTAATTTAGACTATAATACATATAGTGGCTTACCCGGTTTATTATCAGATTCTTTGCCTGATGAGTTTGGCAATAAAGTAATTAATGCATGGCTTGAGTCCCAGGGTAGAGATCCTGAAACATTTACACCTGTTGAAAAACTTAGCTATATAAGTGAGAGAGGCATCGGAGCCTTGGAATATTATCCTGCAAATTACAAGGCAGAAGTTGTCGGAAAAGATATTGAATTGGACCGCTTGATAAATCTTGTCGAGAAAGTACTTGATGAAAGAAGAAATTTCTCTGTTAATCTGGATGAGGACGAAGAACATGCCTTAGCGGAACTAATCACAATTGGTTCTTCCGCCGGAGGGCAAAGACCAAAGGCAATAATCGCTTATAATCGCAATACTGGAGAAATAAGATCAGGTCAGGTTAATGTGTCCAAAGATTTTGATTATTATATTTTAAAATTAGATGGTGTTAAGAAAGGAAAGCTTAGTGACCCTGCCGGATATGGAAAAATAGAAATGGTATATCATATAATGGCTCAACGTTGCGGAATTGATATGGAATTCTGCGATTTATTGCATAAGAGTGGCAGATCGCACTTTATTACAAAGAGGTTTGATAGGAAGAATGGAGAAAAAATACATACTCAATCATTGTGTGCTATAGCACATTATGATTATATGAAAGCTGGTTTCTATTCCTATGAGGGAGCATTAGCTGAGATGCGTGACATTGGACTTCCTTATTCAGATTTTGAGCAGCTTTTCAGGAGAATGGTTTTCAATATATTTGCCAGAAACCAGGATGACCATACTAAAAATATGTCATTTTTACTGGAAAAGGGAGGAGAGTGGAGGCTTGCACCTGCTTACGATGTATGTTGGTCATATAACCCTGGAGGAGAATGGACAAATGCGCACCAAATGACAATTAATGGCAAAAGGGATAATTTTACAGAGAAAGATCTTCTGGATTTTGCAGAAGTCCAAAACATTAAAAAACCAAAAGAAATAATTGACCAGGTTAGAGAGTCAATATCACACTGGCCCTCTATAGCAAGAGAGTATGAGATAGAGTCTGAAAGAATAGAATACATCGGAAAAACACATAGGTTGCTCTAGTTGTCAGAATATAAAAGTATTCGATAATGGGTATACCATTAAAATTCAATGAGTGGAAAAGAAATTGTGGATATCTTACCATCAGAGTTTCAATATTGGTTTTAATAGTTCAGGTTACAGAAAGTTGAACAACATGTGAATTTGCAAACTGAGGCACGAATTTCCAAATACTCTTGTGAGCAGAAGCAAAAAGGGGAGTAGAAAAGAAAAAATGAGAATTGGGGGGATAGGCAATTGAGCAATATAGAATATTATAACATATTAATATACAGTCAGTTAAAAGCGCAAGCGAACTTTCTATTTAACATAATATTAAGATATTTGGCTTTTTCCTAAAAGAGTAGGTAAATACAAGTTAATAATCTATTATTCAATTATTCCAATACTCCATCATTCCTAATCCAGGTTGCCCGGGGAGCAATATTTCGACATTCATTATTCGGAATTCGATATTGGCCATTCATGCGAATAATTCAACGATTACACGATTCAACGCTTCAACAATATTCTGATCAATGCTACGGTAAATAAAGAAATATGCGATTCTTATGAGGTTAAAATACTTTTATCTTTTTCCTTTCTTGTCCACCGTAGCTTTAGCGAACGTGGATATCTTTTGTCTTTCTATTTAATATAATATCACATTATAGATGCAAATAAAGGATTGTGGGAAGGGAAAGCAAATTGCCATCGCCCTGCCGGCACGAATCTTCCGTCTTCGCTAAAGCTTTGGCGAACGCAGAGAGAGCCACACCAATGCAGGAAACGATAAAACGCAATTTGCTGTGTATTTTCCTATAATTAATATTATGTCAAATAGATATAACAATGACAAATATTGGCCTTAATCGTTTGCAAAAATACTCTCCCCTTGTCGTTTGGTCTGTACGGAAAATAAAAAGGGATGCATATTCATTGCATCCCCTTCTGAATAGTAATATCAGATTTTAAAGTCTTATTGCTGTTCGAGTGCATCGACTTTTGCCTTCATCTCTTCGTATTTAGGTTCCAGCTCAGGATATTTGACTCTCAGCCTGTAATATAATTCCCTGAGTCCTCTCATGGCATACTCATCTTCAGGATTAAGTTCATGAGCTTTCTCCATATACGGTAATGCTTTCTCATAAACTGCATTTGCCTCGTCAATAGCCTTACTATATTCATCAACATCCATAATCTCATTAGCCTTTTCAATCATCTGGGCTGCTTTATTAATATATGAGGCTCCCATGCCATAGTATGATTCAAAATGTTCCGGGTTGAGCTCTATGGATTTCCCGAACTCAACTATTGCTTCATCATATATTTCCTGGTTAAGATACATTATACCACTGGCAAAATAGAGACTGAAATTCTCAG
>Ga0272441_10008764_pt1 | contig 15901 bp, 14 predicted proteins | sample SSMProp6N_FD_193582 | JGI IMG/M metagenome (GOLD analysis project Ga0272441, IMG submission 193582) | Marine sediment archaeal communities from Little Sippewissett salt marsh, Falmouth, MA, United States - SSM-Prop-6N | ecosystem: Environmental > Aquatic > Marine > Wetlands > Sediment ... | reverse complement strand
GGTGGGGGCTACAGCCTGGGATCGGGTCAGAGCCGGACGGTGACGGTGCGGTTCGCCCCGACATCGACTGGGACCCAGACATGCACGGTGGAGACCGGTACGAGCCTGTGCGCGGATGTCAGCTGCATGGGGGAGGGAGTTGAGGCAGCCGAGACCGCTTACCTCGTGACCTACTGCTATACGGGTACGTGGTGCTTCTACACGAACGTCCCCGCGTGGACGGCTCTGTACAGGTACTGGAGCTGGACTGGAAGCCACCCGATTGAGGATCCAGCATGGAACAGCTGCGACGGATACGTGCAGAGGATGTACCCGGGCGCTATAGGTTGGCTATCGTACTTCCCATCCAATGTCAACATCGGTGACTACGGCCTGGATATCGACGACAGTTGCACTAGCATCACGGTTGAGGTGACCGGAAACCTACAGAAGGAGACTGGGATAGGGGGACTGTGGACTAGCACTGACGCTTTGGATTGCCCCAGATACGAGTTCAGCATTGGGGAGGCATGTGAGAGCGGCTCTTGGATGTTGGCTGGTGATGACGTGTACACGAGCGGTCGCATCGAGGTGAGTGTAGGCTACACGAACACGGCTATACTAGGCTGCTGGGACGCGGGTGTCAGAGAAGTGACGTACAAGTTCAACGGGTGGCAGATCCCTGCCAGTCGGGCTGTCCGACACGAGGGGAGGCTTGCCGATCTCACCATAGCGCCAGGTGGTAACTCCAAGTGAGAGGCGACATCTGTGCTCGATATTCGATCAGACGGCGGGATGTGAGCTGGGACTGTGGATACCAACGGAGGTTGAACCGCACCTGGTCTAGGATGGCGTGCTGGGTTACCACGACGACTTGACCTGCCCTGTGCCAGGGGGTTTCGCTACTGCGTGCGCTGAGAGAGGCAACCGACCGGGGGAATCCCGTGCGCTCCAATGATGCCCGAATCCCAATCGCGGCCGCCGTAGTGACCTGCCCCCTTGGAACTGGTCCAGATCGAGAGTCAGACTCCGCCCTCATCAGATCATCTGTGGCATCTAGGGAACGAGGCTGAGTCCACTGTGCCCCTTGGCTCCGGCCGCCACTCCGATCCCTACTTCATCCCACATCACCACGCTCTGAGATACCACCCCGGGGAGCCAGGTTGGTGTCTGAGAGCGCAACTCAGGCACTGATACAGAAGATGGCCCTATCTCGGGTGGATGCCCGTATAGGGCCATTTTCATGCAGTCAGGTGACAGAATGGCCTTGTGAAGAACGAGCCTGATGAGGTCCTTCCGCCTGTGGGGTCTCAACCGCTCGAATACCTCTCCGAAGCACTCTAGGGTAAGCCTCACCTTCTCACTGCTGATGCTGTCCCCCTGGTAGCTCTCGATCTCAAGCTCCAGCCTGTCCAGGTCCTCCTCAATCTGCCGCTTTCGCCTGCCGAGTTCCTCCAGTCTCTCCTGAGCGAGTTTCGCGCTCTCCTGCCCCGACAGCGATGCCATCTGGTCCAGGAGTCCGGTTGCGAGATCCTTGGTCTGGTGGAACTCCCTCGTGAGCGCCGCTCTTCGTCTCTCGAGCTCGGGGAGGTTCGCAGTCAGCTGCTGATTGACCTTGTGCGCGATGGCCTCGAGAACGTCACCGCTACGCGCGAGCTGTCCAAGCCTCTCCAGGACGACACCCTCGGCCTCATCAGCGGACACTCTGAACCCACATTCCCCGTTCTTGCAGGCGTAGTAGTAGTACCGCCCGCCCTTCCGGCCTGTTCCTGACCGTCCCTCCATCTCTGCGCCGCACTGCCCGCACCACAGGAGCCCGCCGTTCAGAACATACGTGTGCCGCGGCCTCCGCACTTCGTTGTGCTTCGACTCGTGATTCCTGCGAAGGAGATCCTGAGCCTCCTCGAATACCGCCTTATCAACGATAGGCTCCCACACGGCATCGACGACTCGGTAGCGATCGCGCTCATCGGTGCTGTCGCACACCCGCGGTCTTCTCTTCTTGTTGATTTCCTTCTGGCCGACATAGGCGCGGTTGGCCAGCATGACCTGAACTGAGGAGTACGAGAACTCCCTTGCCGGGTGGTGCCTGCCCCTACGAGACGTGTACTCCTTGGTGCGGTACCCCTTGCTGTTGAGAGCTTTCGCGGTCTCGAGAATCGAGCCACACGCAAGGTATATCCTGAACGCGAAGTTGACGAGCGTGCTCTCCTGCTCGTTCGGGATGAGATAGCCCTTCCGGTCGGGGTCCAGCTCGTACCCGAGAATCTGCCCGCCGTTCCACAAGCCCCTCTCAGCCCTTGCAAGCGCTGCATCTCGAGTCCGTTCGGAGGTCTGCTCTCGCTCGAACTCCGCAAGCGCCATCATCATGGTTATGAGGAGACGGCCCTGAGGCGAGGTGGTGTCGTAGTTCTGCTTGAGGCAGACGAACTCGACCCCGTGCTCGTTCATGAACTCGAAGAAGCTGAGGAAGTCCTTTACGGATCTACTGACCCGGTCTAACGCAGTACAGACGACGGTGTTGACGGCCCCGCTCCGCACGTCCTCATACAACCTCGCGAACTCCGGGCTCCTGATCGAATCCCGTCCGGAAACAGCCTTGAGAACGTACTTCCTCGCCTCAATCCACTTCTCGTCACCGGTCGCGCTCTTGTACTCGATGTGGGCGTGCAACCTCTGACGCTGATTGTGCAGCGAACCCTCGGTGTTCCTGGCCTGCCTGTCCGTGCTCACCCGAATGACCAAGCCGCACTTCTTCATGGCTTCGCCTTCTTCCTGCGGCTCCGCTGCTCTCGATCTCGTTCAATGAGATCCCTTATCACAGAGGCCATCGAGGCGCTGGGGGTGCTCCTCTTCAGTTCAATGGCCCTCTCCTGGAGGTAGAAGTACTGCTCCTCCGTGAGCACGATCGTGGTCTTCCTCATAGCGTCCCTCCCGAACGGTCATTACTGCTGGATATCCATAAAACTATATGATGCGCCCGTCCGCGTCAAGAGGGTTCACCGCCGCTCCTGCCCATCCGTGGCACTACCGTCAGGCTCGACTACCCCGATCTCTCGAAGGTGGTCCAAGACTCCCTCGGCAATGATATCCACGATCTGTCGAATCCTATCGACGTCGCTGTCTCGACCTATGTACTCGACCTGCTCGTCACGATGCATAGCAGGATTACCTCCCACTGTCTGCATACGTAGCGGCCGGCCGATGTGTCGGACCGCTCCCGCCCTCCGCCAACCTCCGTGAGCCCTCCGTGAGCCCTCCGTGATTCACCCGAGGAGTTCTGTGTAGCTGGATATGAGACGCCACCGAACCAAGGCAAGGAGGCGTCTCTGTGGATTCGGAGTGTGCGGAATCCTCTTCGGGCTATGCAGGGCTCTTCGAGGATTGGGAGATCGCGATTGCTGGGAAGCTTGTCAACAAGTACCGGGACAGGTGGACCTGCCTCGAGCTGGAAGAGATCGATGACCTGATGCAGGAGTGTCTGATGGCATGGTGGCGGGCACGGGACAGCTACGAACCATCTCGCGGCGCATCAAGACGGACCTTCATGGGACGCGTGGTGAGAAACAAGCTCATGGACATTGTGAGGGCACGCGACACCGACAAGCGCAGAGTGAACTACGTTGCTGTGTCTCTCGATGAACCGCTGGGAGATGACGAGTCTTCTGCGACTCTAGCTGAGGAACTTGACGAGGTCGCTGGTGCGTGCGATCGCCGCGATGCCGTGTCACAGATTGAGCTCCGCCTGGACCTCGAGCGGGCGACGGAAAATCTGACGTCCAGACAGCGCAAGATCTGCCGTCACCTGAAGGACGGGTACTCGATCACCGAACTCGCCCAGCTTCTCGCTACGCCCCGTGGGACGATCTACGACGAGATGCGGCGCATCAGGCGTTCCTTCGCGAAGAGGGGCCTGGAGGACTACCTGAGGTGATTGCGCCGACACATCCCTGTTTGGCTGCGTATGTACATATGAGGATCAGAGACGAAGACGGACCCGAGCGGGAGGTGGGACATGCCGGTCGTGTGTAGGTTTGCGTTCCCCGAGGGCACCAAGAAGGATCTCTTGGAGAAGCAGATCGCTCTTGCCGTCATCTCTGCCGAATGTGCCTTCGGCCTGTCGAGAGTGAGGATCGCGGCTGCCTACTGGCTGTCACTGAATGGCGCAGGTGGCCGCCGTGGCGCTGGTCCTGAGGTCACGATAGACGTTTCAACAGATGTCGGTGAGCACATAGCGCAGGTCTTCACGGGCTTGGTCACTCGTGAGCTTGGGCAGGACGGCTTCGACGTAAGGAGAGTCGGAGGTGCGCGTGAGTGAGATAGCCCCCGGCACGGGCGGTACTACGATATCGGGTCACTCCCGAGAAGGCCGCTCGCTGGCGTCAGGTGAACTGGGTGCCGGAAGGGCGCTGCAAGACTGCCTCGAAGTGGTGAATCGGTACCTGCTCCTGCCGGAGGACACCGTCGTCCTGTATCTCTTGGCGCTGGTCGTGGCGAACCGGCTACCGGGGGATCCCGTGTGGGGCTTCGTTGTTGCTCCCTCCGGCGGAGCGAAGACCGAGCTACTCAACTCCCTAAGCGATATCCCCGAGATCTACGCCTTGAGCGATCTCACGCCGCAGACGTTTCTCTCCGGCTACACCAAGAAGACCCAAGCTGGTTTGCTGCAGCGCCTCAAGTGCGGCACGGTGCTAGTGCTCAAGGACTTCACCACCGTGCTCTCCATGCACCGCGACTCCCGGCAAGCAATCCTATCGCAACTCAGGGAGATCGCCGACGGTTCGTACCGCAAGGAGTTTGGCACGGGGGAGACCATGGCTTGGGAGGGGAAACTTGGGTTCATCGCCGGTGTGACGCCCGTGATCGATCACCACCGCAGCGTCTACGCAGTGCTGGGGGAGCGGTTCCTTCAGCTCCGCCCCCCTGTGCCGGCACGGACGAAGCTTGCCAAGGCGGCTCGCCAACAGGTGGGGGCTGAGGCTGTGATGCGGCGTGAACTCCGCGCAGCGATGGCCAAGTGCGTTGCAGATGTCAGTCTCGAGAACATCCCGGACTGGCCGGAAGAGCTGGGAACGGCCGTGGACAGCCTCTCGACTCTGTGCGCTCTCGCGCGGTCAGGCGTGGTGAGGGATCCGTACAGGAAGGACCTACAGCTTGTCCCTGAGCCGGAAGTGCCGACGCGCTTGGTCAAGCAGCTGGTCAAGCTAGGGCAGGCCCTGGCCATGCTCAGAGGGTCATCGAAGGTGGGAGATGAGGAGTATGGAATCGTTCGCACCGTCGCGCTCGACACGATGCCACAGGTGCGTTGGCGTGTTCTTAGCTGTCTGCTGCAGCAGGCTGAGGCTGTCACCGGAGAGGTCGCCGAGGCGATCCACCTCCCTGTGAATACTGCCAGGCGGCACCTGGAGGATCTCGTTGGGCTTGGATTGGTGAGGGTCAGGAAGGGTGGTTCTGGGTGTGCCGACCGATGGAGAGTGACGTCCCTTTGTTCCCAGCTGGCAGCGAGTTCGCGAACCCTACCACATATGTCATAGGTAGAGGGGATGGAAGAATACAAGGACGAGAGCAACACACGTGGTGGTCCGACACTTGTGGTACGGTCCCCGATTCCTCCGTCCTGTCGTCAGTTGTGGCCGCACGGACCTGACCAGACACTGAGGATTCCACGAGTGTTCAAGCGAGAAAGAGGGGCAAACACGAGGTGTAGCACAATGGGATGGGAGAACCGAGGCAGCGGGCGCTACTACTACCGCAAGCGGCGGATCGGCAGGCGGGTCGTTTCCGAATACGTGGGTGGCGGCGAGCTCGGCGATGTGGCTGCTTTGCTCGATGCTGCGGCTCGAAGGAGCCGCGAGGCGGAGCGGGAGAGACGGCTGAAGGAGCGTCAGAAGGTCATGGAGATCGAGGAGGCAGGATCTGAGGCAGCCGAAGCGATCCGAGGTCTGGCAACTGCCTGGCTTCTTGTCGCGGGGTACCACATGCACAAAGGCAAATGGCGGAGGAGGCGAGGACGATGACAGGCGAGCTGGCAACCGACGACAGCCTTCCGCTTGATGCGGTCAGAAGCATCCTTGAGAGGACCAACATCGAGAGTCCCAGTGAAGAGGATGTCGCGGAGCTGCGGCAACTACTGCGAGACGATCCAACCCTATGGGAGCTCACGGGAAATATGGTGCGCGTGGCGATCAGGGAAGTGATAGAAGCCGGCACCCCCACGGCATTCGTATCGGAGTCCGTGGCCCACGGTGTCAGTGTCATTCGCGGCGGGCTTGGATACGACAAGGCCTCAGCGATGGAACGGCTGCTGATAGAACAGATCGCGCTGTGCTGGCTACGACTGAACCTGATGGAGCTCTCCTACACGTCCGCGTGGAGGCGCTCGTCTCTCGGCATCGCGCAGGCCACCTTCTTCGAGCGGCGGCTGGACCACGTCCAGAGGCGCTTCCTGAGGGCCTGCGAGACGCTCGCCAAGATCCGGAGAATGGGGCCCCGTGCGCTGCAGGTGAACATAGCGGCCGCTGGAGGGCAGCAGCTGAACGTGGCGTGCGGAGAGTCGGGGGAGGGGCGCTGACCCCCCCGCGTTCCCCACGAGCCACGAAGTGCCTGCAGGGGGTGTATTTGGCCCGTTGTGCCCCTCTCCGAAAGCTGTCCGCGGTCGCACACGAGAGACTACTCCCAGAGCCTGTCGCGTCGGGTCCGGCAAGCCTCTAGTATGCCAAATAGTACGCATTACCTGTTGCCTTCATGATGCGGTGGCTATAAGCTACGCATAAGAGTGGGAATGCGTAGTATTGGGCTGCTTCGTCGGGAGGGCGCTCTCATGACTCGCGGAAGACGTGTGAAGGGCCGGCGGCTGCCGATGGTACTCGAGAAGGGCGAGGCTGAGGCCCTGCTTGCTGCTACGAACACACGCTGCAAGACAGGGTTGCGGAACAGGGCGATCCTCGAGGTCATGTACCGTGCTGGGCTGCGAGTGTCGGAAGTCGTCCGGCTTCGGCCTAGCGACATCCGTTGGCAAGATGGTATGCTGGAAATCCGCAACAGCAAGGGCGGTACTGATCGGAATGTCCCTGTAGATCAGGCAACTCTTGGCTGGCTGGAAGCTTGGGATGGGAAGCGGCTGAGGTCTGGGCACTTCTTCAGCACCTTGCGTGGTGGTCAGCTCTCACCGAGATACCTTCAGCAGATGGTGAAGCGATTGGCGGAGCGAGCGGGTGTCGAGAACGCGAAGCGAGTGACGCCACACGTGTTGCGGCACACGTACGCGACCGAGCTTCTGAATGGTGGCTTCACGATCCGCGAGGTTCAAGAGCTCTTGGGACATGCGAACGTTCAGACGACGCAGCTGTACACGCACGTAAGACCCCAGGAGCTCGCCTTGAAGATCAGACAGCGAGGGGCGGCAGGAGAGGAAAGGGCACAGGCCGAGGCTCTCGCCGAGCGGATCGCAGCCCTGCCGGATGAGGCGAGAGCTGCGCTTCTGGAGTTGCTGGACGACCACGCTGAACGTGCTGCGTGAGGGGCTCGCCGGCTGCGGGGAGCAGGAGGTAGGAAAGCAGGTGTTCGAGCAGACCTTCAAGAACATCGACGACGTCCTGTGGAAGGAAGCTGGCTGCACTACCGAGCTCGACTACATCGAGCAGACGTCCTGGATGCTCTTCCTAAAGTACCTCGACGACCTGGAGCGGGAACGGGCAATAGAAGCCGAGCTCGTCGGGAAGACCCATGATCCCTTGATCGATGAGTCACACCGCTGGACGAGTTGGGCCGCTCCGAAGGTGGCGGACGGCTCGTTTGACCATGACAGTGCTCTGACAGGCGATGACCTGATCGCGTTCGTCAACGATGACCTCTTCCCGTATCTGAGGGGCTTCAAGGAACGCGCGAGCGGTCCCGACGCGATTGAGTACAGGATCGGGGAGATCTTCGGTGAGCTGAAGAGCAAGTTCACAAGCGGCTACTCTCTCCGCGACGCACTGGAGTTCGTGGACGAGCTGCAATTCCGGTCACAGAGTGAAAAGCATGAGCTCAGTCTACTCTACGAGGACAAGATCCGTAGGATGGGTAACGCCGGGCGGAACGGAGGCGAGTACTACACGCCTCGGCCGCTCATCCGCGCGATGGTCAAGGTCACTGATCCGCGGGTGGGCGAGACCATCTACGACGGTGCGTGCGGCTCGGCGGGCTTCCTCTGTGAGGCGTACGTCCACATGCGCGGTGGGGAGCTGACGACCGAACGACTCGAGACGCTCCAGACCAGCACCTTCTGCGGGAAGGAGAAAAAGTCCCTCGCGTACATCATCGGGATCATGAACATGATTCTGCACGGTATCGAAGCTCCCAACATCATCCACACCAATACGCTGACTGAGAACCTCGCCGACATCCAGGACCGCGACCGCTTCGACATCGTCCTCGCCAATCCGCCCTTCGGCGGCAAGGAGCGGAAGGAGGTCCAGCAGAACTTCCCCATCAAGACAGGTGAGACGGCCTACCTCTTCCTCCAGCACTTCATCAAGAGCCTGAAGGCTGGGGGCCGGGCGGCGGTGGTCATCAAGAACACTTTCCTGTCCAACTCGGATAGAGCTTCGAAGGCCCTACGCCAAGAGCTGCTCGAGAGCTGCAACCTGCACACCGTGCTCGACTGCCCCGGTGGCACCTTCCTCGGTGCGGGCGTGAAGACTGTGGTGCTGTTCTTTGAGAAAGGCGCACCCACGCGGAAGATCTGGTACTACCAGCTCGACCTGGGCCGTAGCCTCGGCAAGACCAACCCGCTGAACGACGACGACCTCAAGGAGTTCGTCGAGTTGCAGAAGACCTTCGCCGACTCCAAGCAGTCCTGGACGGTGGCTGCGAAGGACGTGGACCAGGAGAGCTTCGACCTGTCGGTCAAGAACCCCAACGCGCCCGAGGAAGACCCGCTTCGCTCGCCCGAGGAGATTCTGGACGAGATCGAGGCCCTCGACGCCGAAGCGGCGGAAGTGCTGGCTAGGATGAGGGAGATGCCGTGAAACCCGAATGGCCCTCCAAACCACTGGCAGAGCTGTGCGACTTCCGCAATGGACTGTGGAAGGGCAAGACCCCTCCCTACGTTCACGTTGGAGTCATTCGGAACACTAACTTCACGAAGTCAGGCTTCCTGGACGAGGGTGATATCGCGTACCTCGACGTAGAAGAAGCGCAGTTCGCCAAGAGGCAACTCCGATTCGGCGATCTGATACTTGAGAAATCTGGTGGTGGCCCCAGGCAACCTGTCGGCCGAGTGATCACCTTTGAGAAGAGCGGGGGTCTGTTCTCGTTCAGCAACTTCACGTCGGTCATTCGCGTGGTTGACCCATCCGTGCTCTCATTCCGCTTCCTCCATCGTCTTCTCTATTGGTACTACCTCTCTGGGGTGACCGAAGGAATGCAGCATCGCTCGACCGGCATCCGCAATCTCGATCTCAACTCATACAAGCAGCTGCAAATCCCTCTCCCCCCGCTCCCCGAGCAGGAGCAGACTGTGGCGATCCTGGACGAGGCGTTCGCAGCGATCGCGACGGCGACCGACTGCGCCACGAAGAACGCATCGAACGCGCGGGAGTTCTTCGAGAGCTCTCTACGCGCGGTCATCGACCAACGCACGTCCAAGTGGCCCCGGCGGCGGCTAGGGGAAACGTGCGAGAACTTGGACAGCAGACGCGTTCCCATCGCTAGATCCAAGCGAGAGCCTGGGAGTGTTCCGTACTACGGAGCATCTGGAGTCGTTGACCATGTCGCAGACCACCTGTTTGATGAGGACTTGCTGCTGGTATCAGAAGACGGCGCGAACCTCCTTGCGCGGACCTATCCAATCGCCTTCTCGATCAGCGGGAAGTCCTGGGTGAACAACCATGCTCACGTGCTGCGCTTTGGGAATCCGGCCGTTCAGAGATTCGTGGAATTCTATCTGAACTCGATCACTCTCGTGCCGTACGTGAGTGGCATGGCGCAACCGAAGCTGAATCAGAAAGCCCTGAACAGCATCCCAATACCACTGAGCGAGGATGTGTCGGATGTAGAGCAGGTTGTCGGACTCCTCGAGACGAACAAGAAGCAGTCTGACGCGTTGTTCGATGCCTACCAGCGGAAGCTCAGCTGCCTCGCCGAGCTCAAGCTGTCCATGCTTCACAAGGCCTTCACCGGCGAACTGACCGCTGATGCGAGCGCCGCCCACTGCGCTCCTTCGGAGGCCGGGCTATGAGCGACCGCAACGAAGCCGAGACTCGGGCCGAGTTGATCGATCCGGTTCTCAAGAACGTGGGCTGGGGTGTAGTTGAGGGCAGTCGCGTCCGGCGCGAGGTCATTACGCTCGGTCGTCTGCAGGGCGCAGGCAAGAGGGCGAGGCCAGACATCGCTGACTACGTACTCGTCTACAAGAACCAGAAGCTAGCGGTGATCGAGGCCAAGCGTGAGAGCGCTGAAGTTACCGAGGGTCTTGGCCAGGCGAAGGAGTACGCCGAGAAACTGCAGATCCGTTTCGCCTACGCGACCAACGGCCACGGCCTCTACCGCGTGGACATGGAGACCGGTGAAGAAGGCGATGTCGCCGGCTATCCCACTCCCGATGAGCTGTGGGATGCAACCTTCGGTGACAGTGAGGACCAAGCAAGCTACTGGCGAGACAGGTTCTCGAAGATCCCCTTCAACGACAAGGGCGGCCAATGGCAGCCTCGGTACTACCAGCATGCTGCTATCGAGAAGGCCCTTGAAGCGATAGCTGAGGGGCGCGATCGCATCCTGCTAACGCTTGCGACGGGTACCGGCAAGACGCCGATCGCCTTTCAGATCGCCTGGAAGCTCTTCCACAGCCGCTGGAACCTCGCGGACTGGCGTAGCGGTTCGGAGGGGGAAGAGAAGTCGGCTAGACAACCCCGCATTCTGTTCCTCGCAGACCGGAACTTCCTGGCTGACCAGGCCTTCAATACCTTCAGCGCTTTTCCAGACGATGCACTCGTACGGATCGCGCCGGATGCGATCCGCAAGAAGGGGCGAGTACCCAAGAACGGCAGTGTCTTCTTCACCATATTCCAGACCTTCCTGACTGGGTGCGACGACGATGGTAACTCGAAGCCGAACTTCGGGGACTACTCGCCTGACTTCTTCGACCTGATCATCATCGATGAGTGCCACCGAGGTGGTGCGAACGACGAAAGCACTTGGCGTGGCATCATGGAGTACTTCTCGCCTGCTGTGCAGCTGGGTCTGACGGCCACGCCGAAGCGCACAACCAACGTCGATACCTATGCCTACTTCGGCGAGCCGGTCTACCTCTACTCGCTCAAGGAAGGTATCAACGACGGTTACCTGACGCCGTTCAGGGTCAAGCAGATCGCCACCACAATCGACGAGTACGTCTACGCCCCGGACGACGATGTCATCGAGGGCGAGATCGAAGTGGACAGACGCTACACAGAGCCCGACTTCAATAGGATCATTGAGATCAAGGAGCGAGAAAGGAAGCGTGTCGAGATCTTCATGCAGGACATAGATCAGCGGCAGAAGACCCTAGTCTTCTGCGCGAGCCAGGATCATGCGCTCGCGGTCCGTGACCTCATCAACCAGATCAAGACAAGCTCAGACCCCAACTACTGCGTGCGTGTGACAGCCAACGACCGGGCATTGGGCGACCAGCACCTGCGAACATTCCGGGACAATGAGAAGACCATCCCGACGATCCTTACGACCTCCAGGAAGCTCTCGACAGGAGTCGACGCCCGCAACGTCCGGAACATCGTGCTCATGCGCCCGGTCAACTCGATCGTGGAGTTCAAGCAGATCGTCGGTAGGGGGACACGCCTCTTCGACGGCAAGGACTACTTCACGATCTACGATTTCGTGAGAGCCTATGAGCACTTCAACGACCCCGAATGGGACGGAGAGCCCATCGAGCCCGTTCAACACACGCCGCGGCCGGATACCCCGGCTGACATAGAACCGATCCCGGCTCCGGAGCCGACGCCCGAGCTCACGCAGCGAGAGACGATCAAGGTCGAACTGGCGGATGGCAAGGCACGCACCATCAGGCACATGATGTCCACCTCGTTCTGGAGCCCAGACGGCAAGCCGATGTCGGCCGCGCAGTTCGTGGAGCAGGTCTATGGTGACTTGCCCGATCTGTTCAGGGACGAGGATGAACTACGAGAGCTCTGGAGTCGTCCCGACACGCGCCGCAAGCTGCTCGATGGCCTGGCCGAACGGGGCTACGGTCCGCAGCAATTGGAGGATCTGCGACGCATTGTGAATGCCGACAGGAGCGACCTGTACGACGTACTGGCCTATGTCGCCTTCACACGAGCGCCCATCAGTCGCGAAGAACGGGCCGCTACTCGCAGGACCGGCATACTCGCTCGCTACCGGGACAGACAGCGGGAGTTCCTCGACTTCGTTCTCGACCAATACGTCGGTCAGGGCGTGGGGGAACTCGATCAGGAGAAGCTGCCTCAGCTTCTTGAGTTGAAGTATCACGCCGTCGCTGATGCCGTCGCGGCGCTAGGGGACGTCAGCGAGATCCGAGAGACCTTCGTCGGCTTCCAGGAGTACCTGTACGCTCGAGAGGAAGCTCCTTAGCTACTGCATCAGGGTCCTGTGCGCGGCTTGTGAACGACTTGCCGCCGACTCACTGGAGGGATCACCAAGCATGCGGCCCTGCTACCTCGATGCCTCAGCGCTCGTCAAGCTCGTGGTGGACGAGAAGGGTTCAGAACGCCTGCGGGAGTACTTCGAGAGCCGACCGGCCTTCTTCACCGCGAGCCTCTGCTTCGGTGAGGCGCTGGGCGTACTCAAGGTGAAGTACCTCTACAGAAGCGAATTGGATGAGCGGGCATACTCCGCGGCATGCTTCACTCTTGTCACGGACGTGCTGTCGCAGTCAGCACGCATCAAGGTTGAGGATCTTGACTTCGAGGATCTGGCTATCTACAACGATGTGAATGACACGGCCAAGAAGCACAGGCTTGATTTTTCTGATGCACTGCAGATTGTCATTCTGCGGCGAGGGCGGTTCTCGTGCTTCGGTGAGCCAGAGAGCGCTGTTCTTGTCACAGGCGACGCAGGGCTGGCCAAGGCGACCCGGGCTGAGGGTCTCTTGGCCTGGAACGTCTGCGAAGAGGAAATGCCACCTGGCCCTGAGGATCCGTCGCCGTGGGGAGGTGCTGGCACAATGGAGGCCCCACAAGACTAGCGTGAATGATGCGCGGTCCACAGAACCTACGGAGTAGACGTGCGCCAATCGCGAAAAGAGCTGCTGCAGGACTTGATCGCAGAAGCGCGGGAGTTCAGATTCTGCGGGCCGAGTGATGACCCTGACGAGATTACCAATGTTACAAGCGGCTACATGTATCTGGTGGTGCAGCTCAAGCGTCTCGCGGGACCACTCCTGCCTTACGCGGCGGCACGGCGGCTCGCCGACATCAATGTGACTATCGACGATCTGTACTCGGCCTACGAAGCCAAGGCCGAGATCGATGCTCTTCTGCCAGACATAGAGGACGCCGCGGAGTACGCCGACGAGGTGGCCGAAGCTGCCCGCCTGGATGTTCGGGAGAAGGCTAAGGTAGAGGTATTCAGCGAGGCGGCGGTCCGGGGCATCTCCGGTGTCTTGGGGGATACGCAGTACGGGCTCACGGGGCGCGAGATCGGGGACATCCTTGCTCGCTGTTCGATTGCTGACCCGAATCCCAGTGCATCAAAGCGAGACAGGCTGCATGAGGCTCTCACGAGCTCACAGCGCCGGTACGGGTGTGGCAACCACGTCGTCAGGTTCATTCTCGAGGCAATGGCTCCAGTGTCCTACGCCGCGACGGGCTCTAGCCTGTTTGAGTACCGCCGGTCACGCTTGAACAATGTGCTGGCGTTCGAGGGGCTGCAGCTGCTGGAAGAGGGGAAGCTCGTCAAGGTGGAGAGAGCGACCACTCTGTCAGACGTTGAACCTGTCGAAGAACCTGCCGAAGCTGCCAAAGGAGTGCATGCGGAACCCGGTGGTCGGGTTGCCCCGGTCACACAGCTGAGCTTCTTCTACGTTGAGCGAATGAGCAACTCCCACGTGCAGCAGGGCGTGACGGCCCCCGACCGCCGCGATAGTGCCGAGGACGCCGACAGCACACCGGGTTTCGCTGCAGACATGACGCACGATGTAGGGGCTGCGGCACCGCTGACAGACGAACAGGCGGCTGACTACGAGCACTACGAGTACAAGTGCAGGGATAGACTCGGCTTTCCGGGGACCACGCCCACTGGGCGGAGCAACCGCGTCATCCTCAACGCACGCGAGCTTGCCGTTGGGGAATCGAGCTACCTCCTTCTGCTGAGGCTCGCCGTGGAGCTCAAGAAGGCAGGTGGGGGGTGGGTCAACGTCCGCGATCTGGAGAGCGAGGGGTTTGCGGTGAGCGCCGTGGATCATCGCGCATGGGGCAGACTCAGGAAGGAATTGCGGGGTTTCGCGCTGGACTCCGATCCCAAGCAGCTCATCGAGAACAACAAGGAAGGCGGCTACCGCATCTCCACTCATCCGGACTTCGTCACATACGACAGAAAGAGGCTATTGGAGCATCCGAGTCACCGCGTCAAGGAGCTGGCGAAGAAGCTGCCCTAGTCAGTGCGGGCCGAACAGCGGCATCCTATCTCTAGAAGTGGTACAACTACTGGGGGCAGGTCAGGCTTCAAGCGGGTCCCGCCGCTGGCAATCCGAGGAGTCCTCCGGGCGGCTGGGAGGATTCGGTGCATCGGAGGTAACTGAAGAGATGCGATACACTCCAGACTTGCTTCTCAGGTCAGCCGTATTACTGATTCTGCCACTGGTGCTCAGTTGTGACACCGTTGGAAGTCCTGCTCATGAGTCAGTGTGTTCCATTTCGCCGACCGGTCTTGAGTTCGGGACGGTTCAGGTTGGGTCGCACGCCGACAGCTCGTTCACGATAGCGAACACGGGTGGTGGCACGCTGAAGGGGGACGTGAGCGAGAGCTGCAGTCACTACTCAATCCAGTCCGGCGGTGGGGGCTACAGCCTGGGATCGGGTCAGAGCCGGACAGTGACGGTGCGGTTCGCCCCGACATCGACTGGGACCCAGACATGCACTGTGGAGACCGGAACATGCCTGTGCGCGGGCGTCAGCTGCACAGGTGCTGGTTCGGAATCGGAGAATGCTCCTCCTGAGAGTGAGATCGTCGCCCCCACGGAGCCGAGTGGAACTCTCACGGCAGCGGACCGCACTCCCATCATGTTCCGGTGGGGAGCGACGGATCCCGAAGAAGAGGAGGGCGAGCCGGGTGGAGTCGCTAGAATCGAGATCCGGCTGGACGGCGGAGATCCCTTGGTCTTTGAGTGCCCTCCCGATTCAGGTGAGTGGTGGTACTCGTCGAGCACGGACTCCTCCAGCGCTCACTACATCGCAAGTGAGAATCTCCCGACTGGGGGCAACCAAGCGCATGTCTTCAGAGTGCGCGCTCAGGATACGGAAGGCTCTTGGGAAGCAGAGGCAGATGCTCCGAGCTATGTCTTCTGGTACAACTACCCACCTGTCACCGAGATCCTGTCACCGCAGCAGGATGAAGTGGTCGGGCCGTCATTCACCATCAACTGGTGCGGCGTGGACATCGATGGCGACATCGCGGAGTACCAGTACATCTTGGAACCGGAGATGAATGCGTGGCATACAACGGCTGACACGTGCTTGCATATGAGCAGCGCGCCGCCGGGCGAACACGAGTTCAGGGTTAGAGCGAGAGATGAAGCCGGCTGCTGGGAGCCGGACTACGAAATCATCAGCTTCCACGTTAGTTCAGAACAGGAGCCAGTGTGTTCCGTTTCGCCGACGAGTCTTGAGTTCGGATCGGTCCACATCAACACCCAGCACTTGGACAAGGACTTCACGATAACGAACACAGGTGGCGGCACGCTGACGGG
>Ga0272441_10008763_pt1 | contig 15902 bp, 12 predicted proteins | sample SSMProp6N_FD_193582 | JGI IMG/M metagenome (GOLD analysis project Ga0272441, IMG submission 193582) | Marine sediment archaeal communities from Little Sippewissett salt marsh, Falmouth, MA, United States - SSM-Prop-6N | ecosystem: Environmental > Aquatic > Marine > Wetlands > Sediment ... | reverse complement strand
AAGATGCTGAACCCGTCGTGGCGGTAGGCGATCGGGATCTTCTGTAACGGTGTGACGCCCCACGCGTGCCGGAACCCATCGCCCTCAAGGCCGAACACCGCGTTCGCCGTGGCGACGTATTCCTTGTTGATGTCGAACAATCCGTCCTCGACCGTTTGCGCGTACGTCTTCTGCTTGTAGTGGTATCGGCCAGCGTGGGCGAGCGAGTAGTTCTGGAACCCGTTGACCTCGCTCGTGTGGAAGTACTTGTTCTTGCACTTCCACGCGCGCTCTTCCCACGTGAACCACTTCGAAACATCCGCCTTGACGGTGTCGCGCTGCGCGTCAATGATCTCGGGGTGGCGCCAGATCTCCCAGACCGAGGCCATGCGCCCATCCGGTTTGAGGCAGTAGAACCCCGTACGGGGATCCATGTATGCCCACTGGCCGTCCACGTACACCTCTGTGCAGATGTGCCCCCCGATCACGTGCATCACGATGCGCCCCGGAATCCCGGCCACTTCGCAAAGGGCCACGTGCAGGCGGCCCAGACATTCACACAGAATCTCGCCCTTCGCGATGAGTTGCTCTTCACGGCCGCCGTAGATGTAGTGTTTGAATTCGCCCGTGTACCACTTCGCGTCGTAGAGGTCGCGGCAGTAGCGCATCAGGGCAAGGGCCTTGGCGCTCTCGCTCTTGCAGCCGGCCGTGTGATCCGCCACGACCCTCTCGAGCTGCGGGCGCGATCCCTTCTGATACCGCACGGTCAAAGGCGTGAACCCACCGTACAGGAAGTCGACGGTCTGCGGACACAGGATCACCTGCTCCGCGCGCAGTTGAAAGTCCACGTTGTCGCCATAGTTGGCCTGCATTTGGGAGAAATTCAACAGGTACGCTTTCTTTCGCTCCTCACCCACGATGGCGGTGTGGGCATCCTCGCCCGTGTACGCCTTCAGCCCGTCCCACGCCGACGCGCGCTCGCCTTCGTACAAACCCTTCATGAGGTCCTCCCAAGACGCCGGATGTGCCGCATCGACTGCGCCGTGGAATGTGAACAAAAGACCTGTCATCACAAGGGACGTCGTGGCGACCATAGCGTGTTCCTTTTCGTTTCTTTGGGGCCTTACTTGAACTTCAGTACGCCGAAGAAGCGCGGCACATGGAACCGGTTGCCATGCGTGTCGGACCACGTCGAGTACTGGCCTGCCGCGTCGTAATAGCGGATAAAATTCGCCCGCCACGTCGTCCCGCGCTCTGGGAACTCGTCCAGCGGAAGCGCTTGCAGACTGGCAAAAGGAATCCGGATCTCGGCCGCCCAAGAGTTGGACTCCTTGTGGATGGCGAAGGACCAGTCCGGATCCCAGGCGAGCCCGCTGGAGTTCTGCTCGTCGAAGATGTTGCCGGCGCAATCCACGATGAGGTGGCCGTAACCGGCATCCGGCGGCTGAAGCATCATGCCGAAGGCATCGCTGTCGAGGTAGATGTGGCCGTCCCGGCGGCCCTTGACCACAGGCTCGGGGATGGGCGCCGCATGATGGCCCGTGAACGCGACGTAGAGGTTCGCCTTATCGTAACCGAGCATCACCTCAGTCGGTTCGAGGTCCGAGACCTGGCCATACGGCGCGAAGTCCGTCAGCCGTTTCTGCGTTGCCCAGCAAGCGTCATCGAGCTTGCCGTCCAATTTCGGCGGTGTGTTGAACCGGGGCACCACGGCCTCCGGGAGCGTCTGCTCGAGGTAGCCTTTCTGTTTGTCGAGGTCCGCCCGCAGACGCTTGGTAGACAGGCCCGCTTCCTCCATGGGTTTGAGGGCATCCTCGGCGGCTTCGAGAACGGAGGCCAACCGAGCGGGATCGTCAAGCAACGCTGCGACATTCACGCGCCTGCGCTGGCTGCGGTACGCTTCAACCAACGCATAGGTGCCAACCCCATAGCTCTTCTCGACGGCCTGTTTGTACGACGCTTCGGCATTGAACGCACCCGGGTTCCACAGCGCGTCCACCGCATTCAGGCAAAACGGGCGCTGCCAAGGCCACCACAGCGCGAACGCGTTAAGGTAGAACAGACCGTGCGAGTCCGCCGCGAAACCCGCGTACCGCGTGGTCGAGAAGCGGGGGAGATTGGGCACGTCCGTGACGCCATTGCTGTTGTCCCAAAGAAACGTGGGCCGGTTGCCCAGGTACCCCGAATACTCGATGAAATGTTCGCGCTCGACTGCCGCGGAGCAGATCACCGGACCTGTCCACACCACCGGTATATCGCGCGGCATTTCAGCGTCCAGGTCGCGCAGGTAACGGATCATTTCCGGATTTGCCGTGGAATCCTCGCGGTTGCGGTACACGTGTTGGAGACTGTACGGGGCCACGCAAATGGAAAGCTCCAAGCCCGGATGCTCCGGCTTCAGCATCTCATAAAGGCGGCGCATCAAATAGCCGTGGGCCCGGCCCACAGAGTCGTTGAACCGCTCCTTCTCTGAGTCGTGCGGGCACACATAGCGGTTCTCCCGGCTCGGCGTCCAATCGTCCACGAGGATCATGACGTGGGTGATGCCTTTGCTCGCGGCGTACCGGCACCGGCCGGCAAGGTCCGCGACGTCCTCGTCTTTGGTGATATCGATGATGGGGTATTCCTTGCCGGACCGCGCGTAGATTTGCAGCAGCAGCATGTAGTCGAACAGCCCGGTCTGCTCGCGGAACGCCGCCATGGCCGACAGGCCCTGGTCGTAGGTCTGGCGCCCCTGGGATTCCTCGGCTGCGAACTTGCGCCACTCGTACCGGTGTTGGATCGCGTACCCGTTGATCTTGTACAGCGCGAGGGCCTTGAGATGCTCGGGCGGCGCCGTCGAATAGTCCATCACATACACCCGCTGCCAATGCGGCCAGTCATTGAGGTCCGCGCACTTCAGCACGCATTTGCCCTGCTCGATGCCCATCATCTGGATCAGCGTGGCCGCCGCATAGAACGCGCCCCGGTCCCCTTGGCCCGCGGCAACCACCGCTACCCCGTCATCCGTTTCGCATACGCGGATGGCGTAGCCGTTTGTCGGAAGGACAAGCGTCCCGAGGCCGAGGCCGTGCTTCGCGTCCGCTGATTCGATGACCGCTTGGTCGAACGTGCCCAGAAGGATCGTAATCGGCATACCTGCCGCGGGGTCCTGCTCGGCTTCGCCGGCTAACGCACCCAATCGCTCGGCAAGCAAGTCGGCGGCCAGCGTGATCGCCCCGCTCGGATTCGGCTCAGATTGGATGTTGAAAGCAGGCTCGGCAAGCTCGATCAACCGCCATTCGCTCAGGACTTCCTGTGGACGAGGCAGGACCTCGCCGGTATAGTGCGGGAACGTCGTCGCAGAGGCCCCACAAACGCACGCACTCAACAGCAATCCTATCGACACCATGCGTCGGATCATCATCGTTCTCCAGTCCGGTTTTGCCCCAGGCCCACGTCATTGTTTGACACGAGCGCGCCAAGATGCAACTCTCTGTGGGTTGCTTTCGTGATCGCGACAGCAAGGAGGACCACAATGAATGTGCCCATCACGGCAGTAGTGTCATGCGTGTTCGCGCTGGTCTGCGCGGGCGCACGCGGCGAGTCCTGGCGCGTCGAGGAATTGGGTGTACCCATAACGGCCGTCACCCATGCGAACAGCGCGGGCGTGCTCGCGCCAGGCCCCGGCGGCCGAGGGACCATGTTCTACACTTCCTACTACTCGACCACAGGCGCCGAGTTAGTCGGGTACGATTTCAGGCGAAAGGTCGCCTTCAAGAAGAGACTACCCTCCGATGGCGGGTACGGGGTGGCGCTCGGAAAGGACGGTTGTGTCTACATCGGCGGGGTTGCCCCCGGAGACCTCTACCGATACGACCCAAACACGGACGCCCTGACCACGGTGGACGTCAAACAGTTCGGGGTTCAATACATCTGGGACGTGGCCACGGCCCAGGACGGCACACTGTACTGCGCCGCCGGGTATCCGCAATCGCGCCTCGTCGCGTTTGACCCATCCGCCGGCCGCGTGCGCGACTTGGGGGAGATGGTGCCCGGCCAGCACTATCTTCGCGAGCTCTGCGTGGCCGGCACCGGCGCCGTGTGGTCCGGGATAGGCTCACGCGCACACCTTATTGTGTGCGATCCGAAGGACGCCGGAACGCGCAACGTGCTGCCCGAGCGGTACGCCGCCAACTCCACCGTCTACGATGTCGAGGCCGTCGGCGACTACGTGGTCGCGAGTGTTCTCTATGACGGCGTGCTGCTCGTCTACGACGCGGCAACCGAGAAGGTGGTCCACGAGATTCCCAAGCCGCCGGACGACATCTCGTGGGTGATTGCCAGTGGCGGCGAGGGGCATACCGTATACCTGGGTACATTCCCTTCCGAGGACGTGTACCGGTGCGACCTGCGCGACGCCAGCCTCAAACGCGTCACCGAAGGGATTGGTCAGATCAAGTTCGTCGAGGCCGGCCGGTGGATTCACGCGATTGACGATCAGGACTACGTGGTCTATGACCTCGAGCGCGGCCGCGTTGCCGCGCGGGCGCGCCTGGCAGAGGGCGGCGACGGCATGGCCATCTTCGCGCTGACCAGCGGCCCCGACGGCAACGTCTACGGCAGCACGTACATTAACATGCACCTGTTCCGTTGCGACGGGACGAGCGGCGCGCTGACCGATCTCGGCAAGGCGAGCCGGTGGGCGGGCCAGATCGACAGCCTCAGCCTCGGGCGGGACGGGCGCGTCTACGTTGGGGCCTACGTGCAGGCTGTCATGAGCGTGTATGACCCGAACCGGCCGTGGCGGCCGGGCCGCGACTCCGACTCGAACCCGCGCGAGATTGGGCGCGTTGGCGGGGGGCAGTACCGCACCAAGGCCAACGCGCTTGGCCCGGACGGAAAGCTCTACGTGGGCAGCATCCCCTCATACAACAGCGCGGCCACAGGCGCTTTTACGATCTGCGACCCGCAGACCGGGGCCATGGACGTCCACCTGGATTTCGTAAAGGGTGGGGCCGTTCATGCACTCGTTGCAGACGACGCGTTTGTGTATGGGGCCGGCGGCGGCGAGTTCTTCGTGTATGACCCCGCGGCCCGCGAGAAACGCTTCCGGGTCGAGCGTCCCGTGACGGCGCTGGCCACGATGCAGGCCGGCAAGGTTGTGGCATCGGGGGATGGAAAGCTCTTTGTGTATGACCGCGGGCGGAACGAAATCCTCGGCGAGGCGGCCAACGCCTTGGGGGATTTCAGTCACATGGTGACCGGTCCCGAGGGCGCGGTCTACGCCGTCAATACCGCTCACGCGGCGCGCATTGCCGGCGATGGCCTATCCGTGACAGCGCTGACCGAAGAGGGCGGCCAGTTTGCCGCTTTGGACGCCCAAGGGCGCCTGTATTTCGCGCGAGGCGCCAAGCTCTATCGATGCGCACCCGAGTAGCGAAGCCGGTTCGGGACCGCCGCGTGGCCGCCTGGATCAGGGCTGAAGCTGGACGTCCGGGAGGGCCCGCTCAACCAGATTCTCGATCTCGAAGAAGTCCTCTTGGGCGAAGCCCATCGCCCGCGCCACGATGCTGCTGGGGAACATCTGGATACGGTTATTGAGCTCCCGGACGTTGCCGTTATAGAAACGTCTCGCCGCCTGAATGCGGTCCTCGGTATTCACGAGTTCGTGCTGGAGCTCGAGGAAGCTCTTGTCCGCCTTCAACTCAGGGTAATCCTCGACCCGCGCGAGCAGCGGCAGGACCGCACGGACGAGCGTGTTCTCCGTCTCCGCGCGTCGTCCGGGGGAGCCGGCGCTTTCCATGCAGGCCTGACGTCGCTGTGTCACTTCCTCGAACAGGCCCTTTTCGTGCGCGGCATAGCCCTTGACCACTTCGACGAGGTTTGGAATGAGGTCATAGCGCCGCCTCAATTCCGTGTCCACATTGGACCACGCCTCGGAGCAGTGATTGCGCAGGCGAACGAGGCGGTTGTAAGTGATCACGGCGCAAAGAAGCAGGATCGCCACCATGCAAACAAGAGATGCGATGCCCAAGGATGGGTCCTCCCGACGTTTCGTATCCCCACACAGAAGCCGTCGTTTTCTAGCATGGAACGTGGGTTGCGTTCAAGAGGAAGCGTAAGGCCTCGGTAGCCATTCACAGATAAGAAGAGGCTTCTCTTGTTAGAAAGGGCCCGATGCGCACCTTCGCGGGAATGACGGACAGAGACCGGCTGTGAACCGGATGCAGCCTTTGGTTGTTCCCCAAGAGGCATTCAACTCTGATAGTATGTCCCAAATGGTGCGTGGACCAGGCCCACAGAGTGAAGAAGGTGTCTCCTTCCGCGGACACCACCAGTCTCGTTAGTCAGGAGAGGTGCGTTTCATCGTCGTCCAGCGTTCCTGCAAGGAAAGGGGAGAATTCCGATGCGCATGTTAGCGAGGTTCGGGTTATTCGGAATGCTGAGTCTGTTGTACGGGCTGACGTGGGGGCAGGCGCCGGATGGTGCGGTAGGGGAAGCGTTGGAACAGGCCCAAGCGCAGTATGAGCGCGGTGAATACGACGCGGCAGAGGACGCGTGCACCCAACTCATCGAGCAGTATCCCGCGTTTGCCGAAGCCCACGATCTTCGGGCCAAGGCGCGGCGCTCCCTCCGCGAGCACTTGGGCGCACGGCCGCCTGCGAATGCCGTGCTCGTGCGCGGGAAAGAGGACAAAGAGGCCTACACGTCACAACGTGCCGGGGCCTGGGGAGGTCTGGCTTTCGTCTCGGCGTTCATTGCGGCCGTCGTGGTCATGGGGGTGGTCCGGGTGTACCGGAGTCGCCTGGAAGAAGAAGGGGAGTATGGCCGTTATGGGGCGCCCCAAGAACTCGAAGGTCTCCAGGAATGGGATGTGGTCGAGCCGCGTCCCGAGGAGCAAATGGCGCGACTCGGGCAATCCGAAGAGGTGAAGAAGAATCCCTTTGCGATCTTCACACTTGGCGCCAAACTGCGCGAGCGGCCTTCATGGCCGCAGGCGATCTGGCCCATCTTGGCTACCAGCGGATTTCCTTGTGCCATTGTGTTTCTTTACCGAATGGAGCCCTCGAACGGATGGCCGCTCAAGTCCGGGTGGGACGTACTGGCCCTACCCCTTGTCATGTTCGGCGGAGCGACCCTGTTGATCAATGGCACGATCCAATTCTGGAGCGTCCTGAAGCGGGTGCTCGGATGGGGCACGCCACGGAAGGCAGCGGGCGGCGTAGGGCAGCGCACGGCCTCACTATGGCGAGAGGTCCTTTCGTGGGCCTTCATCCTGCTCGCGCCGGTGGCCGTTATTCTGTTCTTCACCGAGCCCGTCGCCGGGACGGGGCTCCGCTACGTTCCCGCGATGCCGGCGGTCCGAAGCCACGTTGTCACGCTGTACATCATCTTGGCCGCGCCCTGCTATTGGATTGCCTTTTTCATCAAAGTTCTCGAGATCTATGCAGACACGTGGGCGTACCGGCTGCGTTTCGTGCCCACCCTGCGCGCGCGCACAATCGCCATGGCGCGTTACGCGCACGCACATAGCCTTCACTACGCCCGCCGCAACGTGGACACCTTTCTCGTCGATTGGGTCAAGCACCCGGACGATCCGCGCGTCGTTCCCTACTACAAACGCGACTGGCACAAACGGGTCTGGGAGCCCCCCGCCAGTGCCGTCTACGACGGGTGGCGCAGTGTTTTCGGCTACCCGGCGAATGTCTTGAGTGGCGAGTGCAACGGGCGGCGGATACGTGTTTTCGACTACCACGACTGCATCGATTTCGGGTTCCCGATTTCCAAGCGTGTGTCCTACCTGATGGAGATGAATCCGACGGACTTCACGGCCGTTTCGATCGAAGAAGACTACAATCTGCCTGGCCTGCTCATCTATCCCGAAGGGCTCTGGGACAAGATAGCCAAACGCATGCGGCAGACCGACATCGACATGGACTCGATCGAATTCAGCGAGCGGTATCGTATCTGGTCAAAGGACCGCAAGTTTGCCTACGATGTATGCCACGGGCGTGCCATGGAGTTTCTCATGGCCCATCCGGACATGGCCGTCCGCATAGAAGACCAGGTCCGCTCGTTCCGGTTTCCGGCATTGGTAGCCATGGCGGATCTCACGCAACGCATCGACGAAGCGATCACCTTTTGCGGTTTACTGCCGCGGTACCTGCGCGATAACGCGCAGCCCGCGCCGGATACGCAGGCGCCGCATCATGCCGGCTGATGCCGCCACAACAAAGGAGAAGAGGATGAAGCGTATAGGACTTATGGGCTGCGGGACGGTTGCGGGCTACGGCCACCTGCCGGCACTGCAGGAATGCGACCGGCTGGAACTGGTGTCGATCTTCGACCCAGACGAAGGCCGCCTGGCTGCGGCCAAGGACAAATTCGGCGTCCCCAACGCCTTTACGGATGCGGCCGCGTTCTTCGAATCGGGCCTCGACGCCGTGACCATCACCTCGCCCGCGCCGCGCCACATCGACAACGTCCGCGACGCGGTACGATACGGCAAGCACATCCTCTGCGAAAAACCCCTGGCCATGAACGACGCCGAGGCCAACGAAATGATACGCCTCACCGGCGAGGCGGGGCTTATGCTGTTCACCGGGTTCATGCGCCGCTTCGGCCCCGAGGAGCGCAAGATCAAGGAACTGATCGAGCAGCGCGCCGTGGGCGACGTCCGGTCCATACGCATGATCTACATCTGGAACTGCCACGGGCGTTACCAGATCGACGAAAACGGCAAACGCATCGAGCAGCCCCGGCGCGCCGGCCGCATGCTCGAGGGCGGACCCATGGTCGACTGCGGCGTGCACGATATCGACTTGGCGCGCTGGTGGCTGGGCTCCGAAGTCGTACAGCATCAGGCCGCCGGGGCTTGGGTCGAAGACTACGAAGCCCCCGACCACGTGTACGTCCACCTGGACCACGCCAACGGCGCGCATACCATGGTCGAGATCAGTTACACCTATTGCCACACCGCGAAGGACCCCGTCCACTTCTTCTCCTACGACCTGATCGGCACCGAGGGCGTCATGCACTTCGACGGCGTCCAGGGTTTGCTTGAAGTGCGATCATCGCAAGCCACCGAGCGGTTCCACTACGGAAGCGCCAAGAACTTCGTCGGGATGTATACCGAGTTCGCCCACGCCATCGAAACCGGACAACCCGGCAACATGCCCACCGCACAGGACGGCCTCATCGCGACCCGGATCGCGCGTACCGCCACGGAACACATCATCGCAAACAGGCCACGCTGAGGCCCCTGCGAATGGGAGGGCGAGCATGGTGGGGCGAGCGTCCTCGCGAGCCGTCTTCGGTTCTTTCTGAGCGGCCGCTTCTTAACGGCTCGCGAGGACGCTCGCCCCACCATGGACACCGAAGCCGGCCGCTATGGTAAACTGAGGATATAGCAGTACCCGCTCTTGTTGTCTGTCGCACCGAGATCGGAGGAGGCTATCATGCGTCAACGGGGCTTTACCTTAATCGAACTGCTCGTAGTTATTGCCATTATTGCGATTCTGGCAGCGATCCTGCTCCCCGCGCTGGCGCGTGCGCGCGAGGCCGCACGGCGCGCCAGTTGCGCCAACAACCTCAAGCAGTGGGGGCTGGTGTACAAGATGTACGCCAACGAGGCCCCCGGCGAGTTGTTCCCCCCCGCCCAACACCAGCCGCCGCCGAGGAACTACGGCGCCTACTTCATGCCCCTGGTCGGCGGGGTGTACCCGGAATACGTGACCGACCCGGCGATCTACGTCTGTCCATCAAACCCGAAACACACGCACGACGACATGTACTACGAGAGCGGCGCTCACGAGGGCCAGACCATCCTGATCGACCTGAGGCCGGGCGGCTCAAACCCCTGGTGGAAGGCCACCATCTCCTATATGTATCTAGGCTTCCTGTACGACCTATGCGACAACCTCCAGGACAATATGGAGATCGGCGATCCGTACTTCGGCCTCATCGAGTTGATTAAACCCGGACTGGACCTCCCGGAAGACGAGACCGTTCCCAAGCAATTCGTACGGCACTGGGTCAAAATCATCAGGTTGCAGATGGCCGATCCAAGCGGTTTCACCAACCTGGGCCCGTGGGACATACTGGACAACGACACGACCGCCTCGCCGGGGGACCTCTTCTCGCTGGCCGGCTACGGCAATGGGTACAGCAACACGGTGCACCGGCTGCGCGAGGGCATCGAACGCTTCGTCATTACCGACATCAACAATCCGGCCGCGTCCGCAACGGCGCAAAGCGAGGTCTGGGTCATGTTCGATTGGGTTTCCGCCAATCCGGCGTACTTTAACCACGTACCCGGTGGCTGCAACGTGCTCTACATGGACGGCCACGTCGATTTCCTCAGATACCCCAACACCAACGCCCCCGTCATTCGCGCCTTGGCATTGGCCACGGAGCTCTTCAGAACCGACTGACCCAGCCAACATGCCTGCCCTGCAATTCCGCCAAGACTACGGTCCGGTGTGCGTGGAGTTATGCGTGGCACCGAAGCGCACCGCTATGCTAGACTGACTTCGTAGCGATTCCGCTTCTCATGTCCGCAAGATGAAGGACCAGTCTCCCTGCGTTGCGGGGTCGTTTCTGCTCGACTGCCTGAATGCGGTCTCCTCTAATGGGAGCCCGTGCCCAGCGGCCACCGTACCCACGGTTTTTAAGCAAGCGAGAGGCGATTATGAACCATGCTGTCTCACGCACGACAAGGGTTCGCCTTCTTAGGATGGTCGGTTTGCTCGCGGCGATTCTCTGCGCAGCCCTGCTGCTTGCAGAGGCGGGAGCCCGTGTCTTGGTGTGCCATTTCGCTCCGGATGAGGCGTTTTGTGGATGCTGTTCCTTACGCCAGTACAAGAAACACGGGGCGGGCAAGTCACGGCTGATCCCGCACCCCTATCTCGGCTTCAACCTCCAGCCGAATCTTCGTCGAAGCTCCTCAACCAACTCCCTTGGATACCGCGGGAAGGAAGTCGAGGTCCCGAAACCCCCGGGCCAATTCCGCGTGGTGTGTCTGGGCGGATCGACGACGTACGACGATTGCATCGAGGATGACACACTGACGTATCCGGCGCGTCTCGAGTACCATCTGAGGGAAAGAGGCTACAACGTGCGTGTGGTGAACGCTGGCGTGCCGGGCTGGACGAGCTACGAAAGCCTGATCAACTACGCATTCCGCGTATCCTATCTCGAGCCTGATATGGTAATCCTGTTCGACGCGTGGAACGACCTGTCCGCTCATGTGGTCTATCCTCCCAGCGCGTACGTGAGCGACAATACTGGAATGAAGGGCGCCGGGCCGTGCGTATTCCTGTTTTACGAGCAAAGCATGTTGGTCAGAATATTCTTGGTGGGCTCAGGGCGGGTACTACCTCAACTAATGCGGGCACTCAATCAGACGGCCCCCCACGTTTGTGGAGGGGTATCCACACGCAGCTTTCTTCAAGAAGACCTCGTTGCGCAGCGTCCTCGAAATGAACCCGCCGACATATTTCATGAACAACCTCAGGAACATAATCGCAATGGCAGAGCGGCAAGGCGCCCAAACGCTCTTGTTGACGTTTCCCTGCAGCAAGACTCAAGAGACGTTCGCCCACTGCTTCGGGCTCCAGCCCTCCGCTACGGAGCAATTCGCCGAGCTGGTTTGGGCTCTTGACGAAATGAATGCCGCGATACAAACGGTTGCAGAGGAAACCGGCGCGCTGTTTTATGACCTGGCCGCCGCTTTCCCGCAGCCTGCCGATTTCCACGAGCTCTATGCGGACGGATTCCATAACAACGAGGCCGGCGCCGACCTCAAGGCCAAGTACATCGCCCAGTTCCTCCTCGATACTGCAAGCATTCCGCAGCAGTAGGTGGCAAAGACGCCGCAAGCGGCCTCTGGTCTTCTTGGGCGCGCAGACCACACGACACAATGCTCCTGGACCTGCATACGGATGCCCCAAAAACCTCAAGTATGTGGGTCACTTGCCTGAAGCATAGCAGCCACCGGGATACGAAACCGTGTGGGTCGTCACAGGCCGGCGACGGCCCGCTCGATTCGGCTCAGCGTTTCTTCGACGTCCTTCTCCTGGTGCGCGTAGTTCACATAGGGCACGTGATAGAAGGAAACCCCGTTGCGGTAACACGCCGCGATGAAGCGCTGAGCGAGTTCGGGTGCGCCGGTCAGCAGCGGGCATACGTCGAGCCCTTGCAGCTTCAAGCCGAGCCCCTTCGCCTCGAATAGCCCGTTGACGTCCCCCCAGAGCGTCTTGCCCGTCTCCCACAAGTAGTCGATGACGTGGTTTGCGCGGTAGAACCCGATGGCCGCCTTCGACGCCGCGAGCGAGAGGGTCTCCCCGCCGAAGGTCGACGAGATGCCGAGTCCTTTGGCCGAGTCGATCAGGGCGGCCCGGCCCACGTAAGCCGAGATCGGCATGCCGTTCGCCATGCCCTTGCCGAACACAGCCAAGTCCGGCAGGATGCCGAAATACTCATGCGCGCCGCCCAAGGCCAGACGAAACCCCGTCACGATCTCGTCCATGATCATCAACGCGCCGTGGTCCTCGGTGAGCCTTCGTAGGGCAGGCAGGAAGTCCGCGCCTCTATCCATGTCGCCGTAGCTGGACGCGACCATGACCGCGGCGATGTCCGTGCCCTCCGCCGCAAACGCCGCCTGCCACGGCGCGATGTCGGCCCACGGCAACGCCCGGTGATACGCTGCAATGCCCGCCGGCACGCCATTCTCCGGCACAGCCGCCGCAATGCCGGCAGGCCGGTAGCCGCCGGATGCCAGGTTGTTGAGCCAGCCGTTGTAGCCGCAATGGACGATGATATTCCGCTGGGTGGCGTGGCGCGCAATCTTGGCGCAGGCCGCGAGCGCCTCGCCGCCCGTCTTCAGGAAACGCACCCGCTCGGCGCAAGGGAGCACCTCGACCAGCAGCTTTGCCACTTCACCTTCGAGCGGATGCGGATGCCCAAAGATGATCCCATGCTCGAGTTGCTCCGCAATTGCGGCGTTGATTTCCGGCACCGCGTAACCCAGCGTGATCGGCCCGAGGGCGTTCCGAAAATCGATGTACTCATTGCCATCCGCGTCCCACACCCGGCACCCTTTGCCCCGGACGATCTGCGCCGGCTCGACCCCCTCGAGCGTCGCCGCTTTCGAAGACGTAGAGCTGCCTTGCGCAAGGTAGTCCGTGCTCGCCGTATACTTCCTCCAGGATTCGACAGGCTCAGATCGCATGGGTCACTCCTTTCCGCTAACGGAAATCGGCCTTGAGGTCCAGGCACCCGGAGACTATACAATACGGCTCAGAACCAACGCCAAGGAGACAAGCTGTGGAGACGATTATGCTCACGATCATTATCGGCGCTTCGACCGTGGCCCAGGCACAATCCACCCCGCCGTTCTACCAGGACAAATCCAACCTCCTCGTCTATGCGGACGCGAACGGCGCACTCCAACCCGTCAACGCAATCGCCGATTGGGAGAAGCGGCGCGCGCACGTCTTGGCCAACATGCAGTTGGTCATGGGTGCGTTCCCGGATGCGTCGAAGAAAGTCCCGCTTGACGTCCAGGTGCTCGAAGAGGAGCAGTTCCCGAAATACGTGCGCAAAAAGATCACGTTTGCCGTGGAAAACTGGGATCGCGTGCCCGCGTACCTGCTTGTCCCCAGAGACCTGCAAGACAAAGTGCCCGGCGTGCTCTGCGTCCATCCTACCTACGAGTTCGGCAAAGACATCGTCGTCGGCATCAGCGGCAAGCCGAACCGGAATTACGCCGAGGAACTCGCCGAGCGCGGCTATGTGACCCTCGCGCCCGACTACCCCGGCTACGGCGACTGCAAGGAGACCGGCAAGACCCTCTACGATCACGGCTACGTGAGCGCCACCATGAAGGGCATCTGGAACCACATGCGCGGCATAGACCTGCTGCAGAGCCTGCCTGAAGTCGACCCCCAGCGCATCGGGTCCATCGGGCACTCCCTCGGCGGGCACAACGCGCTGTTCGTCGGCCTCTTCGACGCGCGGGTCAAGGTGATGGTGTCGAGCTGCGGGTTCAACACGTTCTACAAGTACTACAACGGCGACCTGACCGGCTGGTCGCACAACGGCTACATGCCGCGGATCGCGTCGCTCTACGGCAAGAACCCCGCCAAGATGCCCTTTGACTTCACCGAGTTGCTCGGCGTCTTGGCGCCGAGGGCCGTGTTCGTCAATGCCCCGCTGCGCGATGCCAACTTCGAGGTGTCCGGCGTGCGCGACTGCATCCGGGCGGCTGAACCCGTCTTTGCCCTGTACGGCGCCGAGGACAACCTGGTCGCGATCTACCCGGACGCGGAGCACGATTTCCCGCCCGACGCCCGCGAACAGGCCTACGCCTTCATGGACCAGGCGCTCAAGAAGTAATGCTGCGGTCGTAGCCCTTGCGCTTGACGGTGAGGAAGAGTGGATCGAAGCGCAGCTTGTCCAGTGCGGTTTCAATGAGGCCCATCGCGTCGATCAACCGCACCGCGCACGCCCCGACAGTCCCGATGCGCATGAGTCCTCGCTCGAGGAGGATGGGCTCGAGGACGGGGAAGTCGCGGTCGGGTCCGGCATAGCTGTGCAGGCGGCACGGCGTCTCGATCCGGCGGCCATCGCGCCCAATACAGCTTCCGTACGCCACTTCCGGTTGGCACACGTAGTCCAGATTGGCGAGTTCCTCGACGGTGTGGCACGTCGTGCAGACGTTCAGCGCACACCCCACCATCGCAATCCGGCCGCCGGCCGCAGCCACGCGAAAATACGGCGAGGTCAGGCCGCACGGCGTAGGGGACCTGTAATGGTCGCGCGTGAGTTCCTCGGCTTGGGCGCCGATGGCCGCGCACGAGTGCGTCGGGTGGATGCTGCGGATGGCTTCCGCGCGTTGACGCAGCGTTTCCGGGATGAGGCCCGTCCAACACGGCTGGGTACGCAGGTCGAAGTGGGGTGGATTCTCCGGCCTCAGGTCCGCATGCCCCGTGAGCGTCGGCACGACCAGCGTGCCTTCGGGCGCGAGCGCGTCGAGCGCGCCGTCAATCACGGCGTCAGCGCCGCCGTCGACACGGCCGAACGCGCTTAAGGAACTGTGCATGAGCACAATGTCGCCGGGCCGTACGCCCAGCGCACGAAACCCGGCCGCGATGTCAGCCCGCGTAATCGCCATTCGTGCTTGTGCTCGTCATTCGTGCTCGTGCTCGTCATTCGTCATTCGTCATCGTCATCCTCTTCGTCATCGTAGTCCTCTTCGTCATCGTAGTCCATGTACTGTGGCGGACTCTCGCCCTCGCGGGCGGTGATTCGCGGATACGGGGCTCGCGGTTCTGCCTTGCCGATGGCCACCACCTCCACTTGGTGGTACCAATCGTCGCCGAAGTCGAACCAGTACCAGAAGCTCTGCCCTTTGTCCAAACCCAGGTCGTCCAGCTTCGTGGTGGTCACGTCGCTCGTCTTGGCATCATCGTCGAGCCCCGGAAAGAACCCCTCCTGCACCTGGGGCAACCCATAGCGCCGTGCGGCGGGATCGAAGGGCTGCGCGCCAAACTGAAACTCGTACAGATGCTGCTCTTCGCGGTCGAACGCATCGAAGATCGCACCGTGCAGTGCCTCGAGCGTCTGATTGCCCTTCATTTCGATGGTGCGCATCACCACCGGATTCGCCTTGGCGAATCCCTCCGACACCGGCCCTGCCGTGAGGTACACCTCGATCGTGTACACCTTGTCCCCGCTGCGAGAAGAACTGCCCCTGCCTTTCGAAGCCGGCCGCTTTGGGGCCTTCTTCCCCGATTTACCCCCCCCACGCTTGCCGTCCATGTTTCCTCCTTTCCGCTCCATGATAGGGGTAGGGAAGACCGGTTTGCCGGTCTCCCCTCCCTCCGAACCGTACGTGCGGTTCTCCCGCATACGGCTCTCCAGTCGGTGGTCTTACCTCG
>Ga0272441_10008762_pt1 | contig 15906 bp, 13 predicted proteins | sample SSMProp6N_FD_193582 | JGI IMG/M metagenome (GOLD analysis project Ga0272441, IMG submission 193582) | Marine sediment archaeal communities from Little Sippewissett salt marsh, Falmouth, MA, United States - SSM-Prop-6N | ecosystem: Environmental > Aquatic > Marine > Wetlands > Sediment ... | reverse complement strand
ATTTTTCTTATCATTTGCATTTTCTCCGGGATTCAATGTTATTTTACACCATTACTCATCTTGGCAAACATATTCTCATAGCTATCCGTGATTCTGTCCCACGTATATGCCTCTTTAATTCGCTGTACAGCTTTATGTCTATAATCTTCTACTATGTTTGGATTATCCAAAAGATATTGCATCTTTTCCCTTAAATCAGCCTCATTGCTCGTTTTGAAATATAAACCTGATTCTCGTAGAACCTCTGTATGCTCAGGCACATAATTTGCCAACACACAATTTCCATATCCCATAGCTTCTAATAGCGCAGGATGCGTCCCACCAACTTCAGTTGCCTGTATATAAAAGAAAGCGTTCGACTGAAATTCCTTATATCCCTGACCAAAGACATATCCAGTAAATTTAATCCTGGGATCTTTTGTACTTTTTAACTTTTTGATATATTCACTGTTATATGGAGCATCCCCTACTATAACCAGAGGTATATCGGTCTTAACTTTTTCATATGCTTTAACAACAAGATGCGCATTGTTTTCTGGCTCCAGACGGCTCACATAAAGAATGTATTTGCCCGGTGTCAGATTATATTTCGCCAAAATATCCGTGGTTTGGGCCTTTTCTGTTGGCGCTCCATACGGAATAAACACGGAATCTTTCTTAAATTTTTCTATATAATACTTTTTTATGAAAATTGAATCTGTAACAACCACATTGGGAAAAATGGTTGCAATGAACTCTGAAAACCGATAATACCACTGCCCCAAAATATTCCACTTTCCCCGCTGCCATTCAAGACCATCTACGTTTATCGCGACCCTTTGCCCCTTGAGCCGTGGAACAATCGTAAATATACTATTCGCACTATTACAAATAAGGACGACATCATACTTTTTAAACAATCCATGCATGACTGAAATGCCGGTATGAGCAACAGTATCAAAATATTTGTGCTTTATCGTTGGCAAAACGACCAAATTAACACCTTTGTATGTCTTTCCACTATACTTGATATTATTCGATCGTCCATACACGGTCACCTCATGTCCCCGTTCAACTAACCGGGTCGATAATTCTTCAGCAAAAGTCTCAAATCCTCCATAATTAGCAGGTATTCCTCGAATCCCCATAATTGCAATTTTCATAAAAATCCTCTCTCTGCTAGATGCTATATCGTCAAAAGGCTTTCTGCAAATCTTCATCATATTTGTTATAGTCATGAAAACAAAAATTTGCCAGGTGAAGAATGCAAGTAACCCTGTGTTGTATTCTCTTTATGAATTTATCGATCCTAATCGATATAGAAATCAAATAAATAGACAAAATTTTCCTTACTATGATTATTCATACTACTCATAAAAAATTGATAAAATCCGGATGGCGCTTCATCCGGAATTTCCCAGAAAATCTCATCACGTAACAATTTGTTGGTATCAAGCTGATCTAAATTCAATAGACCGTAAAAGGGTTCATGATCAAATGAGTAAGTATATTCGTTATTTTTGACCATGATCTTTATTTTGTCGTAATTCCTGTCATCACCTGGCGTGGATTTCAATTCGTAATAGCACGTCACATGAAAAGCATGTTTCCAATAAATATCACCAAGTTTATCTGGTTGAACATAATGGGTTAACAGATCATGCGTTTTGAAACCTTTAAATTCTACTGATTCATTCAACTTTTTAAATGTTGATTTTTCCAATTCCGACGCCACAGCGTAAACAGTCTTCTGTAGTCCTTCTTGATAATCTGCTCCTCTTTTGAACAAACAAACCCCATCTTTATATTTCTCTATCCCGTAATTTTCATCCCTGAGCACGGCCTGAATATACTCATTGTTAGGCCATACATATGGAAGTTGAAAACTCTTGCGGGTAATCAAATTAATTGTCGGTGCATAAAAATCGTATAAAATATAATCTACCGTGTCTACATTATCGTTGAAAGCATAGAGCTCATGTCGTTCGGCTGCGTGTACGGCAAGTTTCGTTTCTGCTGTTAACGATGCTTCCTCGGGTATTGAATTAATAATATTTTTAATAATTCGATGATGATCATTTATTCTCCATTTAGGATAATCAAATACATTAGATTTTATGAAGAAAAATATGAATGAGAATGAAAAAATGAGTATTGAAATATATAGTATTTTTCTTTTATCCAGCTTTATTTTTAATAATTTCAGGAGATTTTGTAATCCATAAATCGCCGAAATAAATATGAACGGCGTAATCGTCGCACTGTAATGATGTTCGACTTCATGAGTATAATAATAACTGCTTAACAAATTAATCGCAAACATTGGTGAAGCTATTAATAGTGTTGAGGGACTGAACAAGCTTAAAAACACGACTGGCCCAAATATAAACAGGAAATATCTTATATTATACATCTTCGCCAAAAATTTAAGGATATAGAATGGATCATGTCTCATCTGGCCCAAATGATCCCAGTGTGTCTCCGCTCCTTCCATGATTACAAATTCTGGTAAACCCAGCATGGAACGGATGGTCATACGTTTATACCATACCAGAAACCACAAAATACTGAAAACCGAAATGGCAACACCCAATTTTCGTTGCTTGTTAACCAGAAAAGCATATATACCCATCATGAATAAAAGAAGTGCAGAATCTTCGCGACAGGTAAGCGCGATTATGCCAAACACAATGAACGGAGATACTCTCTTTTTCTGCAAATAGTAAAAAGCATATAACAGAAAAGGCGCCGCCAAGGTCACGCCATGAACATCCTCCAGGTTTGCATTTTGAATGGCCGGATATAATAGATAACCCAAAGGGAAAACGATGCTTAGAATATTGTTCCCCAATTTTTCCTTTGCCAGCCAATAAATCGGTATGGCACCCGAGGCAACTACAATCGTTTGAAAAAATAAAATCGTATATGGAGTCCCTATCAATTTATAAAATATTGCAATGACTAAATAAATAAATTCCCAGTGCGCCATCCAAAATCGCATCATTGGACGCCCCATGTTCACACTGTCTTGAAGTATCCATCCTTTGCTCGTATTCCAGACAACTTGTATCATTATCCCCAGATCATATACATTCGCCGAGAAACTCTCGTACCTCATTATGGATAGTATTCCAATAACAAGAACATAGATGCTACATAATATAAATACTATCAAATAGTGCTGTGATTCGTTTGAGGAAATATTTTCTGAAAAGTTGATAGATTCAGTCATTTCTCTACCCATCTCTTCTATTGCTATAATTTATGATTTATGAAACCTAACCAATTATTGTATTATTGTGATACCATAAATTTTTCTTGTTTTTTAGATGCTTTAACATGTGCAATTAATTGCTCAATTAAAAAGCAAAAGAAAAGCGATACATACGTAATTATTCGCATGATAATGATCGCAATAAAAGCAATTCCCCCTAAACCAAAATAAAAGTCATACAATCCATAAATCGTAATTTCACGTACACCAATTCCGCCGGGAAGTGGTGAAATCAATCCCATGATATTCGTAATTGTACCCGCGAATATTATAAATGTCAGGTCGATCTCGGGATGGCCCAAACTCTTAATTAAAAACCAAAATATATAATAACTTATGATTAAATTTACCAATGTAATTAAATAACTATACGACACATAATCAATGCGACTGCTTGATAATTTGAATGCCTCCAGAAACTTGTCGAAAAAATCTATAGAACGAATTTTCTTTCGAAAAATAAGGATGGCTAACACAAATAGACCAATCAAGCTAATAAATAAGCCAATATTAAAGAGCGCATTCTGATTAGATATGATTTGTGATATAGTTCTGTATAACTTTGCAAGATGACCACCAATCAACACACACACCGTCGCCATTATAAATTCGGTTGAATGTTCTATGAAAATCTCACCCAATATCGACGGCAAAGATTTACTCATCTCTACCTTTTCCTCTTTTTTTAACAGCAATGCCTTCACTGGTACTCCCAGCTTGCCAGGCATTGTAAAATTTGCCACCAGGGCATTTATGGTAACTTTGAATACATTTCCGAATGATAGCGGCTTCTTTATCGGCAATAACAAATAATACCACCGCCAACTTCTGAAAATATTCGCCGAAATTGTAAAAATCAAGACTATGATTATATTTACAATGCTAATATTCAATAATGTCTCTTTGTACTCATCTATTTTATCTCTGTTATTGTAAACAATTAAAAACAGAGCTGCGAAAATGATGATCACAAAAATTGTATTGATTAACGTATTTAAATTTTTTGACTTGTTTTTTTTGATCTGCTCTATCATATATGTTATCTTCTTATTTTCACTGCTATACCAACGTTTCGTATAATTCCTTGAATTGTGAACCAATATGATTCAAGTTTAGCTCTCTTTCAACTTTGTCTCTGTTATAATCACCAAACTCTCGTGCCGTATTCTTGTTCTCCAACAGATAATTCACTCTTTCTGTCAATTCGTTCTCTGCCTTGAAAGGTATGATGAAGCCGTTTACGCCATCATCGATATGCTCTCCACTCCCCTCTCGCGTACAGACGACAGGTAGTCCACATGCCATCGCCTCCATTGTCACAAGGGGACTGGACTCAGTTAATGAGGGCATCACAAATATGGATGCCTTTTTGTACAGATTTGGTATTTCAGATTGTTCTATCCTTGGTATCACTTCAAAATTATCAAGTTCGTTAATTTCCTGTTGTAAAAATGATGGAATTTGAGAAGCGACAGCAATGATTTTGCCCTTGATATTCCTGGCTGCTTTCACCAGTGTATCAAATCCTTTTGGCAGTGACCCTCGTCCAACATATAACACAATGTTCTCGTCATACTTACCATTATTGGATGGCGAAAACTTATTATGATCGATTCCATATTTAACAATCTTTATTTTTTCTTCAGGAATATTCATCTTTTCCATCAAATACTTTTTATAATCCACCCGTTGTACCGTTATCAAATCGGCCTTTTTCATTCCCATGATTTCTGATTTTAGAAATATATTATAACTAAGCGGATTGAAAAACAGACGATACTTTGAAGGTAAGTATTTTCCCAACATAAGCACCTGTCGTGAAATAAGATATTGCACCGTGATTACAACCGGTTTTTTTGATCTATGCAACGCAAGAGTATGCGGCGATACCAAATGTATTAAATCATAATTATTTTCAATCTTTGATAATAATTTATTGCCAAGATATGGGTATATGAATACCTCTCTAAAATTCGGATATTTTTTTATTGAATCCGGGATAAAGGATTCCACATCTGAAAAAGAATACTTATCCGCCTTGATACCATTCTTGTTTAAATAATATGTTAAACGATTTGCCCACACCGCCATGCCACCATTGGGAACCAGATTCAACAATTCTTCAAAATATGCAACTTTCATTAGTTCATTCCCCTTTTTTCATTTAGAAGTTCTTCATACATTTTCTCAATCCTGGAACATGTCACTTTCCAGTCAAACTCCTTTTGCATAAATTTTCGAGCTTTCACACCCATTTCGTGCGCTTCCTTTGGATTTTTCAGAACCCAGCGAATGTATTCGCGTAACTTGTTCACATCATTCGGTTCAATCAATAATCCACCCCCATCTGGCACCAACTCCTTAACACCCGGTATATTCGTAGTAATTGTAGGCACCTGAAGAGAAAGTGCTTCCATTACACAATTGGGTGTTTTATCTACTAACGTTGGCAGAGCAAATACATCTGCAGAGCGCACATATTTGATGTTTTCCTCCCAGCTTATATTACCAAGAAAATTTATGTGGGAATGACCCTTTGCTACGCGCTTTAAATGGTCTTCCTCCGGCCCATCACCCGCAATAACCAGATGAAGATCTAACTCACTCAATAAGGGATAACATGCCTCGATCAGAATATGGAGTGCCTTATATTTTACAAATCTTACACCAACATAGATTAATTTGTGATAACCCCTTGCTTGTTTTATGTCCTCAATATTGTTTCTGTCTAAATACTCTGTGTGAATACCATTGTAGATTAATCTAACCTTTGGATAATCAAGATTCAAATGCTCCTTAAGCATATCTGATAAATATTGAGCGTTTGTATAGACCCTGTCATTACGCAGAAAAAACTGTTTTTCAATTGCTAATAGAAATTTCAATGTACCATTTGCATTTCGCCATACATAATTCTCACCTCTTGTTGGATCCCAGGTAGAATTGTCATATGCATTACACATATATTCATACGTCATGCTACCACCAAACAGATAGATACTCGGAATCTTTCTCTTGATCAATTTGGTGAATAACCCGGCGACACCAGTTGCCGCATCAAATAAATGTAAAATATCAGGCTTTTCCCGTTTTATTAATATAATTCCCCTGATTGATACTGCCAGACATAACAGTAAAAAATAAATTCCGGATCCCCGATTCTGTATGAGAGGTACCTTTACTCGGTGAACAAAATACCTGTCATTAAATTTTTCCAGCTTCTTCAGACCTGGCGCATGTTCACATACAACATGAACGTCATGTCCTTTTTCACTTAAATATGTTGCCATGTAATGCGCATTCGTACCAGCACCTCCGGCCAGAGGTGGAAATTTGCTACAGTAGAAGAGTAGTTTCATAATATTATCTGTTTTCAGGTTTCGAGTCGATATACTTTTTCATGATTATGTAATTCCGCTTCATTGTCTCCTGCGTTAACCGCCAGCTGTTGTTGAATGAATCGAGCAATAATCCCATCATAAATATGATACCCGATAAAAGAATACTTAATGCCGTGAATATTGCCAGTCCTATGTGATACATCATTCCTGTTTTCAAATAGATGATGAATATATATATTCCACTCACCAATCCCGCTGATAGAAATATTAATGATAAAAATACAAAGAAAAACATCGGATTATAATCTCTAAATAATGTGATGATTGTATACAAAATTAAGAAACCATCTCCCCATGTGCTCAATTTGGACTCTGAGCCATCGGGACGGTTACGATATTCAATCGGAATCTCGATTATCTTATATCTCTCTTGCAATGACCGTATCGTTAGTTCCGCTTCAATTTCAAAACCTTCTGCCAAAAGAATCAAGTTCTCAACAAGGTCTCTGCTTATGACACGATACCCCGATAAAATATCGACTAACTTTACGTTAAAAATTCTATTCAGAATCGTTGTAAGTATTTTATTACCAATTTTATGAGAGAATGAAAATGCCCTTTTGCTCACCTGCTTTCTGGTCCCCACAACCATATCAGCCTTATCGTTAATGACCGGATCTAATAAGTCATGAACGTTGGAAGCACTGTACGTCTCATCCGCATCAATCATTAAATAGATGTCTGCATCTATCGTCAACAACATTTTTCGAACGGCATTTCCCTTTCCCTGCTGTTCACAATGAATTACCGTGGCACCCTCTCCCCTCGCTAATTCAGATGTTCTGTCAGAACTATTATTATCTCCCACATAAATTTTAGCTTCTGGTAATGCCTGGTGATATTCTTTGATTACATTAACGATTGTCTTTTCCTCATTATATGCAGGAATAATTATCGCAATTTCTTTTTCATTGTATTTCATTGATCATTACTCCAAAATTTCTTCAATGTTGTATTCTTTTATATCACCTGCATGTGTGAAAATAATCATTTCACCAATCAAGCCCATCGCAATCATTTGAACACCAATAACCAATAACAAAGCACCTAATAACAAAAGAGGACGACCTGCAATCGAGCCAAAGCCTAAAATCCGATAGAAAAAGAGATATAAATCAATAATTCCACCCACGACTGTCAAGATACCACCCAAAAATCCTAAAAAATGAATTGGTTTTTTTGAGTACTTTGTTAGAAAAATAACGGTTAATATGTCCAGCATCCGTCTGAGATATTCACTTAAAAACCATGATTTCTCAAATGAACCTTTGAGTTGTTCGATTTTTTCTTCAACAATTTTATACCCCTGTTTCTGAGCAATAACCGGAATAAATCGATTTAACCCACCATATATCTGAAGGTTATCCAGTACATCTCGACGGGTCACGAAAATACCACTGTTCACATCATGTAAATTTAGATTCGATAATTTATCAACAATGAAGTTGAATGCTCGCGAAATGATCTGATTAATACCCGGATCACTTCTCGGAGAACGCCATCCAACGACGAGATCATACCCCTCATCAAGCTTTTTCAGAAAAGATGGCAACTGCTTCGCGTTCGGTCGAACGCGTGCCGTGTAAAATATTATGTGTTCACCACAGGATAATTTAAATCCTGCTTCGAATGCAGAACTCTCCCCAAAAGGAGAACGCATTTTTATAAGATGCAATCTCTTGTCACCTTTGGCCATTTTCACCATCTTGCCATATGTGTGATCATCACTCGCATCATCGACTAATATAATTTCATAACTCTTACCGGTATCATCAAGTATCAATTTTAATGAGTGGTAATACTCTTCGATCTCATTCTCCATATTGCGTACTGCAATGATCGCAGATATTTCCAGTAATGACTTCTCCCGAGCCGTGTCATCCATTTTTACTTCTTTTTGAGCAACTGTTTTTAACTCCATGAGATTCACCATATTTATTTTGTTTTCATGAATGATTTACCATTTATTGGCTTTTCTTCAGTTAAATAAAGACTCTTTCTCTTCCCAGTTTTCACAATTAGATCCGCTAATAAACCCCATACAATGAATTGGAATCCTGTCGCGATGAATAAAAAGACTGATGTTAATAATATATTTATATCAATCAAAGGTTTATCAAAGAGATAGATTCTATATAATATCCACAAAGATGAAATTATGCCGAAGAAAATAAATAACACTCCTATTCTTCCAAAAAATCTCAATGGATTTTTCAGATATTTCATAAAAAGATTCATCGCTGTCAAATCAGTAATGACACGAAACGTTCGTGTGATATTATATTTGGATTCACCATACTTTCTGGAGTGATGTGAAACGACCATTTCAGAAATCCTGGCGCCTTCGATTCGTGCCAAAGCAGGAATAAAACGATGCAACTCACCATATAAATTTATACGCTTGATTATCTCCGAACGAAATGCTTTCAATGAACAGCCAGTATCGTGCAGTTTTACCCTGGTTACGGAGCAAATAATTTTATTGGCTATTTTGGATGGAATCTTTCGAATAATGAGCTTATCTTTCCGATTCTTACGCCAGCCACTCACTAAATCATATCCCTCTTCCAATTTATCGAGCATACGCGGAATATCAACAGGGTCGTTCTGTAAATCGCCATCCATCGCTACAACAACGTCTCCCTGCGCGGCATCAAATCCTGCTGACATCGCCGCCGATTGGCCAAAATTTCCCCTGAATTTAATTACCTTGACGTATTTACTTTCATCATGAATTTTTTTTAGAAGTGGATATGTCCTGTCACTGCTGCCGTCATCCACATAGACTATTTCATATGTCTTGTCGATTTTGTCCAGAACAGAGAATATCCGCTCATGAAGAATATTGACGTTTTCTTCCTCGTTATACAACGGAACAACGACAGATAAATCTATTCGTCTACTGTTTTCTTTTCGATTCATGAGGACCTTCGCTTTGTTTTTCTTATGTATTCTATTAATATCAGTATGGGTGTCAAAATTAATATCTCCTGAATAATTGTCGCCAGATTGTGCCAGCTGAACAGACTCTGAAAAAAGATGTCACTCGAAGAAGCCTTGTGAACATCATTGAAGATATAAAATGACGATAAAAAATATTCATCGCTAATGGGCCAAAACAGTTGTTCCCCAAAGGGGAAACGAGTGTCCTTGCCAAAATAGTCCATAATCAAATGACTGGAATACGTTAGGAACATGAAAATGCTCATTTTGAAAAAGCTTTCTCGCTTGATTGCATAATACAGCAAGCCAACTATTGAACTGACAATAATTCCGAAAACAAAACTATGAGTCATTCCATGATGAAATAAGTTTGGATTCCCGATAAAATAGCCCGGAATATAATCCGTATCCGCAAAATTTGCTAATATCACAAAAAGCATCAACTCTATCCATGATAAGCTGTCATTACGTCCACGAGAACTATTATACAAAATCGTTCCCATTAATGTATGTCCGATCGGTGTTGGCATTTTTTATATAACTCTTTATTTTGTTTATTTTTTAAAATTCGAATTCAATACGCGCTCGATAGCCCTCTGCCTGCTAAAGAGTCCATCGATAATTCCACGAGCCTTCCCCCATACACCTTGTACACTCCTCCGTATGAATAAATCGCGTACAAACATATATGGTAATCCCAATATAACATAAAAAAGATATTTCATCCACTGTCCCAGATTTGCATGCTTTTTCATGAATCTGATCGCGTTCCTGGTCGCCAAATACTTCTTGCGAAAGGAAAATTGCTCTATGACTTTATGCGGACGATGCCATACTTTCGAATGCGGATTAAACAAGACTTTGAAACCTGCCTTATGAACTCGAACGCTCAAATCTGTGTCCTCAAACCAATATCCGATAAATTCCTCATCAAATAATCCGACACGCTCAAGAACATCTTTCCTTACCAATAAAGAGCCTCCCCATAAATAATCAACGACCTCAATTTTATTGAACTTGCCAGTATCCTTCTCACCATCACCTCTCCCACGAGACACATTTTGTGTATAATCAATAGTTCCACCGGCGGATAAAATAATATCCGGCTTACTATGATCATACATCATGGATCCAACCATACCAGCAGTCTTGTCTTTATCTAATACGGCCACCAATTGTGATAAGGCGTCCTTGGAGCAAACAATGTCATTATCTACCATGAATATATACTCAGGCTCCAATTTCAATGCGTAACGAAGCCCAATATTCTTCCCCCCAATAGCACCATAGTTTTTGTCGTTTTCTATTATCGTCACATCAGCATACTTTTCTTTCACTGCATCTGCAGATCCATCTGTTGATGCATTATCAACAACGATTAATTCATCACTCGGATAATCCATATCCTTTACAGATGCTATACATTCCAGTAAATAATCTTTCCGATTCCAATTTAATATAACTGTAGATACATTTGATTTTTTTTTCATTATCAACTCCATTGATCAATACATCACACCTCTAAAAAATCGACGAAACATCTTGAAAACAAGCACTCTCCAAAATGAGGTTCGCCCTGATCCAGGTAAACATTTTATGAAATCTCCAGTTACTCGCCGGATAATTAATAAATTTTCTTTATATTGTTCGGGTATATTTATTCTCTTCATCCCGGCGTACACTGTCCTGTATCCCAACCGGGGCAATAAATCAAGCGTCTTCATACCAACTTCGTTCCACGGAAAGGCAAAATGACTCACTCGCTTATCTTTTAGTTTTTGTTCAATGATCGCCTTTGATTTTTCTAACTCCGTCTTGATTTGATCGAGTTGAATATCTTCCTCTTCAAACACTGCTCGAGACTGTTGTGAATCACTCTGAATTGCATCCGGATCCCCGCTAAGCCTCTCCATCTCTGCCATTAAATCTTGCTTCCATGTCTTTCGATTGAAGAAATTATCCCCACTATTGTTAGCCACGTAATTAATACAAGATTGATTGATATCCTCGTCAGGAATGTATGCAACATGATCGGAAAATCGAGATGCAAATTCATATATTGGCATCCCATATAATTCGGTATTATCCCCAGAATTGCAATAACCGTTTGACAGGACAGGAATATTCCACGGCTTTCTATCTTTTAAATGAGGACCATAAAAATCAATTATTTGGTCTGATACAAAAATCGCTTTATGAGTTAATGAGTGAGATTGAAAATCTATGACTCCACTATCATGCATTTCAATAACCTGATCCCATGTTATCATTCCCTGCTTCCCAATCCAGTGCGGAATAATGAAAACCACTGCCTTGAATCCATACTCTTTCAGTAATGGATACGCAATATCATATACATCACTAAGTCCATCATCGAAAGTAATAACTACTTCCTTATCCCTCAAACCATCACTCAATCTTGTCTCACATTCATCAGCACATAACGTTCGGTAACCATTTTTTTTCAAATGCTCTAAGCATGATTTGAAATCATCATGTTCAACATGATGATAGATAAACGTGGGTATTTCATCAGATATCTTTTTATTTAATATGTAGTCCGGATACTCATTCTTATAGTAACCTCTTAAAAATGAGAACCAGTCATTAAGTAACGCTTTCATTATAAATTATTCCTTAACCAAAGTTCTAATACAATAATTGCCCAGAGTCTGTGTGAATTATTTCTTCTTTTCATCAGATGATCATCGAACATGGTTTTTATATAATCATAGTTGAAAAAACCTCGATCCCGGATTGCGGATTCGGATAGAAAATCGCTGAAAAAATCCTTCACATTCTTGTCATCGCGAATCCAGTTTTTTAATGGTACGCTATGTCCCAGCTTGTCTTTACGATAGACAATATCATGTGGTAAAACATTTTCCATGGCCTTTTTAAATATATATTTTGTATCAGAATATCCCTTTATTTTCAAGTTTGAGGGTATCCTGGCAGCGAATTCCGTTAATCTATGGTCCAGCATGGGAAAACGTGCCTCGACACCAAAATGTTTTAATATCCCCATCCGCCGTAAATAAAACCCCATTACAGTCTGATAATCACTATAAATACATCGGCTCAACAAGTCTTTTCCATCGGTTTCCTTGTTAAATCTTAAAATTACCTGATACGGATCGAATGAATTGAAGTTTTGTTGTAAATCGTTCACAATCAATTTGTCAATTTCCTTTTCAGTGTAATAAATTCTCCATCGATGAGAAAGCAGGTCTTTCGGATAACTATAGCTCTCTGAAAATCGTTTTAATTTAACAGTCAGATTCTTCTTTTTATCTGAATCCGGCAATAAACGTCCGACGCTAAAAAGTGGCTTCGATAAAAATGATGGAATTATATTGAATATTTGTGATGCCTTGTCTGCTATATAAACCGGATGACCTCCGAATAATTCATCCCCTCCATCTCCTGTGAAAATACAGTTCACCATCCCCTCTGTTCGCTTCGCCAAAATATATGACGCAATATTTATTCCAACATCACAAAATGGTTCATCTATAATCGTAACAAATTCTTGTATTGACGATACATCATCAACAGAATATTCGGTCAGATGATGCTGCGTATTATAGTGATCAGCCACTATTTTAGCATAATGTGATTCATCAAATGATAACCCTTTGCATCTGAATGAAAACGTATGCAAGACTTCTTCCGAGAATGATCGTGTCAGAGCTGTAATAGTGCTCGAATCCATTCCACCACTCAGGAAGATTCCACGATCAAGCCCCTTATCCACGCGTATACGAACTGCTTCCTTGAGCATATCCAATAAAGTCTCGCTGATCTCTTGCTCTGAAATTTTCCCGGTTTCACGTTTGAACGACAAATACCAGTACGGCTCAATTTTCGCGCTGCCATTTTCATAAATTAAAACATGACCAGGTCTTAATTTGTTAACATTCTTGAAAAATGTATACAACGCTGGATTATAACAGAACAATAAGTATTGATGCACTGCATGAAAATTCAATTCTTTCTTTATCAATCCGCTATTAACTATCGATGCCAGATTCGAACTGAACAATAATTTTTCCCTATCAAAAAAATAGTATAAGGGTTCAATTCCCATTCTGTCTCTCGACAATATAACTCGATTATTTTTACGATCGATCACGGCAAATGAGAATTTTCCATTTAATTTTTGAGAAATATTGGTTCCAAATTTTTCATACAATCTCAATATTTTTCTGGCATCAGCTTCGTTCTCATCTTGAATTACGCCGCCATCGCTATCAATATCATATATCTTACCCTGAAAAACGACAAGAATAGATTTATCGCTATTCTCGGCAGGTTTGGCATTTTCTTTTTTTATATGAGGAAGTGAAGTTATCCCCACTCCTGCATTGCTCCTGTTAAGCGTATCCGTATAACCAGGTTTACCATCCTTGTATTCACCCATTTTTAGCAATGATTTTTTATCAATCCTGGAAGATACATCGTTATTATATATACCCCAAATCATAGTAACTCCTGACTCTTATTATTTTAATCCTCTGCAGGTTGTTTAATACGGCTTGTAAAGTTAAAAAACTTTTTGACATGCGTGACTACTGTCTCGATCTCATCAGGATAAAACGCCTTCATTAGATAAAGTGCAGCAAAGTATAGTATTCCCGTTAGCACAAACATCGGTATTTGTGGTATCATTGGAAATATTTTGAATAAAACAAACACAATCACTGAAGCGATCACGGGTCGCACAGTGACTTCTAAAATTGGCAGTTTTATTCTATGCCTGTATAAATAGACTGCCAATCCCGAGAAAAGGATTAATTCCGAAAGCACGGTCGCTACTGCGGATCCGTTGTATCCATAAATCGGAATCAATATCAAATTCAGAAAAATCTTCAAACCAAGGCTTACCATGCCAAGCATCATCATCACTTTTTGCTTATTCATCGATATAAGTGTTGCATTCAGCATCCAGTTTGGATATTGAAATGCAATTCCAACAAATAGTAGTTGCAATGTAATGATCGCATCATGAAATTCCTGTTTGAAAAAAAACTGAATCAAAAACCCGGAAAATAGTATGCCGTATGTTAATGTGGGTAGTCCTGTCATGAACATATAACGAACACCGCGAATAGCCAAACCCCGATGATGATCCTGATTAGCCGCATATAATTCGGACAAACGAGGTAAAAAAACAAGCCAAAATATTGTGGGCACTATCGTAATACCCTCATATATTTTGAAAGCAGCATTGTACAAACCGACTTCACCATATGTTCTCATCAAAGATAACATCACAGTATCTATGTACGAAAACAAAGTCAAAATTACAAAGAACAAACCCAAAGGAAAAGCTTCAATTTGTAACCTCTTCATGAATCTTAAGTTGAAGCGTATCTTAATTGGCGATATCTTGAACCTGAGAACAATCATTGTTAGCAGAAAATCAATGAATCGTACGGATGCGAAACAGATAGTAAACGGAAGTAATGCTCTCCATTTGAAAAGCGCGGCCAGTCCGAATCCCAACAGACTCACTCGCTCGATAACGACCAAAAAAGTATCCCACCCAAATTTGTCATGTGCCTGAAAAAATATGCGAAACGTATATTTCATATTCTTAAGGAAGGACGATACTGTGAGTATATATATAATCGTCTTTATCCTTCCTTCATATCCTAAAAGATTGACAATAATTATCATAAGTAAATAAATAACAGCACAGAGCAATATTTTCCAGACAATAAGGTTGCCAATATAATTTTCTGTTTTTTCTTTTTCTCGTGATACATTTCGAATGCTGATATCGCGAAGTCCAAAATCTGTGAACATTTCAAAGATAGTCGCTATCGACAGCGCTGTTGTGAATACACCATACTCTTCACTTCCAAGTACACGCCCAAGAAAGGAGAGGAGTATAAAAAGAAAAAAAGTCGTCAAAGTCGAGATACTTGAAAAAAACAGGTTTTTAACTATGTTATATTCTTTATTTTTCACTCAATTATTTTCTTAGATTATGTGTTCAATTCTCTCTGCAAGCTTAGAAATCGCCCCGGCCCAGGTGAACTCTTGTTTCAATAAATTGAAATCATCCGGAATCACTGGTTTACCATCGTTTAATAAAGTAACAATTTTATCAGCAAATTTCTCAATGTCGACAACATGCAGTGTTCTGTATTTCTTTGGAACTGCTCTGGACGCTGTTTCAGTGGCAACTATCGGCTTACCACAAGCAAGCGATTCAATGATCTTCGTTGGCATACCCCATCCCGCCAGGATGGGCGATATCATAACATCACAATTTTTGAGATAATATTCCAAATGCTCCAC
>Ga0272441_10008761_pt1 | contig 15906 bp, 5 predicted proteins | sample SSMProp6N_FD_193582 | JGI IMG/M metagenome (GOLD analysis project Ga0272441, IMG submission 193582) | Marine sediment archaeal communities from Little Sippewissett salt marsh, Falmouth, MA, United States - SSM-Prop-6N | ecosystem: Environmental > Aquatic > Marine > Wetlands > Sediment ... | reverse complement strand
AAGCCGTTCGGATACCCGGCCGCAGTGAGCAGCTCCTTGGCTAGACCAGGGTTGTACTGATAGTCCCAGCAGTCTGGGCAGTAGCCGAAGTCCCCAACGCCGCAGACACCCGGATGCACCGTCGCTTGGCCGCCCAGGATCGTGTCGACGATGATCTGCGGGTCGATGGCGTAGTTCATTGCCCGACGCACGAGCGGATTGTCGAACGGCGGGCGCCAGGTGTTCATCCCGACGAAGAAGGTCCTCAGGCTGGGGGACGTCTCCACTCGTAATGTCCCGCTTGCCGCGATGTCAGGGATGCGCTCGGGAACGATCTGGCCGACGATGTCTGCCTCTCCACTCTCGAGCATGGCGTAGCGTGTGAACTCCTCGGGAACCGATTTGCGGATCACCACGTCGGGGTGAGTGTCACGATTGACCCAGCCCCACCAGGACTCGTTGGCGACGACGCGGATGTACTGCCCGATCTGCCAGTCCTCGACAGCATAAGCGCCAGTCCCGACGGGGCTTTGGCCGAACGCTGCCTCGCCCATGGCGAGGAAGGTCTCCTCGGGAATGACGAAGATCGTCGCCAACCTGGAGAAGATTGGGGCATAGGGACGCTGTGTCTCGAGGACGATGGTGTAGGGATCCTCCACGGTAACACTCGCGATGATGCTGCTGACCAGAGGTCCGACCTTGGTCGGGCTCACGGTGTCCAGAACGCGATCGAACGTGAACTTGACATCGGCCGCGGTGAAACCCTTGCCGTCATGCCATGTCACGCCCTGCCGAAGATGGAAGCGGATAGCGGTATCGGATAGCACCTCCCACGACGTGGCAAGCGCCGGCAGAGGGTTCTCCATGTCTTCCCAGTTGATCCGAACCAAGGGATCAAACACATTGTTGAAGAACGATCGCGAAGTTGCCTGCGTATCATTGAGCGGATCCCCTGTCCAGAGATCCGTTCCGCGGACCACTGTGATCGTCACCCCCGAGCCTTGCCCGAGGACCAATCCACCGAACAGCGATGCCGCGACCATCGTCACAAGAACCCAGCGCGCGGCGACGGCCCAGCTACTTCTGCACATCATGCGCATTACGCCTCCTTTGCAGCTCGCGAACTTGCCAAATGCTCCCACGTGACACATTGGCCTCTGCAGATCACCTCCCTGATGCGCTCCAGCGCCTTGAGATCCGTCAAAGGATCGCCTTCCACGACGAGGAGATCGGCCCGTTTGCCCTCGGCGATATGCCCGCTTTCCCCTGCCAGTCCAAGGATCTTCGCGGACCCGTGAGTGGCGCTGGCAAGCGCCTGGGCACTAGACATGCCACAGTCGACGAGCATCTCGATCTCTCGTCGGATGCTTCCCAGGGTGTCCGTCCCCGTGCCGATCAAGATGCCGCGCTCGATGCATGTGGCAACGGCCTTGCTCTGCGGCGCGATGACCTCCCACAGCATTTCCGCGATGTCGGCGCTCCCCCAGTCACGCTCCCGCTCGTAGACGCGTTCAATGCCCGACATCGTGGGGACGAACGACACGTTCCGGTTGGCCATCATGTCGATGGCTTCGTTGTCCAACAGATTCCCGTGCTCGATGCAGTCGACTCCAGCCTCGACCGCCATCTTGACGCTCTCGGCGGCCATGCCGTGAACCATCACCTTGCGGCGCCGCTTGTGCGCCTCCTCCACCGCAGCCCGAACCTCCTCGGGTGTGAATTCCACAATGGATGGATGATCCCCCTTGTGAATGCCGGCTAGCCCACCACTCACGCAGAGCTTGATCCAGTCCGCTCCTCGCTTGAGCACCTGCCTGACCACGCGGCGCACGTTGTCCGCTCCATCGACCTCCATCCCGCCGTCGATTCCGCGGGTTCCGTGTCCGCCCGTGATTGCGAGAATGGGTCCAGATGCGACGATCCTTGGCCCGCGGAAGATATCGGCGTCGAACACCTCCCGCAGTTCGATGTTGAGGAAGTCCTTCGATCCGGCGGCGCGAATCGTCGTCACCCCCTCCTCAGCCAGCTCGGTCCAGCAATTCTGAACGGCGAAGAGCAGCCTTTGGGTGTTCGGAAGCGCTTCGACAGCGGCGGCGCCAATCCTGAAGGGCGAGCGGGCACCCATGAATCGCGCATGCCGCCTCTGCGGATGAGAGTGAAGATTGAACAGCCCCGGGATGACGGTGCATCCACTGCCATCGATGATCTCGTCGGCCGATGCCCCGCGGATCTCTCCGGCTTCGACGCGCGCGATGCGATTTCCTTCGATGAGGATGCTCGTGTTGGACGTGGTCTCGAGGGTTACGGAGTCGAACGCAGTGCAACTATGTATGAGGATGGACATGTCTGGTGCTCCTTGCTGGAAGGCCGGCTCGTGCTCTGGAATGTCTCCTACCTGCCATGCTTGCTAGCTTTCGCTTGCCGTTGCCCGGGATCGTCTGCTCATTGGCGCTCTTGCAGGACGATCCGCGGCATCGCCCTAGCGGATGGCCGCGACGATCCCCGGCTCTGGACGGCCTCATGCTCTTATCCCCATGTTGAGGCTCGCACTTCGTCGACGAACATCGTCACGTGGGACTTGAGAATCCGGGTCGTCTCCTCGACGTCGCGATCGTGGAGTGCTTGAATCAAGCGCTCGCGGTCCCTGATCAAGTCCTTCCAGTATGTGTGTTCGTTGCTCACGTAGTACCACAGGCGCATGACATGGTTGCGCATGAGGTCGGCGACCTGGCTCAGCGCCTTGTTCTTGGTGGCGAGATTGACAAGTCGATGGAACTCCGAGTCCAGCCTGATCAGCTCCCGGCGATCGGCCGTCTGTTCCATTTCCGCAAGCGTGTCGCGCATCTCCTGCAACTCGTCGTCACGAACCCGTTGCGCTGCCAGGCGCGCGACTTGCTCTATCACAAGGAGCCGAGCCTCCAGGATATCTTTGAGATCATGCAGGTGGACTTCCGTCACACGTGCTGTGCTGTTGGGCACTCGGTGAACGAGCCCATCAGCCTCAAGTCGGATCAGAGCTTCGCGAACCGGTGTCACACTGACGGCCAGATCCTCTGCGAGCGCGCTTGTGCTTATGGGGGAGCCAGGCTGGATCTCAAGCAGGATGATGCGTTGCTTGATCGTCTCGTAGACCGCTGACGGCACGGTATATTCCTCTCATACGAAGAATATCTGTATCGTATACAATCGACCTTTGGATGTCAATACCCATACCGCACGCGGTGCAAGGGAGTCCCGTTGGTCGCAGATGGTGGGCGATGCACCGCAACAGCGCTCCGAGGGAAGCGGCTTGAAGGCTGCCTCTGCTGGCCCGCCTACTCCGGTGCCTCCCCCGTGAACACGAGCCAGAAGACGTCGGCGAGCTGGGCGACGCGGGCGGCGTCGGAGCTGCGCAGGTGGTTGTAGATGCTACGGCCGCAGGCGCGCTGCTGCGATGTGCACAGGCTGCTGCTGCGGTAGATCTCGACTTCGTCCCAGAGGAACTCCTCGGGGTCGTCGCTGTAGGTTCGCAGGATCTGCCGATAGGCGCTGCCTGAGCCGTACTCGTCGCGGCTGTCGCTGGCGAGTCGCTTGACGCACTCGAGGACGGGATCCTCGACAACTGTCACCGAGCTCTCAAACTCGAAGCGATCCGCCGTGCCCTCGCCGACCAGGGTCGCCGCCAACGGGACGACCGTCCCCGCCTCGAGGAACAGGTCGATCTCCGCGGCGAGGGTGAGGGACGCCGTGGCATTCGCTTCTATCGTGGCACTCCAGTCAAGCCGCTGCGCGTCCGCATCGAAGGTGGGTGTTCCGGTTGTTGTTTCCACGGAGTCGAGGACGTATCGAAGGGCAGACGGGAAAGCGATCTCCACGGTCGCGCTCGTGGACGCTCCACCGGTCTCGCGAACGTGCAAGGTGTAGGAGAGCGCCGTCCCCGGTGTCGCGGCATCGCGATCGACGTGGAACGACGAGTCGCCGAGCCAGGGGACGCGAGGATCCGGAGTTCCGTGGGCATACGTTCCTCCGCTTGCCCCAGGGAGCCTACGGCTCGGCTGGGGCACGGGCAGAGCTTCCACGGGGGTGGGCGTGATCGGAGTGCGAGCCCCAGGCGTCGGGGTCTGCGGAGATGGCTGTCCGGTGGGTGCCGGCGGGGTGGGACGAGGCAGCGGGCTTGGCGTCGGCGATGGGAACGCCCCGGGCGGACAGCCCCAGCCGAACCACCACGGAGGGAACCAACGCGGCAGGCACGGATCGTGTGGCGGGCAGTCCCGCGCGCCGAAGGAGAACAGCGAGGCCAGCAGCTGCATCGCGAACTGCTGCTGGTTGTCGAACGACGGGTAGTTCTGGCTGTAGCCGGCAGGGTTGCTGTTGTGCAGCTCCCACACCCATTGTCCGTTGCGGTTCACCCACTGCCCCCGCATGTAGTTGGCGTCTCGCTTATCCAGCGCCTCGTTGGCAGCGTTTCCCGCCGCGATGAACAGCGCGATCGTTTCCTTCCAGCGGATGCACTTCTTGAGATGCTCGATGCACTCCTTCACCGTCTTCCCATGCTTGTGCCATTTCGGCCACGTGACGCTGGCGACCCGCTGCTCAAGCGGGCCGATGAAGGTGTCGTGGGCTTTGCGCCACAGGGCAACGTGCTCGTCCTCGTGGGCGTTGATCCGACCTGCAGGGTTGTCGGCGCCGGCCGCCGGTGGGATGGTGACCGTGCTGCCTGCACCGTTGCCTCCCTGGGGGAGAGTCCCTTGGTCGCCGGGCCTCACGTGCCCCGCTTGCGCCGAGAACTTGAACTTCCCCGTGCCGGGGATGATCCAGCAGCATGCCTCGTCCTCGATCTGAACTCCGGCGTACCTCGGCGGGATGTTGACCTCGATCTTAGGCCAGGTGTAGCCGCCCCGGCGTGTCGGACTGTAGTGCCTCAGGCGGTCCGCAAACGGTGCCTTGGCCTCGAATTCCAGGCCCGTCGGATCGGTGTAGACCAGCGGGTTGTTGCGCGCGAACGTGTAGAGGTTCTCCGGGCGATCGGTCACGATGCGGTCTGAGCTGAGAAACCGACCGAGGAACGGATCGTAGGTGCGTGCGCGGAAATCGTAGAGGTCGGTCACGGGATCGAGCGCTCGGCCTGCGAACCGGTAGGGATTCATCAATGGATCCACGGCACTGATGGTGTTTCCGAAGGCGTCGTACTCGTAGGATGCGACCGTGTCGCCCTCATCTCCCAGGAGGCGGCGCACGGATCCGAGGCCGTCACCAAGCATCATGAACTGCCGGTCGTCCTGCAGCAGAAGAAGCGGCTCGTCGATCCCCGGTCCGTGGACAAGGGAGTGAAGCGCTTCCCCCGTCTCCGTGTAGACCGCCACGATGTCCTCGAGGGCGGTGACGTGCGGCGCTCCGAGGAACGGATCCGGGTTGGCCATCGGCTCCGGTCGATCGTGATGCTCCACGATCAGGGGCATGGATGCTGGAGGAAGCGCGGGGGCGAGGAGCGGTTGCCCCGAATGACCGTCCCCGACATCGAGGCGCCACGCCCGGTTCCCCAGGGGGCCGTACCCGTAGCTCACGGGACCGTCCTCGGTCTCTGCCACGGAGAGCCGCCCGAACCCGTCGTAATCGAAGGTCATGGAGCCGCCCGGCCCCGACTGCCCGATCAGCCGCCCGGCGGAATCGACCTCGTACGCCGTGGCCTCGCCGTCGGTCACGACGCTGACGAGGCGGCCCGCGCCATCGTAGTCCCACGCGGACTCCACGCCGTCCCGTGTGCTGCGAACGCGGTTGCCCGCCGCGTCGTAGGTGAAGGTCGTTTCGTAGCTGTACATGGCGGCTCGTCCTTCGGCGACGAGTCGGGAGAGGGCGTCGTACTCGTAGTGGATTACGTCGCTCCCGCCGAACGTGACGGTCGAGAGGTTCCCCACGGCATCGTAGGCGAAGTCGATGATGTCTGCGTGGCCCGCCCCCAGCACCTCGCTGAACAGCTTCGTGATCCGTCCCATCTCGTCACGTTCGTAGAGGACGCGCGCCTGATCCTCCCACGCAAGCATCGTCCGTCGGCCTGCCGCATCGTACGCGAAGGCCACGCTTGCGGCGTCGTGCTCGATCCCCGTCAGCAGGCCGCGTGGATCGTAGGTGTACGATGTCGCTAGCCCCTCGTGATCGATCATCTCCGTGCGATGCCCCGCCGCGTCGTTCGAGAACGCGAGGCGTCGTCCCCGGGAGACGTCCTCCAGTCCCGTGAGGCGACCGCGCGAATCGACATCGAAGCGCCAGCGTATGGTCTGGTTGGAGGCGGCGACGAGGAAGCCCATCTCGTTGTACTCGAATGTCGCCGCATCGCCGTCGGCGGCCGCCATGGAAAGCATGTTTCCCAGGGCGTCGTAGCTGTAGGTGGCGTCGCCGAGGGCGGGGTCGGTGCGCGCGATGGTGCGCCCCGCGCCGTCGTACCGGAAACGAGTCGAGGCTCCGAGTGGGTCCGTTGCCGCGGCGATCCGCCCCACAGGATCGTACGTGAACCGCCACGCGTGTCCGAGGGGATCCGTCGACGACACGACGCTCCCTCCGGCATCGCGGGCGAGCGTCCACGTGCCGTCGAGCGCATCGCGAACGGCGATCAGATGCCCATTGGCATCGTACGTGTACGTTGTGGCGGCACCCGATGGATCCGTCTCAACCACCACGCGCCCCAGCGCGTCGTATCGATACGCTGTGACGTTCCCCAGTGCATCCTCTCGCCGAACCAGTCTTCCGAGGGCGTCGTAGTCGAACTGGGTCCGGGAGCCGAGGGCATCGGTGATCGTGATGAGCTGCCCTCGGGCATCGTGATCGTAGGTGGTCGCGAATCCGGCGGCGTCGATCTCCGCCGTGACCCACCCTGTGGGGCTGTAGTGAACAGCAATCCGGGCTCCGAGAGGGTCGACGGCCGAGGTGGCGCGTCCCGCGTGGTCGTAGGTGTAGGACACCGCGTCCTCGCCGGAGCGCACGTCGATCATCCGGTTCGCGGCGTCGTAGCATCGTGCGGTGGTGAGCCCATTCGCGTACGTCGTCGCGATCGGGTTTCCCACCGCGTCGTAGGTTGTCTGCGTGCTCGCTCCGAGTGGGTTCGTCTCCCGCGTGCAGCGTCCCAGAGCATCGTACGTATATGTCCAGATGCTTCCCTCAGGGTCGGTCGCCGAGCTGATGTTCCCGAAGGCATCGAGTTCGTAGCGCGTGGTCGCGTCATCGGCTTCGGTCACGCCGATAAGGCGCCCCAGCGCGTCCCTTTCGTAGCGCGTGGTGAATCCGCGCGGTCCGGTGACGGCGACAAGCTCCCCGTCGGCGTTGTACGTGTAGCGCGTGGGGTTGCCGAGGGGATCCGTCACCTGTTCGATGCGGCCAAGGGCGTCGTAGTCGTACCGCGTGACCCAGCCTTCGGCGTCGGTCTCTTCGCGCAGCTGCCCCGCGGCGTCGTAGGCGAAGCTGTGCGTATGGCCGATGGGGTCTTCGATCCGAAGCAGGTTCCCGACGGCATCGTACGTCGCCGTCGTGGTGTGCCCCAACGGATCGCTGATCGCCGTCATCCGTCCGGAATCGTCAAATGAGAAGCTCGTCTCGTTCCCCAACGCATCGACGCTCCGGATCAGATGCCCCAAGGGATCGTGGATTTCTGTTGTCCTGTTCCCACTGGGATCCGTCTTCGTCTCGATCAGGCCCGTCGGGTCAAACGTCCAGCGGGTGATTGCGCCGAGTGGATCGGTCCGTTCGACGAGCCGATCAAGCGTGTCGTAGGCGAAAGCCGTGCTGTGCCCGTTGGCGTCGGTTCTGGAGACGAGGCGCTGGGCGGCATCGTAGGCGAAGCGCTCGGTGCCGCCGAGAGGATCTGTGGTCTGGATCAGCTGTCCGAGCGGGTCGTAGGCAAAGCCCCATACCCCGCCTGCGGCATCGCTCACGCGCACGGCGCGTCCGAGCACGTCATAGGCGGTGTGGGTGACGTTTCCCAGAGGATCCTCCACATCGATCACGCGGCCCAATGGATCGTAGCTGGTGCGTGTCGTCGCGCCCGTCGGAGCCGTCTCCTCGATGACGCGACCGAGCACGTCGTAGCGATAGCCTGTTACCCCTCCTGCTGCGTCGAGACGCTCGAGCAGCCGACCGGCCGCGTCGTAGGTGAAGCGTGTCGTGCGTCCGAGTGGGTCGCTGACCGCGATGAGCCGACCGGCTGCGTCGTATCCGTAGGAGGTCACCGCTCCGAGGGGATCGGTCACGGCGACGAGGCGGCCTGCCGCGTCGTATCCGTAGGTGGTGCGTCCGCCCGCGGGGTCGATTGCCGCGATGCGGTTTCCTACCGCGTCGATCTCGTACCGCGTCGTCGCGCCCAGCGGGTCCGTCTCGGCGATGAGGCGCCCGAGGAGGTCGTGGCTGTAGGTCCAGCTTCCCGATGGAGCGCGCACACAAGCCAGACGTCCCGCGGCGTCGTACGCGTACTCCGTGGTGGCGTCCGACGGATCGAGCGTCTGCAGGAGCCGTCCTGCGCTGTCGTACACGAACGCCGTGGTGCGGCCCAGCGCGTCGGTCTCGCTCGTCCGGTTCCCCGCCGCGTCGTAGGTGTAGGTCGCTGACGCTCCGGGAATGCAGGTGCAGGCGGTCACCGCCGCCAGGTTTCCCGCATCGTCCCAGGCGTATGTCGACTCGTTGCCTTCTGCGTCGAGGATCGACACCGGGTATCCGTGATCGTCGTAGGCGTAGAAGGTGGCGTTTCCCAGGGCGTCGATGAGCTGCGTGAGCTTCCCGTTCTCATCGTGGACGGCGCGCGTCTCCGCGCCGGCAGGGTCGGTGACGACCGCCACACGGCCGGCATCATCGTAGCGGTAGCTTGTGGTATGGCCCAGAGGATCTGTCACGCTACGAAGGGCCCCGTCACTGTGGTAGGCGTAGGTCGTGATGTGCCCCAACGGGTCCGTCGTGCTCAGGAGGTTGCCCATCGTGTCCCATGTGTAGCCGGTGATCTGCCCAAGGGGACCGACGATGCGTTCGAGCTGTCCGCTCGCCGTGTAGACATGCTGGCTTGTTGCCGTGCGGCTGTCGTCGAGCCTCTTCTCCACCGTGGTCGTGCGGGTGGCCGCATCGTAGCCGAAGCACACCGACGTGAGTTGCGTGGTCACGGACGCGACGCGCCCCGTGCCAACCTCGTAGGCGATCTCCGCCGCGAGGCCGCCCGCCGGACTCACACGCTCCAGGCGATGTCCCGGATCATACCGGTAGTCGGTGCACGTTCCGTCCGCGGCGACGGCCCGTTCCAGGCGGCCTTGGGCATCGTATACGTAGTGGATCGCCCGCCCGGCCCAATCGGAGATCGCTTCCAGCAGCGGACCGTCCCATGTGAGCGCCACGGCGTGCCCGCTGGCGGCTGTGATCGAGTGCAGCCGGCCGTCGCGGTACTCGAACCGGGTGGAGCTCCCGCTCGCTGTGACGATCTCCGTGACCTTCCCGTGTTCCGGGGCGTCGAAGCGATACTCCGTCCCATCGGCGGCCCGCAGGAGAACGCGTCCACCTCCGTAATCGACAAGCAGATCCTTCGTTCCCGGAGGCGGCGCGTACGCGTTTCCAACGCGATGGTGAAGCTCCTCGTGTCCGTCGCCCCAGCGGATGAGCACGCTGCCGTCGGTGTTGGGTACGGCACGGATGGCAAAGCCGGCCGACCATCCCGGGCCGAAGCCGGCGTTCTCGAGGCGGCGCGAGGCGTTGTAGTAGAACACAATGGCGTCCAGCGCCCCCCTCCAGCGAAGCGGGAGATCCGTGCGGGTGTGGAACAGGTCGGCGGTGAACGTGTTCACCGCGAGTCCACAGGGGCAGGGCTCCATGGCGTGTACGGGTACAGCGGGGGGTGGCGCCGTCGCGCCGCTTGGGCCGGTCACGCCAAGAAGGAGGAGATCCTGGAAGATCAAGGACAGAAAGCAGAGCAAACACAGGAGCATTCCGAGCCGCCGAGATCCCGCAACCGTTGCTGTCGCCATGGCGTCCTCCGATGCACTGCACCTGAGGCGGAGGCGTGGTGTGCTGGCCCCCGGTCTGCAGGGGCGGGTTGCTGCGTCGCCAGCCTACCACAACCGGACTGCAGAAGGAAGTGGGCGCCGATCCTCGGTAGGGCTTCCCAGCAGGTCCGCGACTTGACGGAGGGCTTCCAGCCGACGTTCCCTTGCTGCGTTTGCCGGCCGGGGCTATAGTCCGAACCATGATGACGAGGATCGAGGGAGCGCGCATCTGGACGGGCGAGCGCGTGGTGGACGACGGCTGGATTGAGATCGAGGACGGGCGGATCGCCGCGCTCGGAGAGACGGCCCCCGATCCGCCATGCACCGGGGAGCGGATCGATGGGGCGGGGAAGCTGGTCATCCCCGGACTCGTCAACGCGCACACGCACCTGTACAGCAGCTTGGCGAGGGGGATGGCGGTGTCGGGCTACGCCCCCGCGTCCTTCGGGGAGATCCTGGAGCAGCTGTGGTGGCGGTTGGACAAGGCGCTGGATCTCGATGGTGTGCGATACAGCGGGCTCATCGGCGCGATGGAGGCGGCACGCTGCGGGGTGACGACCCTGATCGACCATCACGCGAGTCCGCACGCGGTTCGAGGATCGCTTGATGTGCTGCGCGAGGGTGTGTGCGACGAGCTGGGGCTGCGCGGCTCGTTCGCGTACGAGGTCTCCGATCGCGATGGGAACGAGAGCTGCGCCGCGGGGATCGAGGAGAACGCGGCGTTCCTCGAGGCGAGACAGGATGTGGAGCGGTGTTCGGGGCTGTTCGGGGTGCACGCCTCGTTCACCGTGTCCGACGCGACGCTGGAGGCGATCGCCGAACACCTGGACGACGAGGCCGGGATCCACATCCACGTCGCCGAGGGCCCCGAGGATGAGGCGAGCAGCCTCCGCCACGACGGGCTGCGCGTGGTCGAGCGGCTGGATCGCTTCGGTTTCCTACGGCCGCGCTCGGTGCTTGTGCACTGCCTTCACGTGAACGAGCGGGAGAAGGATCTGCTGCGTGACCGCGATGTCATCGTGGTCCATAACCCCCGGTCGAACATGAACAACGCGGTTGGACGGTTCGATCTGGACGGGATGCTCCATCGCGGGATCGTGTGCGGCCTGGGCACCGACGGCCTGGGTGCGAACATGCTCGGCGAGCTGTTCACCGCCGCGCTCCTGCAGAAGCACGGCACCCACGACGCGATGGCGGGGTCGTTTGACCAGCTGTGGGCGTTGCTGTTCGACAACAACCGGGAGATTATCGAGCGGCTGTTCGGCGTGCAGGTGGGGCGTCTGGAGCCGGGCTGGGCGGCAGATCTTGTGCTGCTCGACTACGAGCCGCCCACGCCGCTGCGCGGGGAGAACGCCCTGGGACATCTGCTGTTTGGAAATGCGGTGCACACGCTGCGCGTCGCCGACGTGATGGTTGCGGGCCGCTGGATCCTCCGTGATGCGCGGTTCGTCGATCTCGACGAGGCGGCGATCTACGCGCGCGGGCGGGAGGAAGCGGCGAAGCTGTGGGCGAAGATCGGTTGATCGGTCTCACGCCCTGCCGCTTCAGGGAAGGAGACGCATGTCCGATCAGATCATGCCGCTGACGTTTCGCCAGCTGCTGCGATGGAGCCTCGAGGAAGAGGCGGCGCGGGCGTCGATCTTCGGAATCGATCAGGCACTCATCTGGACGCCCCATCCGGGGAACCGGTTGGCCCATGAGGATCGTTTCGGGCACCGTCTGGCATCGCCGATCGGCCCCGCGGCCGGCCCTCACACGCAGCTCGCGCAGAACATTCTCGCCGCGTGGCTTTGCGGCGGCCGATTCATCGAGCTGAAGACCGTCCAGATCATGGACGAGCTGGAGATCCCACGGCCGTGCATCGACCTCGCGGACGAGGGGTACAACGTGGAGTGGTCGCAGGAGCTGAAGCTCGAGGAATCGCTGGCGGAGTATGTCAACGCATGGATCCTGATCCACCTTCTGCGACGCCGGCTCTGCATGGAGGGAACGCCTTTCGGCACGGTGTTCAACATGAGTGTCGGCTACAACCTCGAGGGCATCACCAGCGAGCCGATGACACGGTTCATGGATGCCCTGGAGGACGCGGAAGCGTGGATCGGACCGCGGCTGAGCGTTCTTGCTGACGAGCTGCCGGAGTACGCCGATCTGGATGTTCCTTCGAGGGTCGTGGATAGCGTGACCCTTTCCACCATGCACGGCTGTCCGCCGGACGAGATCGAACGCATCGCGACCTATCTCATGACGTCGCGTGGGTTGCATACCACGGTCAAGCTCAATCCGACCCTTCTCGGGAGGGACGAGGTACTCGGCATCCTCCACGACCATCTGGGCTTTCGCGAGATCCGGATTCCGGCGCGCGTCTTCGATCATGATCTGCAGTACGCTCGGGCTGTACAGCTGATCTCGTCGCTTCGGGAGGTCGCCGCGCGCTCCGAGGTCGGGTTCTCCGTGAAGCTGAGCAACACCCTGGCGATGGCGAACCACCGCGGTGTGCTCCCCGGCGAGGAGATGTACATGTCCGGGCGTGCGCTGTATCCCGTCACGATGCAGCTGTTCCACCGCCTGCAACAGGAGTTCGACGGCGAGTTGCAGGTGTCGTACTGCGCCGGCGTGGACGCGCTGAACCTTCCGGACGTGCTGTCCTGTGGGGCGTGGCCGGTGACGGTGGCGTCGGATTTGCTCAAGCCGGGTGGCTACGGCCGGTTCGGGCAGTACCTCGAGCGGCTGCGGGCGGTGATGGAGGAGCGGGGCGCCGGAAGCCTCGCGGAACTGGCGGCGGAACGGCCGACGATGCTTCCCCGTGTCGCCGAGGGTGCCCTCACGGACCCGCGCTATCGGAAGGCGTACCACGGCGATCGGGCGCCGAAGGTCGACTCCGGACTCGGGCGGTTCGACTGCATCTGTGCCCCATGTGTGGATCAATGCGCCGTGAGGCAGGATATCCCGGCGTATGCTCGGGCGCTCGCGGAAGGCGATCCGGATCGAGCCCTGGACATCATCCTCGCGCGCAACCCCCTGCCCGGCGTGACCGGACACGTTTGCACGAGGCTGTGCGAGTCCCGCTGCACGCGGACCGACTACGACGAAGCCGTGGCCATCCGCGACCTGAAGAGGGCTGCCGAGGAGCGGGGCGAGCTGCATCCGTCGCCGGCACCTGCCACGGGGCATCGCGTGGCGGTGATCGGCTCCGGACCGGCGGGACTGGCGGCGGCGTACTTCCTTGCGCGAAGCGGAGTAGGCGTAACGGTCTTCGAAGCGCGATCCGTCGCCGGTGGGATGCTCGCCGTGGCCCCCGGCTTTCGGCTGCCGGCGGATGTTGTCGCACGGGACATCGACCGCATCCTTGCGCTCGGCGTCGAGTTGAAGCTGAACGCGGCGGTGCTCGCGCACCCGGAAGCGCTGCTCGCCGAGGGGTATGACGCGGTGTATGTGGGCTGCGGCTTCCCACACGATGCGACACTGGGAGTCGATGGCGAAGACGCGGACGGGGTGCTCCACGCGCTGGAGTTCCTCCGCGCTGTGGCCGCGGGAGACTCCCCCTCCTTGGGGAAGAGAATCATCATCATCGGCGGAGGGAACACGGCGATGGACGCGGCGCGGAGCGCGCAGCGGCTGTCCGGGCGACCGGTGACGGTGGTGTATCGACGGAGCCGCGAGGAGATGCCCGCGGAGGACGAAGAGCTGCGTGATCTGCTCGAGGAAGGGAACCATCTGTTGGAGCTCGCCTCCCCGCGGCGATTCCTGCAAAGCGACGGGCGCCTGATCGGGGTGGAGTTGGTCCGTATGCGGCTCGGAGAGGCGGACGCTTCGGGGCGGCGGCGGCCGGAGGAGCTGCCTGATAGCGCGTTCCGGATCGACGCCGACACAGCGATCATCGCCGTCGGCCAGCGTCCGGACGTGACGCTGTTCGCTGGCACGGGAGTGGCGCTAGAGCGGTCGGGCCGGGTCAAGGTCGACGACGCAACGGGCGCGGTGACGGACCGGATGTACGCCGGCGGCGACGTCGCCCGCGGGCCGGCGATCATCATCGCGGCGTGCGCCGACGGACGTCGGGCCGCCGAGGCGATCTGTGGGCAGCTCGGTGTGGCGTTCGGCGTCTCCGATCCACAGCCTGCTGCCTGGGACGAGGCGACGTTGCGCGCGCTGCCCGTGACGAGAACGCGAAAGGTTCCGCGAGAGGAACCGAAGCGGTCGCCGATCGACCGGCGTAGCGGCTTCGACCTCGTCGAGGCCACCTTCGGCGAGGACGCCGCACGCCGCGAGGCGCAGCGCTGTCTGCAGTGTGCGACGCGGTGTGACAAGTGTGTCGAGGTCTGTCCGAATCGGGCGAATCTGTGGTATCTCGTGGAGCCACGTTCGGTGTCGCTGCCGCGGTACCGTTGCGATGATGGCGATCTGCTACCGAGCGGCGCGGAGACGTTTGCCGTGACGCAGACGCGGCAGATCGTCCACGTGGAGGAGCTGTGCAACGCCTGCGGCAACTGCACCACCTTCTGCGTGCATCGCGGAAAGCCGTTCGAGGACAAACCGCGGCTGTGTCTCACCGAGGACGGCTTCGCGGCGGCGGACGACGATGCATTCCGCGTCGCGCCGGGCCGGATCGAGCGTTCTGGCAACGGGTCGCACGCGGTGGTCGTCGCCGAAGGGGATGGCTGGCGGTATGAGGACGGGGCGCTTCGCGCGCGCTTCGACCGGGGACTCAGGGTGAAGGAGGCAGAGCTGGTGAGACCGTTCGATGCCGAGCGTTCGCTCGTCGGCGCAGCGGAGATGATCGTGTTGCTGGACGGCATCACACGCTCCGCCCCATTCCTGCTGGCGGTGAGCGCGGCGGAAGAAGACGCACATGGGTGAGGTCACCGGACTCCGCTGCATCAGCTGCGGCGCGATCTACGGTGCCGAGGAGCTGGAGTACACGTGCCCCGCGTGCGGCCCTCGACGAGGGACGTTGGAGGTGCTCTACGACTACGATACGCTGGCACGCTCGTTCCCTCGCGACGCGCCGGCGCGCTCGGAGGAGTGGAGCATGTGGCGCTACCTCCCCGTGCTTCCCGTGGTCGAGACGCGGTTCATCCAACCGCTGCAGCTCGGCTGGACTCCTCTGTACCCGGCGCCGACGCTGGCCGCCGAGCTCGGGCTCGCGGAGTTGCTGATCAAGGACGATGGGCGCAATCCCACCGCGTCGTACAAGGACCGGGCAAGCTCGATCGTGGTGATCAAGGCGCAGGAGAAGGGACACAGCACGGTGACCTGCGCGTCCACGGGAAACGCCGCCAGCTCGCTCGCCGGTTTCGCCGCGGCGACCGACTTGGAGACGGTGATCTTCGTGCCGCTACGGGCTCCGGAGGCGAAGGTCGCGCAACTGCTGATCTACGGGGCGCGGGTGTTCGTCGTGCGTGGCTCCTACGATGTGGCGTACGATCTCGCGTCGGAGGCGTCGCACGCGTTCGGGTGGTACAACCGCTCTGCGGCGATGAACCCGTACCTCGTCGAGGGCAAGAAGACCGGTGCGTACGAAATCGCCGAGCAACTGGCGTGGGATCTTCCGGACATGGTGTTCGTCAGCGTCGGGGACGGCTCGGTGATCAGCGGAATCTGCAAGGGGTTTGAGGAGATGCAGCGATTGGGTTGGATCGATCGCGCGCCCGAGGTGGTCGGGGTTCAGGCGGAACGGGCGGCGCCGGTGGCCGCGGCGTTCGCGCGCTACGACGGGGCGACGGTGGCGTGGGACGACGGCGACGCGGAGACGGTCGCCGACAGCATCTGCGTCGGTGCGCCTCGTGACATCGTCAAGGCGGTGACCTACGTGACGAGAAACGGCGGGGGGTTCGTTACCGTCAGTGACCACGAGATCCTTGCGGCCCTTGGCACCCTCGCGCGACGCACGGGCGTCTTCGCAGAGCCCGCGGGAGCAGCAGCGTACGCGGGCGTGGTGCGGGCGGCA
>Ga0272441_10008760_pt1 | contig 15906 bp, 17 predicted proteins | sample SSMProp6N_FD_193582 | JGI IMG/M metagenome (GOLD analysis project Ga0272441, IMG submission 193582) | Marine sediment archaeal communities from Little Sippewissett salt marsh, Falmouth, MA, United States - SSM-Prop-6N | ecosystem: Environmental > Aquatic > Marine > Wetlands > Sediment ... | reverse complement strand
CATCGACACTTATTTTGGACGCTCCTCCAATCCTCTCGAATTGGAGGACATTGTAGTGTCCGAGGATTCTCCTGCGGCGGGCAAAACAGTCGCCGAAGTGGAGGGCGAACTCGGTCTGACCGTCCTAGCAGTGAGAAAGGGCGACGAACGACTATTCCCGAAACCCGAACCAACTCTAGGCATCGAAATAGGCGACGAGCTTGTAGTCCTTGGAGCACGCAAGCAGCTTGAGCAGGTAGAAGCCGAGGCTGAATAGGGATTCGCCGCCCCAACAGTTATGCCATCGCGATACAATGATGCAGGAATAGGACCATCCTCATGGGAGACAGACAAGAGGTCATCGTACGCGTCCAAGCCCTGCGACAAATGCTCAGCTACCACGGACATCGCTACTACGTCCTGGACAGCCCGGAGATCAGCGATCAGGAATACGACCGACTGTTCGCAGAGCTGAAGGCCCTCGAAGAGGAGCACCCGGAACTACGCACTACGGATTCGCCAACTCAGCGAGTGGGAGCCCCTCCTGTGTCTGCCTTCGGCGTCATCGAACACGTGCTGCCATTGCTGAGCCTTGCCAACGCGTTCAACGATGAGGATCTGGCAGCCTGGTGGCGAAGAACCGCAGGACTCCTGGGCACAGACGACTTCACCGTGGTCTGCGAGCCCAAGATGGACGGATTGGCGGTCGCTGTCATCTATCAGGACGGAATCCTGACGAGCGGAGCCACGAGAGGCGACGGATACCAGGGCGAGGACATAACACAGAACCTGAGAACTGTCCGTAGCATCCCGCTGTCTGTACCTGAGTCGGCACCACGGCGATTCGAAGTCCGAGGTGAGGTCTATCTACCCAGAGAAGGCTTCCGTAGACTCAACGAGCGGCGAGCCAGAGAGGGCCAGTCGCTCTTCGCCAATCCTCGAAACGCTGCTGCCGGCTCACTGAGACAACTTGACTCGAGCGTAACCGCAACTCGTCCGCTCGACATGCTGGTCTACGGCCTCGGCTGGGTCGAGGATGCCAGTCTCCCGAGACTCACTGGGAAGCAATGCAATGGCTGGCTTCGCTGGGATTCAAGACCAATCCCCTGTCTGTCAGGGCAGGAAGCCTGCAGGAAGCACAGAACGTCTACGCACGATGGATGGCCGAACGGTCCGACTGGCCCTACGAAGCCGATGGTATGGTCGTCAAAGTGGACTCGCTGGCACTCCAGACGCAACTGGGCAACGTGGGAAGAGAACCCAGATGGGCCATTGCGTACAAGTTCCCGGCGGTGCAGGGCACAACCAAACTCCTTGAAATCAGAGTCAACGTGGGCAGAACGGGCAGTCTAAATCCATATGCCGTCATGGAGCCGGTCAAGGTGGGAGGAGTGACAATCACTCAAGCGGCTCTGCACAACGAGGACGATATCCGGCGCAAAGACATACGCGTTGGCGACACCGTCGTCATCCAGAGGGCAGGTGACGTCATCCCGGAGATAGTCGGGCCAGTGGAGAGTCTCCGGACAGGCCACGAGCGGGTGTTCCATATGCCGCCCACATGTCCCGTGTGCAATTCCGAGGTGATACGTCTTGAGGGTGAGTCGGTCCACCGATGCACCAATACCGCGTGTCCTGCACAGGCGTTGGAGAAGATCAAGCACTTCGTGAGTAGAGGGGCCATGGACATTGACGGCGTGGGTGAGAAGCTCAGTCAGTCGCTCTTCGAGAGCGGCCTTGTACATGACATAGCGGACCTTTACGCGCTATCAAAGGAGGCGCTGCTCACTCTTGAGCGGATGGGCGAAACGAGCGCAGACAATGTGCTGCAATCAATCGAAGCCAGCAAGGAACAGGATCTTGCCCGGGTGGTATTCGGACTTGGGATTCCTCTTGTAGGCCAGGAGTATGCTCAACTACTCGCCGACACCTATGGCAGCGTCGACGCGCTCTCGCATGCGGCGGCAGAAGAACTCGAACAAATACCCTCTATCGGCCCCAAGATTGCCGAGAGCATCGTCGCCTACTTCCGACAGGAGAGCAATCGCAGTATCGTTGAGCGCCTGCGCGCTGCCGGGGTCAAGCTCGAGGCAGAATCCACAGAGAGGCAATCAGCGGACCTGTTCGAAGGACTGACCTTCGTGTTCACCGGGCGACTGGAAAGCATGAGCCGGCCTGAGGCAGAGGCACTGGTGGTCTCGCTCGGGGGCAAGGCCGCTCAGGATGTGAGCAAGAAGGTTACGCACGTAGTGGTGGGAGCGGACGCGGGGTCCAAGGCCGAGCGCGCGAAGAAGCTCGGGATACCGACTATCAACGAGGTGGAGTTCCAGGAGATGGCAGGACGTGTCTAGTGACTGCCACGCATCTCGTCGATAACGCCCCTGAATACAGGTGACAGATAGGGCGGGATCTCCTCCGGAGAGAAGTACCGAGCCTCGTCAGCCTCCTCTCCTGCGGCAGGTTCACCCTCCACAACATCAACGAGGTAGGTGACAACGAGCATGTCGCCATACAACTCGGTGTCCTCGAGCGTGGCTACGCGAAGAAGACGCCGTATCTTTCCCTTGACTCCCGCCTCTTCCTCAAGCTCCCTGAGGCAAGCCTCCTCGGGAGTCTCTCCGCACTCGACGAAGCCTGACGGACAGCCCCAATAGCCCTTCTTTGGGGGGATGCCACGCTTGATGAGAACGAAACGGTCATCTTTCACGGTCACCGCAACGACCACGGGCAGCGGGTTCTCGTAGCGAACGAAGCCGCACTGTATGCAGTGACGACGAGTCCGTCCATCTACGAACCCCGTCGCCAGTTCGGCTGCACAACGGGGGCAGTACTGGTATTCTATGCGTGGCATCTATCTCCCATCTGGCAATCGGTTCGGGCACGTCCGACAATGATAGCCCCACCACACGCCAGCCGCAACGCAGTACGGCACGTGCGATAGTGTGCCCTTTGTAGACATTGCAATGAACAACCAGACTATTGGCCGGGGCCCGGGTATGAAGGGCGGCTCGCCTCCTCCAAGGCCTACCGTCGCGAACGCAATCCGCAAGGCAGGACGCCAGATGCTTGCCATTCTGCCCATCCTCAGTGGCGTGGTACTTCTGGTGGGACTTCTTCGCGCCGCAGTCCCGGCAAGCACAATTCAGGCGGTGTTCGGCGGCGACACGCTACGCGATACACTGACCGGCTCCTTCCTCGGAAGCCTGCTTGCGGGTAACCCAATCAACAGCTACATAATTGGAGGGCAGCTACTGGAAGACGGGGTGAGCCTGTACGCAGTAGGCGCCTTCGTCGTCGCCTGGGTCACCGTTGGGATGGTCCAGCTACCGGCAGAAAGCATCGCCCTGGGCCGCAAATTCGCGCTCTACCGCAACGGGCTTGCATTTGTGATGTCCATACCTATCGCTCTGACTGCTGCAACCCTGGTGGCACTGCTGGGAGGAATCTCGTGAGCAAGAGCCAGCAGGGAGATAAGCAAGGCGGCTCCTCGACGATGCTCCGCAATGGCCTCATCTTCCTTGGGATTGTCGCCTGCATCTACGCCGTTGTCGCAGTGTTCGCTCCTGAGACGGCAGGGGGAGCGTTCATGGCCAGTCTCGCGGTGTTCAGGGGTGTCATATTTCCTCTGTGCCTGGTGTTCGCGGCCCTTGTACTCACCAATCTCTTTCTAAGGCCCCACCAGGTGGCCAGGATGCTCGGAAGAGGCTCCGGCGTACGAGGGTCGGCCCTCGCTCTAGCCGCTGGTATCCTCTCTACCGGCCCGGTGTATGCGTGGTACCCACTACTGGGAAGCATCCGTCGGCAGGGAGGCGGCGCGGCACAGATATCAGTCTTCATGTTTGGTCGCTCCATCAAGCCATTTCTACTGCCTGCCATGGCGGCGTACTTCGGGATAGCGTTCACGATAATCTTGAACGTGCTCATCGCGGTTGGAGCGTTCATAGTAGGCTGGATTACCGAGAAGCTCCCCGTGCACGAGGATCTGCAATAGGGCAGAACCAGACAATGGACGCGTACCTGGATATCGAGACAACAGGACTGAGCCCACTTGTGTGTAGCATCACAGTCATCGGCATCTACCGCCAGACACACGAGGGATACCAACTGATACAGCTTGTTGGCGACGACATTACAGACATCGGCCTGGGAGAGGCTCTGGAAGGCATCCACACCCTGTATACCTACAACGGTGCTCGATTCGACCTCGGCTTCATCGAGTCCAAGCTCGGATACTGTCTGCCGTCCGCAGTGGAACACCGAGACCTGATGTATGCCTGCTGGGACCGCAACTTGTACGGTGGTTTCAAGGCAGTCGAACAGCGCCTTGGAATCGAGAGGAAGCTCACGGGAGTATCGGGGCGAGATGCCATCGATCTATGGTGGCGCTACATCAACGAAAGGGACACGCGAGCCCTGGAGATACTGCTGGAGTACAACAAGGAAGACGTGGTCAACCTGAAGACCTTGAGAGAACGCCTCAGAATCGAGTAGGCTGTCCAGGAAGCGAGTCATCATGATTATCGACTTCCATACTCACATAATGCCGCCGTGGATTCTCGATGAAAGGGACCACCTGGCGCGAACGGACCCTTGCTTCGGCACCCTGTACTCAAACCATGCGGCCCTCATAGCCACGGGCGAAGACCTGATTCGCAGCATGGACCAGGACGGCATCGACATGTCTGTCGCGCTGAACATCGGGTGGTCGACACACGAGCTGTGTGTGAAAACCAACGACTACATTCTCGAAGTTGCGAGTCGATATCCCAAGAGAGTTGTCCCATTCTGCACGGTTCAACCAACCGAGCCCGAAGAGGCAGTCCGCGAGTTGGAAAGGTGTGCCAGGGCAGGGGCCAAGGGAATAGGGGAACTCCGGCCAGACATCCAGGGATACGGCCTTGGCGACGACGTAACAGCTCTCCTGGTTGAGGCCGCGTTGGCCTCCAGCCTCATCATCCTTCCTCACATCTCTGAGCCCATTGGACACCAGTATCCGGGCAAGGGAGTCGTGAGACCCGAACAAGCATATGAATTCGCGGTGCGCCACCCGTCATGCAAACTCGTCTGCGCCCATTGGGGAGGAGGGCTTCCCTTCTATGCGCTCATGCCGGAGGTGGGCCGTGCGCTCGCCAATGTGTACTTCGATACGGCCGCGTCGCAATACCTCTACAACCCCTCCGTGTTCGACAGGGTTGGCGACCTTGTCGGCGTTGAGAAGATCCTGTTTGGCTCAGACTATCCGCTAATAAAGCAGTCTCGGGCGGCAGCAGAGGTCGAGAAATCGAGTCTCACAGCGACCCAGAGAGCCGCGGTCCTCGGGGACAATGCAATACGCCTCATAGCAGGGGAGGGCACGCAGTGAGCGCGCAGCAGTACGTACGCGCTTTCATCGCTATTGAGCTACCTCCACCTCTGAGACGGAGTCTGTGGGAAGTCGAGCGCTCTCTTCAGAGTCGCCCAAGTCGAAGCATCAAGTGGGTCCCGGAGGACAACCTCCACCTCACCCTGAAGTTCCTGGGAGACGTGCCCCTGTCCCTGATGAAGAATGTCGTCACGGTGATGGAGGAGATAGCAGGTAGCACACGCCCTTTGCGCCTGGGAATCACGGGGCTAGGTGCCTTCCCCAGCCAGACAAGGCCGCGTGTTCTCTGGGCAGGTCTTGGAGGCGACATACGGCCACTTGCGGCACTCGCCAACGAAACTGACGCAGCACTCGTGAAGCTTGGCTTCCCCAGAGAGACCCGCCCTTTCACACCTCACCTTACGCTGGCCAGGGTGCGTCCTGAGGCGCCGGCGGAAGAGACCCGCAGCATCAGTGATGCAATGGCATCGTTTCCTCTTCCGACTGGAATGGAATTCGTCGCGGACGGTATGAGCCTCATGAAGAGTGTGCTGCGCCCCGAGGGGGCGAGCTATTCCAGGCTTGCCTCAGCCAGTCTGCGCACCTAGTCCGTACGAAGGGGATCAGTTTGCGGCTCAATCGGGCTTGATATATAATTTGACGATATCAGGTTTGGGAGGAGGACAACCTTGGACAACACTTCGTTCCCGAAATGCCTGAAGTGTGGCACTGGTGATCTGGTCCCGCTGTCAGACTTCGGAAGCCAAGGTGCGACGATCAACTATAAGGCGTGGGTGTGTACGAATCCTGATTGTGGCTTCAACATCAAGATCAGGAATGGCGAGATCTACCTCAACGAGCCTATCCTGAGCGGCGAGTTGCGCGCCCGCAGTCACTAGGAGACGCGGGCGAGTACATCCTTGCTACGCGTTGGCGATCTCGTCAACCTGGCTCTAGACTGCCTGTTCCCCAAACAGTGTGTTGGCTGTGGCCGAGTGGGCAGTTTCATCTGCCCCGAGTGTGCAGCTCACCTTCCTTGCCTGCTGCCGCCAATCTGTCCGCGCTGCGGCCAGCCTCAGGCGAGCGGAATTCTTTGTCCCACCTGCGCCGGGCGGACCAGTTCTGTGCTAGCCATCCGTTCAGCGTTCCGTTTCGAGGGCACCATCAGGGCCGCGATTCACGAACTGAAGTACCGCAATGTGCGGGCACTGGCACCAACGCTTGCCGACTACGTCACACCTTTGGTTCACGAGGTCGAGTACGACCCGGAGTTGGTCCTACCTGTGCCGATGCACAAGAGTCGTCTCCGCAAGAGAGGCTACAACCAGGCCGCTCTGCTCGCCATCTCCATCGGCCAATCGCTGGCACTCCCGGTTTGTACCGATGTACTGACTCGTATCAAGGCTGGCCCGAGCCAGGTCATGTCTGGCAGTGGGGAGGCGCGATGGAGCAGTGTACAGGGCGCTTACCTGTGTACAAATGCAACCGTCTCTGATAAACGAGTGCTACTGGTTGACGACGTATGCACCACTGGTGCCACAATTGAGGCCTGCGGCGGGGCACTGCGTGCCGCAGGAGCCGCCGAAGTAGTGGCGGTAACGGTAGCCCGAGAAGTGTAGTCAAATGGGAGGTAGTAATGAATCTACAAGTACTATCCAAGAACGATACCCCTATTCCCCCTGCCATTGAAGACTACGCCATCAAGCGCGTCGGCAAGATGGACCGATTCCTTCCCAAGATCGACTCCGGCAAGATCGAAATCTCCGAGGAGGGAATCAGACAGCCGGACCAGCGGTTCAGCGTGCAGGTGACGCTGGAGAGCAATGGCGTGTTTATCCGCGCTCAGGAGCACGCCGATGACATGAGGTCCGCAATCGACCGTGTCTCCGACGCACTCACGAATCGCATCAACAGATACAAGGGCAAGCGATTCGAGCGCAGCAAGGACTCGGTGCGCAAGATGGAACCGGTCATTGGCGGAACCGAAGTTCCTGAAGACGAAGAGCATCGAGTGGTCAAGACGAAGAGTTTCACCGTCAAACCTATGCCAGTCGACGAGGCTACGGAACAGATGGAACTGCTCGGTCATGACTTCTTTCTGTTCATCAATTCCGAGACAGGCAACACGAACCTCGTATACAAGAGGAAGGACGGACACTACGGACTGATTGAATCTACCGTCTAGGGAGTCGTACTGGAATACACAGTCTTCTGGACGAGACTTGGTTGGATGGGCGTAGGGCGACGCACTTATAGCGTCGCCTGCGTCGTTCTGCCACGTGCCCACCAGTTCCTGGTCCTTGATCGACTGAGCCATTCGCTGCTACCGCAAGACACAGAGCTGACCAAAGTCGGACAAGACGTCTTCGGCACGCTTCCAGACCGGCTGATTGCCCACATGGAGGGCGAACGGGTGGCCTTCGACGACGATGTGGATACCAGCGGCTGGACCGCATTTCGCAGGCGGGTTTGGGAAGCCACCAGAGCTATCCCGTATGGCGAAACACGAAGCTATTCATGGGTCGCAGCGTACATCGGGCAGGCGAACGCGCCACGGGCCGTCGGCCAGGCCCTGCACAACAACCCGGTACCGGTAATCGTCCCGTGCCATCGTGTTGTCGGTGCCAACGGCGCACTCGTAGGATTCGGCGGGGGATGTGACTTGAAAGCGCGACTACTGGCGCTGGAACAAGATGCTCGCGTGACGTCACTCTATCGCAAGTGACCCGTCGGGCAGCACGCCTTCCAGGTCTCTATCCAGTTCAGGACCGCAGGCCACTCCCATATCTGGAATTTCCAGTTCATGGGATTCTCCTGACATGGTGACGATAACCAATACAACTTGGTCCTTGCCGGGATGGTCGCGCAGTATGGACAAGACATTCGACAGACGTTCTACGTCTGACTTGGTGTCGTCCGTCTCCTTAAGTCGAATCGTGAGTTCGCGTTTGGCCGGCCGTGCCTTGCGAGGCTTGCCAGTTGGCACGTAGCGCTTGGCCTGCTGACAGCTCAACCGCATCTGGCCGTCTCTGACTCTCAGTTGCCCCTTCACTATGACTATGGCGCCTTCGTTCCACAGGCCCCGCGTCGTCTCGTGCACACGCGGCCAGACGGTTACTTCGATGCTTCCGCTCGTGTCCTCAAGCTCGGCCACGACAAATGGCTTGCCGTCACGGGTGAAGGTCTGCCTCACCGCGCCAACCATGCCAGCCACCACGACTTCCCTGTCCATGTTGTCGTATCCAACGCCTGCACAAGACCCCGTCACGATATCGGTCAACTCACTCGAGATCTCCTCCATCGGGTGCGGAGAGAAGTAGACTCCTGTAAGCTCCTTTTCCCATGCGATCTTCTCGCGCGCAGGCACTTCCGGCACAGAACCATTGAGATGCAACTCAATACCTGCCGAGTCATCGCCCAGCACGTCGAACATCGAAGTCTGTCCCGCGTCCTTTGACCGTTGTTCGCTCTGAGCGAGCGCGACAATGCGATCGAGAGAGGCCAAGAGCGCGGCCCGTGTTCCCATTGCATCGAAGGCGCCAACTCGTATCAGGCTGTCAAGCACCTTCTTGTTCACGCCCCTGGTTCCAACCTTGCGACAGAAATCCTCCATGGACGAGAACTCGCCGGTCTCCTGTCGAATGCTCACGATTGCGTCGACCGGTCCCTGTCCCACGTTCTTTACGGCAGCGAGCCCAAACCGCACCGCCGAGGTGCCGTCATGGTCTTCTATGCTGAAGCCTGACAGACTTCGATTCACATCTGGCGGCAACACACGCACACCCATCTTGCGACACTCATCGACAGACAGGCAGACCTTGTCGGTGTTGTCGTAGTACGTGTTCAAGTACGCAGTTACGTACTCAATGGGGTAGTTGGCTTTCAGATATGCGCCCCTGTACGCCACGAGCGCGTAGCTGACGCTGTGCGCTTTGTTGAAGGCATATCCGGCGAAGGGCTCGATGAGTCCGAATATCTCCCGCGCCAGGCGCTCCCCGAGACCGTTCTCGACCGCACCTGCCACGAAGGTCTCCTCCTGCTCCTTCATGACTTCCGCGATCTTCTTGCCCATTGCCTTGCGGAATATGTCCGCCTGCCCCATGGAGTATCCAGCCAGAATGCGGGCTATGAACATCACCTGCTCCTGGTAGACGATAACGCCGTATGTCTCCTGCAGGATGCGCTCAAGGTCAGGATGCGGATACCGAACGGGTGCGATGCCTTGCTTGGCACGAATGAACGTGTCGATCTGTTCCATCGGCCCGGGGCGATAGAGCGCGACCATGGCGGATATATCGGCGAACGCGGAGGGCTTCAGTTCCTGTAGATAGCGTCGCATGCCTTTGCTTTCAAGCTGGAAGATATCTCTCGTCTCACCCTGAGATAGCAGAGCGAACGTCTTCTCATCGTCCAGTGGTAGCTCCGACAAGTTAAGGTCCACACCATGGCGTTCTTGTATTATGTCGCGTGCCTTTGCGAGGATGGTCAGCATTGATAGTCCCAGGAAGTCCATCTTGAGCAGTCCCAGCTTGGCGATGTTCTTCATGTGGTACTGGGACATCAGGTTCTGCTGATTTCCCTTGCCGACGGGCTGTTGCGGCGTATAGAGGACCAGTGGATCACTGGATATCACGACTCCCGCAGCGTGCGTACTGTGGTGGCGCACAAGCCCTTCTATGCCACGCGCTGAGTCGACAAGTCGGCGAACGTCGTCATCGGCGTCATACGCTTCGCGCATTTCCGCGTTTTCGGCCAGTGCCCGGTCGAGAGTAATAGTCAATTCCTGAGGAACGAGCCGAACTACGCTGTCGACCTGACCATACGGCATGCCGAGTGCACGACCAGCGTCGCGCAATGCGGCACGTGCTCCCATCGTCCCGAATGTGACGATCTGGGCAACGTGATCCGTCCCGTACTTATCATTGACATACGTGAGCATTTCCTCACGCCGATCGTCCTCGAAGTCCAAGTCGATATCGGGCATCTCTCGTCGCTCGATATTCAGGAAGCGTTCAAAGACGAGCCCGTACTCTATAGGGTCAATATCGGTGATATTCAGGCAGTAGAGCACCAGGCTTGCAGCAGCACTACCTCGCACGCCGTAGTTGATGCCACTCTTCTTGGCGAAGCTGACGATATCCCAGACAACAAGGAAGTAGTCGGCAAACTGCGTTTGCGTGATGACATCGACCTCATGGTCGAGTCTCTCCCTCTGCTCCTGAGTAGGGTTGGCGTACCGCTGGGCGAACCCTTCTTCGCAAAGGGCCGTCAGATGTTGCTCCGCCGTTCGCCCCTCCGGCAGTGCGACCTCAGGCAAGTGTAGTTCGCCGAACGTGAGCTCAAGGTCGCATTCCTCCGCAATGCGCACGGTGTTCTCCATAGCATCGGGAATGTCCGCGAACAGCTCGGCGACCTCTTCGGGGCTGCGGAGGTAGAAGTAGTCGCCCGCCATCTTCATGCGCTTCTCGTCGCTGACGTTCGTGTTGGTTTGCACACAGAGAAGGAGGTCGTGGATGTCCGCGTCTTCGCGATTTATGTAGTGAACATCAAACGTGGCTACGAGCGGGAGGTCCAGCCTGCGAGACATATCGATGAGTATCGGATTGGCACGCTCAAGGTCGGGAATTGGGTGGCGCTGTATCTCCACATAGAAGCCGCCGTCATAGAGTTCTCTGTACCAATTGGCGGCAGCCTCCGCATCGGCCTCTCGCCCCTCAAGAATGAGCCTCACCAATTCGCCGTTGGCACAGCCCGACAGGGCAATCAGGCCTCCGCGATACTGCTGGAGCAGCTCCCTGTCCACTCTTGGCTTGTAGTAGAAGCCTTCAGTATGAGATTTAGTGACCAGCTGCAGAAGGTTGTGGTAACCTTCCATGTTCTTCGCAAGAAGGGTCAAGTGGTAGGGATTCCGGGTCTCCCTGCTCTTGCGGTCCGTCTCCGCAACATAGACTTCACAGCCGATGATGGGCTTGATGCCAGCTTCGCGGGCAGTCGTGTAGAAATCGATCGCCCCGTACATGTTTCCATGGTCTGTAAGGGCGATGCTGGACATGCCAAGTTCGGCCGTGCGTGAAACGAGCTGGGGAATGCGACACATCCCGTCCAGCAGGCTGTACTCGGAGTGAACGTGGAGATGAACGAAGGCGGGAGCCATCGGCGCGATTATACCACGGGGTCTCCGGCCTCAGATGGAGCCTCGCTCCCCGTGATTTGCCATGTCTAGACGACTCTCAATCGGGCTCCTGACCCTTCTCGTCCCGATGGTACTCTTGAGCACCGTCATCCGAATCGAGATGAACAGTGCCGGCCTATATTGTCGTGGTTTCGAGATGTATTCGGTGAGCAACGTGACGGGCATTGATGACGACAATCTGGACTCAATCCCACCCCACCTTATTCGCTACTTCAACGGACTCGAGACAAGTGCCCAGATGGAGATTCAAACACTTGATGGCACGAAGCTGACACTGTTTCACGACTACGAACTGGTCCATCTGGACGACGTGAGAAGGCTATTCAGCCTCAACTCGCTGTTTCAATCGCTTGGACTCGCGGCCATCTTGCTGATGCTGGCCTACGCCGCAAGCAGTCGCAGAGATGAAGACAAGCAGGGAGCGCTTGCCGGGCTGAGACTCGGAAGCGCGCTCGCCTTGTTCGGACTCATCGCGATTGGAGTCTTGTTTGCCACACAGTTCAACAGGATGTTTGTTGGCTTCCACATGCTGGCTTTCACGAACGAGTTCTGGTTGCTGGACCCGCGCACGGACTACCTGGTGATGCTTTTCCCTACGGGGTTCTGGGAGGATGTCTTCTTCATGGCTGGAGGACTGACCGGTTTGCTGGCACTCGCTATCATAGTGGCAACATCGCTATTTGAACGCAGGATTGCCCGCCAGGAACGAATGTCTGCCGACACAGAGGATGTATAATGCCCCCAGCGCCATCTTAGGGCGCATGGCGAGCGGAGGTTTGACGATGGACTTCGATCCGGCCGTGGTACGGCAGCAATCATCAGGTACATACCCACCCTACGCGCCAACTTTCACGGTTGTGAAAGACTACAACGACATCGTCCTCGAGTGGAGCACCCAGAGCCACATCGCGGTCATCACGATGAACCGGCCGCATGTGCAGAATGCGCTGAGCCCCACAATGCTTGAGGAGAGCATCGATGCGCTGCGCCTGATTCAAGACAACGATGAAATCAGTTGCACGCTACTCCGCCCAGCGGGTGAGCACTATTGTTCGGGTGGAGATTTCCACTCTTTCGCAAACAAGGACTTGCTCACCCAGCGCTGGTACTTCGAACTGACTCCAAAGTTTCTGCAGGCAATGATGGCATCAACGGTGCCGGTCATCAGTGTAGTCAGGGGCAATTGCTGCGCTCTTGGTGTCGCGCTAGCCGGAGGCAGCGATATCGTCCTCGCATCTGATACTGCGATGTTCCAACTACCCGGCGGGAACGTTGGCTTTGGCTGTTACACACCGACCGCGGGCGTCTACAAGTCTCTGCCTCGCAAGATGATGGCAGAGCTGCTGCTCACGTCGGCGCGTCATTCTGCCGAGTGGGCGCACGACGCAGGGCTCGTGAATCACGTCTACCCTGACTCGGAATTGGACGGCAAAGCATGGGAGATGGCCACAGTCATTGCGGCGAACGCTCCCCTTGTAGTCCGATGGGAGAAGCAGTTCCTCAACTTCGTCCTCGACGTCGATGAGAGGCATGCGTTCAGATACGGTACCGATCTCATCACCATGCAGTCTCTCACTCGCGACGCCAGCGAGGGCCAGAACGCTTTCTTGGAGAAGCGCAAGGTGGTCTGGCAGGGAAAGCGCGGTGGCTCGGCCCGTGGCGATGTACACGCGCCCGAGGAAGAGCACGTCTGGAAGGTCGGCAAAGAAGTGCGCCGCAAGTAGCGCGAGAGAGTTGTGAACATGGCAAAACAGTCAGGAGAGAGAAGACGGGAGGGTGAGATGGCTACAGACAGGGAAAAGGCAGTTGAACTGGCAATCGAGCAGATTGAAAGACAGTTCGGTCGCGGTTCGCTAATGCGCCTCGGCGAGGTGGCTGCCAAGCAGCAGGTAGACGTCATCCCCACAGGTTCATTGTCACTTGACCTCGCCCTTGGGGTCGGAGGTCTTCCACGCGGAAGAGTGACGGAGATTTACGGTTCCGAATCGTCCGGCAAGACGACTCTTGCCCAGTGCATCATCGCACAGGCGCAGAGGAATGGCGGCTATGCAGTGTACATCGATGCTGAGCATGCCCTTGACCCGGCTTATGCGGCATCCTGCGGAGTCGACATCGACGCTCTCTACGTATCCCAGCCGGACACGGGAGAGCAGGCGCTTGAGATAGCCGAGAAGCTTGTCAGCAGCTCGGGTGTCGACATCATCGTGGTTGACAGCGTGGCCGCTCTCGTCCCCAAGGCTGAGCTTGAGGGTGACATGGGCGACACTCACGTCGGCCTGCAGGCCCGTCTCATGTCACAGGCGCTCCGAAAACTCACGGCGGCTATCAATCGGTCTCACACGTCTGTCGTCTTCATCAACCAGCTTCGAGAGAAGGTCGGCGTCATCTTCGGCAACCCTGAGGTAACGCCCGGCGGCAGGGCACTCAAGTTCTACAGTTCGGTGCGCATCGACCTGAGGCGCGGCGAATCCCTTAAGAAAGGGTCGGAAATCATCGGCATGCGCGCGAAGGCTCGCGTCGTCAAGAACAAGGTAGCGCCACCGTTCAGGACCGCCGAGTTCGACATACTCTTCCACCAGGGCATCAGCAAAGAGGGCGACCTGCTTGACCTCGGCGTTGCAGGGGGCATCATCAAGAAGTCAGGTGCCTTCATGACCTATGGCGACTACAAGCTGGGGCAAGGCAGGGAGAACGGGCGCGAGTACCTGAAGCAGAATCCAGAGATAGCCACTCAGCTTGAGAGCGAGATTCGTGCTGCTTTCCAGCCCAAGCCGGTTACCGAACAGCAGGAAACGGCTGAAGCCACGGCTGAGTAAGCAGCAAGCCGCAAGCGGGACCGACAAATGGGGTCGTCAGACCAGGACCGCAGGGCTCTCATCAGTGCCTACCGCCTGTTGAAGCAGCGACCCCGCAGTAGAGCCGAGATAGCGAGGCACCTGGAACGTCTTGAGTTCGACTCCGACACTATCTCCAAGACGCTGGACTCTCTTGCGTCCTTCGGTGAAATCGACGACCGCGCGTTCGCATCAGCGTGGACGGACAGCCGCATGAGGTTTCGTCCCCGTAGCAAGTGGCTGATTCGACGAGAACTCGAAAAGAAAGGCATCGACGCAGAGCTCGCACAGGACGCCACGGAAAGCATCGACGACTACTCAACTGCAAGGGAGCTTGCGCGACACAGGGCAAGCCAGCTTCGCGGACTTGACCGGACAACGTTCACCCGTCGACTCATGAATTACCTCGTCTCACGTGGATACGATCGAGGGACGAGTTCACGCGTGGTAATCGAGGTCACAGCGGAGGACTCGTCCTCGTAGCGCGAGCTACGACATGGTAAACTATTCAGTCCACGACCTTCGGCAGGTAAGAGCGCTTCGCGCCGCAGTAAGCCTGCCCGGAATCTCATGACTATCAGCCACAGGAGTGACGCACATGACTGATTGGAATTTCGCCATCCAGATAGCGGCTGGTGGTTTCGGCATGGTGTTCCTGCTTCTGGCGGTCCTCGCCATTATGGTGTCCGTTGGAGCGCGACTTATCGCGCACTCTGAGAAGAGCAAGACTGAAGGCCAAGCATAGCGGCCATCCGGCAGTACACATGACATCCAGCGACATCACGGAGGACATGCGTTGTTTGGTCTACTAGAAAGCGGTTTCCAGCATTTCTACTGGGGCAATGCCATCATGCTTGCCATCGGTGGACTCCTTATCTACCTCGCCATCTCTCGCAAGATGGAACCTCTGCTTCTCGTACCTATCGGCTTCGGAATGATTCTGGTGAATCTTCCGCTTGGCGGAATGATGGACTACGAGATGGACCTCAAGGCCCAGACCTCAGGAACCGTGGTGAGCATCCAGACGGAGGAGGGGAATCGCTTCAGTAGCGACGCGGTGCTCATCACCCTCGACACCGGCGAGGAGATCATCAGCCCTGTCTTCGGACGGGTTGACTCGTACATGGTGGCGGCGGGCGACCGCGTCGAAGAAGGAGATGTGGTCGCAGAACTCATCACGCAGGAGCAGACCGACCAGGATGTGTATCCGACTAGTCCTATCGGCCTTCTGTCGCGAATCTTCAAGTACGGCGTCATGTGGCAAATACTGCCGCCGTTGATGTTCCTGTGTTTGGGTGCCCTGACAGACTTCGGCCCGATGCTGGCAAACCCGAAGACTCTATTGCTTGGAGCCGCAGCGCAGTTCGGTGTCTACCTGGCGTTTTTCCTCGCGCTTGTGGTCGGTTTCAGCCTTCCAGAGGCATGTTCCATTGGCATAATAGGTGGAGCTGAAGGACCAACCACCATCTATGTAACTTCGGTCCTGGCGCCGCACATCATTGGCGCCACGGCAGTCGCGTGCTACTCCTACATGGCCCTTGTTCCAGTAATCCTTCCTC
>Ga0272441_10008759_pt1 | contig 15906 bp, 15 predicted proteins | sample SSMProp6N_FD_193582 | JGI IMG/M metagenome (GOLD analysis project Ga0272441, IMG submission 193582) | Marine sediment archaeal communities from Little Sippewissett salt marsh, Falmouth, MA, United States - SSM-Prop-6N | ecosystem: Environmental > Aquatic > Marine > Wetlands > Sediment ... | reverse complement strand
TAATGCAATACATTTCGTATCCGAGAGGTTCTCTGTGAATTCATCTTCTTCGTCCCCCCCGTCTCCGATAAACCCACATACAAAATCGCGTATTCTCCTCGTGATCTCCCTCTCGGTCTTTATCTCGCTCGTGGGCATTGGAATGGTCGTGCCGATTCTCTCGGTCTATGCCGATACCCTCGGTGCCTCGTCCTTCTGGATTGGGGTGGTCTTCGCGGCATTTTCCCTTTCCCGCACCGTCTGTATGCCGTTCTTTGGACGGATGGCCGACCGCTATGAAAAGAAGCATATGATGGCGGCAGGACTCTTCTTCTATGCCATCATCTCACTGGGGTATATCCTCGCACCCACGGTTGTTCTGCTCACCATCGTCCGGTTTGTGCATGGTATCACTTCCGCGATGATTGCACCGGTTGCGATGGCATACCTCGGTGATGTCGCAGGCAGGGGTGAGGAAGCCCGTGTCATGTCGCGGTTTCAGGCGTCCATGCTCTTTGGGTTTGGGGCGGGCCCGCTGATGGGGGGCGTCATCTATGACCTCTTTGGATTTTCTGCAGCATTCTATGCGCTGATGGCATGTTCTGCCCTTGCATGCCTGGTGGTGGTGCTCTTTCTCCCGGAAGAACGGAGTCTGCTCTCCACGGGGGAGACCTGCGGAGGTGTGGGTGAACAGGGTCCGGGTTGCGAAGCCGTTGAGGCGAAGTGTCCAAATTGTGGTCCTGACCATCCTGAAAAGAACCCCAAACCAAACCAATCCGGGGACTGGCAGACGCTCCGGCGTCTGCTTCTCCATCCGCTGTATGGCGGCACGATGATGATCTCGTTTGCGAGCGAATTCGGGATGATCGGCATCCTGGTCTTCATCCCGCTGTTTGTCCCGCTCTTTGGCATCTCGCCGGCAGGTGCGGGTATCATCATCTCACTGAATGTCTTTGTGGCAGGTACGCTCCAGATGGTCTTCGGCCGTATCGGAGACTCCGCCAACCGGTACATGCTCATCATCCCCGGTGCCCTGACCTTTGCCGTCACCCTTGCCGCCTTTCCTCTCTGCACCACGCTCCCCGGATTTCTACTCGTCTCATGCGTGAATGCGGTGGGTGCGCTCTTCTTCTTCCCCGCGGTGAGTGCGACCATGGTGGAGGCGGGCAGGCAGTGTGGCATGGGAACAACGATGGGTATCTATAATGCAGTCCGGGGTGTGAGTGCGATCATCGCCCCCTTAGCCGGGGGAATACTGGCGGATATCTTCGGACTGGAGGCGGTCTTTCTCCTCATCGGCGTGTTTATTGCCATCTGTACCGGTCTGTTCTTCGTGCTCGTCATGGTGGGGAGACGTGCGGTGCCGAATAACAATCCTCTGGATGGCGAAAAAGAAGGATGATGAGATTGTGATTTCGGCTCGATTTTGTATCTATTTTGCGCGGTCTTCTTCTGCTGCGACAAGCACCGGTGCAATGGTCTTTGAATAGATACTCCGTTTTGCAAGTTGTGTGAGCCGTCGTGTGTAATGGATATGTGCGATCTGAATCCCTAAGAGGAGACCGAAACAGAGCGATACGATGCCAAGGAGTCCTGCACTTATTACTTCAACCATATATTATCCTCCTGTTTTCAACTCTGGCGTTCCAGCTCATCAATGAGCGGTTCGAGAGAATCAGCGTCCCTGCATTCATCTGCCGCCGTGAGGAACCGTTTTGCAAAATAACGTGAGAGCCCATAGTATCCTCCCACCCATCCGATTGCAATGCATACAACCGATATTCCCAGATATGTCCAGAACCCCTCCATTGATATCATGCAGATTTTACGGTTCACGACTCTTAATGGTATCCATTGTATTTGCAATCCCTGTTCTCTCGAAAAATATGATTCGAAATGTATTTGAAGATGAAACCGCCACGTTCGCATACTTTATGGTTGCTGACTCATCATCCCAGCTCGAAGGACTCTCTGCACTGATCATGCAGGCGCCTTCATGGCGTCGTTCCGTCCTTATCACCCTTCTCCTTGGGGGGGCAATAGAGCTGATGCTGTTCTTTGCCGGCATCCGGCACGTTGACATTGTGGCCTATGCGGGCCTTCTGGCCTTCACCGTGCCTGCTCTTGTTGCTACGTTTGCAACTCCACCTCTCGTGCGGTGGGGCGGGAACGAGATCTCGCGTGACTGGTCTGCTCTCATCGCCCTGGCGGGCTGCGTTGTGACAATTCTCATCACCTTCTCCCCGGTACTGCTGTTTGCAACCGGCTTTTTCAATCTCTTCTTTGCCGCATCGCTGGGGATTGTCTTTTTCCTCCGGATACTCCTTCTCGCAGCAATTGTTGACCATCACCTCCGGTATATCATGGTCCCCGCCCTGACGCAGACGGCTGTTGCCTCCCTTTTTGGATGGCTCCTTTTAGGAGATCATTTTCTGCTCTTCGCGATTCCGTTGCACATCTTCTTCTGCATTGCGACCTGGGCGTTCATCTGGATACTGGAACGGCCGATGAAACAGGCGCTGGGCCTCTCTCCCCTTGGGTTTGCCAATGCATTTATGGCCCATATGATTGGGGGTTCAACCGCACTGGAGGACTTCTTCCGGCAGATGGGTGATTCGGTAACGGTCATCTTCGGGACACTCTTCTTCCGCCGCGAGGGGCGGGATGCGATGACCGTGACTGCCCCCAACCTGCATCCGGGACCCCTTGGTGAGATCGGCGGGTCTGCCCTGCCCCGCCTTCTGACAGGGCATCTGGACGGCCGGGCACTGGTCTTCCACGGGATGGCCACCCATGACTTTAACCCCGTTTCGGCGTCTGAAGTGGAGACGATTGCCGCTTCCATACGGGCAGCACAGGAGGGCATACCGGAGTGGCATGCCACTGCCACTCATGCACGGCGGTTTGAGGCGGGGTCGGTCTCGGTCCTTGCGCAGGCATTTGGCGATACGATCTTCATCGCCGCAACACGGTCACCGGATATCACTGATGATGTGGAGTATGCGGTTGGTCTTGCGATCATTGAGGAGGGGAAACAGTGGTTCCGGCATGTCGTCCTTGCTGACGCCCACAACAGTTTCATCGATCTGCCCCCGCCTGTCCTCCTGGGAAGCCGGATCGCAGAAGACTACCGGGAAGCGGCGGCAACAGCATGTCGGGCACTCGCAGGGGAACCGCAGTACCCGTACGCTGTCGGGTTCTCGCAACTGGATGTGCCGTTCACCCATGAAGAGGGATTCGGTGACCTCGGTGTGATGGCGATGGTGACGGTTGTGGAGGAGAAAGAGACCATATGGCTGGTCTTTGACGGGAACAACCTCCATGTCGGTATCCGTGAGGAGCTCCGGGACCTCCTGATGCAGGAATGTGCGGAATGTGAGATTTCAACCAGCGATACCCATGTCGTCAATATGGCGTCCGGCAAAAATCCGGTCGGGTGGAAGGTGCCCCTCCCGCTCTTTTTACCATATGTGCAGGAAGCGGTGGACTGTGCACGCGGGGACCTGGCCCCTGCCGAAAGCGCCGGCGGAACGGCCCGGTGTGCGGATATCGTCGTCTTTGGGTCGCAGCGTATCACACAGCTTGCGGGCATCGTCACCGGAAGTGTGGGTATCGTCTGGCCGGTGGGACTGGTCATCACGCTCTTTGCGTTTCTCTCAACCGGAGTGGTCTATTTCCTTTTGACGTGAGAAGGGGGGAGTATGGATTTCAGTGATACATTCATTTCAAATCTCCGGGGCGGCCTTACGGGTCTCGTCTGTGCCGGCATCTTCCTGCTGATTATCTGGGTTGTGACATTTATGGTCGCATTCGGCAATCCCGGACCGTTTTCCGATGCGTATCTCCCGGTCGCGGAATTTCTTCTGTCCGGATGGATGCCTCTCGTTATTCTTGCAGCGGGATATCTTGCCGGTGCCGCCGGTATCGGCAGATAGTGTGACCCGCGAGAGGTGTTGGAGATGGCAACTCTTTGAAAAAAGTGTTCTGGGGGGGTTATTCGTAACTGCGGTTGTGTTCTTCGTCTTCTGCGGCGGGCATTGTCCCGTCCTCTGCAAGTGAGATCTCAAGTCCGCCGAAGATGCCTGCCGCAAGGTTGTAGATGACCGCGACGATGGCGCCTGCAATAAACCCGATGATCGCATAAACTACTGTCAGGACAAGGATGGCAACGATGGCCCAGACAAGCGTCATCTCTCCGACAGGCAGGGCATAAAACGGGGCTGCTGCAACACCAAAGAGAGCGACCAGCACTGCCAGCACCGCAGCGATAAACCCGAGCACAATGGAGATTGCCGCAAATATCTTTGCGCAGGAAAAAACGTTGATACCTTTGATTTCAGCCATAATGCACCTGATTATCTTTAGCTCACTGTTTAGACGTAAAAATATGGTGGTTTGCAAACGCACCTGTCTCTCTCTGATCCCATGTTCTTTTTTAGGAACGGATGAGAAGATATCAGTAGATGACCACAGAGAACTTCAGGGAGAAAATCCGCACATCTGCATGCATCTATATGATCGGGGTTGCAGGAGATTCAGGGTCGGGAAAGACCACCTTTACCCGGGCATTCCGCACAATATTCGGACAGGATCTGGTCTGTTCGTTCTCGATGGATGATTACCATCTGCTCGACCGGGACGCACGGGCTAAACGCGGGATCACGCCCCTGCACCCGGATGCCAATAATTTCACGCTCTTTGAAGAGCACCTCCGTCTCCTGAAGAGGGGTGAGACGATTCTGAAACCTTCGTATAACCATACCACCGGCACCTTTGACGCCCCCGCCCCCTTTTCCCCGAAGAAGATCGTGATTGTGGAGGGTCTTCACCCGTTTGCAACCGAAACCATGTGGAACTATTTTGATTTTACCTGCTATGTCGACCCGGACGATACGGTAAAATACGCGTGGAAGGTGGCCCGGGATGTCGGGGACCGGGGATACACTCCGGAGCAGGTGAAAGGAGAGATTTTAGCACGCAAACCGGATTATGAAGCATATGTGGCGCCCCAGAAAGAGCATGCCGACGCCATCCTCCGGATCACCCCGTCGGTCTTAGACCAGTCAGGGGAGCGAGGGATGTATGCGGTCAGTCTCCTGCAGGAGCGCTTTGAGAAGACGGTGAAAAACATCGTCATTCCCCTGGACCTCTTTGCAATGACCTCGCTTGCGGAGCGGGATTTTCTCATCGGGTTTCAGTCGGAAGAGCTCTATGGAAGAAAGATGGGTGCGGTGCGCTTTGACGGTGACTTCCGCGTCGAGGTGATCCGCAGGCTCGAGGAGGCAGTGGAGGAGGAGACACGTGTGGGTCCGATTGCGCTCTATACGGGACGGGAATATGTGAGTGCGACCGAGGCGATGGAGCTAATCCTCGCATGGCGCATCATCAACCGGCGTATCTTTATGGAGTGCCGGATAGAGGACGGCGTCTGCCTGAGAACGTAGTCGCGGCGGTGTGGTTGCATGAGGTCTCCTGTTCCTCTCGTTTGCACATCCGCTGCAGGAGCATCGCCGCACCCGCCTTATCCAGCGGCTGGTTCATGGACCCGCACTTGGGTGAATAGATGCATGAGGGGCACCCCTCCTCACAGGGACAATCCGTGATCAGGTCCCGGGTCATCCGGATCATCTCTGCAAAGCGGGTGTACCCCATCGCTGTGAGACCGGCCCCGCCCTCATATCCGTCATAGACCATGATGGTGGGCAACCCGGTCTCCGGTGCACAGAGGGTGGAAAATCCGCCCAGGTCCTGCCGGTCGCAGAGGACTGCAGCAGGCATCATTGCGATGAGTGCATGTTCAATCGCGTGCAGCGCACCCGCCAGGTCATACCCTGCGGTCTCAATCGCGTTCATCTTTTCCGGGGAGAAGGTAAACCAGAATGCCTCGGTCGGGAAGGTGAGGGGGGACAGGGAGAGCGGTTCGGTTGCCACCGGTCTGCCGTAGCGCGCGACCTGATAGAAGGGATAGGTCTCACTGACCACCACCTGCCCGAAGGAGAGCCGGCACCCCATGATATCACGGGCTGTTTCTTCCCGCACGGACTCCGGATGTCCGGACGAGTGGACCGTTGTGCGATAGTCAACTGCTGAGTGTTCTGCCCGGATAACACCGGTATCCAGGTCGAGGGAGGTGATCAGATAGGTCTCTCCGGCGTGCAGGAATACCGCACCCGGGTGCGCCTCCCGGAATGCCTGCCCGGTCTCGATTGTCTCGATGAGTCTTCCGTCAGAGACGATTTTTAGCTGCTTCCCCCCGGTCCCTGAGATCGCTACGATATCTGCCGGGCGGGCCGAACCGCTGTAGACAGCACCACGGGGTGTCTGGGTGAGTACCCCTCCCCCGATGAGTTCGCGGGTAACGGCGGGTGCCGACGGGCCGAACCATGTGGTGCATTCCTCCGGAGTGAGCGGCAGTTCTGCTGCGGCACAGAGTAGGTGACCGGCGAGAATATAGGGATTGTCCGGACTGAGTGCGACATGTTCTGCGGGCCGGTGAAAGAAGGCATCCGGGTGGCGCATATAATACTGGTCGAGCGGATTTTCGGATGCGACAAGAACAGTGAGTGCGTGCCGCCCCCTCCTCCCCGCTCTCCCGGAGCGTTGCCATGTGGCATTGCGTGTCCCGGGAAACCCTGTCATGATGACCGCATCAAGACCGCCGATGTCAATACCCACTTCCAGTGCATCGGTTGAGACGATACCCCGGAACAACCCCTCCTTCAGGCCCTGTTCCAGTTCCCTTCGTTCCGGGGGGAGGTACCCCGCACGATATGCGGGGATCCTCTCACGCTGGTGCTGCCCGGTCATGGCAGCAAGGGTCTCCGCCCCTTTGCGGGAGTTCGTAAATGCAAGTGTCTGCATGCCATTCGCGACGCAGGTGTTCATCAGGGACGCTGCCCCACGGTAGGTGGTGTCCCGTTTCCCGGGTGAGACAGAGGGGTTATAGAAGAGGAAACTCCGGGGGCCTTCCGGGGCACCGGAGGTGTCGATCACGGACACATCCCTGCCGGTCAGGGCGCGTGCAAACGGGCCGGGGTTGCCGATGGTGGCGCTCGCAAGGATGATTCGGGGGTGACTGCCATAAAGCGCTGCCACCCGGAGCATCCGCCGGAAGAGGAGGGCGGCATGGGACCCTGCTACCCCCCGGTAGCGGTGGGCTTCATCGATGACGATATACTGGAGGTGTTTCGAGAAGCGCTGCCAAAGGGTGTGCCACGAGAGGATGTGGTGCAGTTCATGCAGATTTGAGAGGATGATCCGTGATGTATCGCGGATCTCCTTTCTCCGGTGGCGCGGCGTGTCGCCGTCATACACTGCCGGGTCTGCTGTCGGCACGGTTTCTGCGGCGATGGACACCGCAGCGGCGTGCTGGTCACGTGTCAGTGCCTTCGTTGGAAACAGGAGAAGGGCACAGGCCTGTGAATCTGTTTCCAGACCTTCGAGGATAGGTATCAGGTAACTGAGGGTCTTTCCGGATGCGGTAGGGGTGGTGAGCATCACGTCCCCGCCCGCGTGGACGGTGTTGCGTGCCGCAGTCTGGTGGGCATAGAGCCGCATCCCTCTCTTATCCAGGTACTGCCGGAGTGCACCGGTGAGTGGCGGGTCTGGTGCTGCATACACCGCGTCCCGTCCGGGCGTATCTTCGCGGTGCACTACGTGCGGGGCATATGCCGGGTCTCCGCAGATGGCATCCGTCAGTGTCGGGGGCATGTGACATGCTCCAGCAGGCGTTCGTATATGCGTGGAAGGTTTGCGATATCAAGGCGGTTGTGGTCCATCACAGGGACCAGCGGTCCGGGATTGCCGGACTGCCGGTAGGTCTGGTAGTACCAGGGCACCAGACTGCCGGGCAGATCATGGTTGCGGTACTGTCCCAGGATCTCTCCTTCGACCGTTCCCAGGCGACAGTTGGGCAGATCCCGTCGCCACTCCCGGCGGACATGATGGAGCAGGTCGGTATGTGTCGGTTCAACGGGTGCGGGAATGCGGTAGTATCCCGCACGGTCCCGGAGATACGGGTAGTCAAAGGCCCTGCCGTTATAGGTGACAAGGCGTGTTGCAGCGGTCATATCTTCCAGTACTGCACAGAGGGCAGCGGGCTCTTCCCCGATGTCGCGGAGCAGGTACTGGGTGATCGTCATCCGGGTGCCTTGAATTCTGCCAGTCCCGAATAGAATGATCGGGCGGGAAAAGATACCAAGGGTTTCGATATCAAAGAAGAGGAGGTTGGATATGGGTGTTGCAAGGGAGAGGAGCAACAGGAGACGGTTTGATGCCGACCGCCGCCTCCGGCAGTACGCCTCAAGTGTTCCCCAGTTCTCTGCTGCAGTCATCTCTGCAATCATTCGTGCGTCAGCACCGAACCGGGGATGGGACAGGAGGTCTGCAATCGTCCGTACTCCCTGCCGGCGCAGTTTGTCCGCGGTAATCTCACCGATGCCGGGGATGAGGCACAGGTCCTCCATGATGGCATCAGCAAGGATGGAGATGTCCGGACGGGTAAAGGAAATCGTCTCAGAATGTTCAACCGCATAACAGGTCCCCCCGGTGGTATGGACATCCCTGCCGCAAAAGACCTCTTCCACTGTGCACCCCTCATATGCTGACAACAGGGAATGCGGTGCCGTGGATGGTCCGGGGGCGGGTGACATGCCGGGGGGCCATCCCGACGGTCCCGTAGGGTATACCGATTGCGCTGCGCTATAGGCAGCGGTCGTCTCGCCTATCCATCGCTCTGCAATCCCGCGGATTACTCTCCCGTCATACATCGTCTCTATCTGTGTCTCTGCATAGTCATACAAAAAAGGACGCCGGGCGGGGTGAAAGTAAACCCGGGGGTGAGAAGAGCAGATCGCGCGTGAGGAACGGGATTGTTCCTGTTGTGGAGAACGTTTCAGATTGTGAACCTTTTTTTGCATATCTGACAGATTCGATAGTAATGAAACTGGTTCACCGGCACGTTCTGCTCTTGATAGGATTTATACTACTCTTTACTGCTGCCTGCGGATGCACAACCTCGTTTTTCAACAATGGTCCTGCCGCAGAGTATCCCGTGATTGGTTCGTATGAGGATGACGGGCGGGTTGCGACCTCTGCCATGGAGTTTCCCTTTCAAAAGGAGACCATATCCATGGAGATAGCACTCCCGCAGGGCCTCTACGACGCGGCAGCGGGTGCAGACAAACATGCGGTGCTTCTGGGTGAATGGAAAGAGGATGACGACTGGACAACCGGATATTATCTCTCGTTTCTGAACAGTCCCGCAATGGAACAGGTCTATTCAGCAGTTGCTGATTCCCTGAAGGCACAGTCTCCGGGCATTGCCGGGAACAGTGATGAGTATCTGGAATATCTGACGGTGTATGTGCAGTCACTTGCATATGATGTGCGTCCGGATGATTCCGGGCCGAAATTTCCGGTGGAGACCGTCATTGAACAGGCAGGGGACTGTGACGACAAGAGCATCCTTCTCGCGGGGCTTCTTGCCCGGGAAGGATATGACGTCTCACTCTTTTATTTCCCTGATGATGCACATATGGCAGTCGGTGTCGGGACGGATGAACCCGGATACCGTGACAGCGGGTATCTCTTTATTGAGACGACCAATCTGAGTCTCGTCGGGATACCAACAGAGAACTTTGAGAATGGTGACACCCTCACGGCAGACCTCTACGTGATCACGGTCGGAAATGGCACAAGAACCTATGGACTGGCCGATGAGACACGGAAGATTGACGAGGCAGCGGACACTGCCCGAACCCGTGCAGAAGACGAGGAGGCCGCTCTCATTGAAGAAGAGGCAGACCTTGCACGGATGAAACAGGCACTGGATGATGAGAACGCAGCACTTTCACTGTTGAAACGGTCCGGAGATATCAGTGGATATAATGCTGCGGTGGCTGACTACAACCGGCATGCGGCGGAATACAACCGTGCACTGGAGGAGTACCGGGCACAGTATGATACCTACATCGCCGATGTGGAGTTTTTCAACTATGTTGCAACGCATCTCTATGACCGTCCCGGACTCTCAGAGAAAGTAGCGGACTGGGAAGGCGGACATTCCTGACCGTCATTCGATCATCCCCACACCCCTTTGTGCCACCGTTTTTTCTTTCGCTCTTCCTTCCGTTATGCGTTCAGGCAAAGATGATCGGGTGGGATGTCCGGGGAGTGAGTGTATAGGTGTAGGTGGTTTCCTTTTCGCCGTTTGTCCTCTCATAGATGAACACCTGCTTGGACATTTGGCTTCTGCGGGTGATCTGAGGATACTCTTTCGCACGTGCGACAATGAACTGAAATGTTTCTGACATACTGGAGAATTTTGTCAATATCTATATGAAAGTAGGCCGTGCGGGGGGTGAAAGTAAATCGCAGATTTTTGACTCAGATGCGCCATATTCATGGCAGATATCCGATGGTAATGACGACATCCCTATAACCCATCCGGTCAGATATACATGACAGTTGGTGTTATGTTAGCAATCGAAAATCTCCATGTGGAAGTAGGTGGGAAAGAGGTGATCCACGGGATTGACCTCTCCATCGGCGAGGGGGAGACCCATGTCCTGATGGGTCCCAACGGGTCCGGAAAGACCACTCTCCTGCGTTCAATTATGGGTTTTAGCAATTATACCGTGACAGAAGGGCGTATTCTGTTCCGTGGGCGTGATGTGACTGCACTGCCCCTGTATGAACGGGCACGCTATGGGATGGGTATGATGTTCCAGCGTCCGCCCACAATTGCAGGACTGAAACTCGGGAAACTGCTGGATGTCATGTCCGGCACAACGCCTGCAAAGGCGTATGAGTATGCTGATACGATGAAGATGGGCGAGTTTCTGGACCGTGACCTCAACGCCAACTTTTCCGGCGGAGAGATTAAGCGCAGTGAGGTGCTCCAACTGCTCGTGCAGCAGCCCGATTTTGTCATGCTCGACGAACCGGAGAGCGGGGTGGACCTCGAAAATATCTCTCTTATCGGGAAAGCCATCGCATGCCTTGTCGATAAAGACCGCCATATCGTGAACCGCCAGAAATCCGGTCTGATCATCACCCACACCGGATTTATCCTTGATTATCTTGAGGCAGATGTGGGTCACATGCTCTGCAACGGTGTGATCCGCTGCCACGGCAACCCGCGGGAAATACTGAAGGTGATTCAGGAACGTGGATATCAGGAGTGTATTGAATGCGCAAAGGTGTAAATGGATTTGCGGACCTCTCTCCGGAGGACCGGGAACGGCTCGAACTCTCCGGCATCATGCTTTCGTCTGAGAACCGCTGCGGCAGTTTCTTCCAGGAAGACCAGGACGTGCGGCAGACATCCTGCACCTATGACGGAATCGAGATGCTTCCGACCGCAGAAGCACTGAAGAAGTATGAATGGCTGCAGGAATACTACTGGAATCTTGTCGACAAGGACAAGGACGAATACACGCGGTATGTCGCAGACCAGGAGCCACGCGGGTACACGATCATCGCAAAGAAAGGGAGCAAAAACATCTTCCCCCTCCAGACCTGCCTCTACATGGCATCGGACAAAATCCAGACTGTTCACAATATTGTCATCGCAGAAGAAGGGGCGGAGCTACACCTGATCACCGGGTGTGTCTCCAGCCATTCCGTGGGGCACGGGAAGCACTATGGCATCACTGAACTGTATGTCGGCAAAGATGCGCTCATCAGCACAACGATGATCCATACCTGGGGAGAGGACGTGGAGGTCTTCCCCCGGAGTGCGGCACAGGTGGAGGAGAACGGGACATTCCTCTCCAATTACATCAGTCTGAAACCGGTGAAACGGGTACAGATGTACCCAACAGCCCGTCTGACCGGGAAGAACTCTGTTGCCCGTTTCAGTTCTGTCGTGCTGGCACCGGAAGGCTCTGACCTGGACCTGGGTCAGCGTGCCATTCTGGAAGCAAAGGGTGCGAGTGCCGAACTCATCTCACGGATGATCACCAGTGGCGGCAATGTGGTGGCTCGTTCGCATATCATCGGCGGAGAAGAGGAGACCCGTGGACATATTGAGTGCAAGGGGCTTATTTTGGAGGACGGCATCATCCACGCCGTGCCGGAAATTGAGGGCCGACTAAAAAATACCGAACTCTCGCATGAGGCCGCCGTGGGAAAGATTGCGCGTGATGAGATCGAATACCTGATGGCCCGCGGTCTGGACGAGGACGAGGCGACAGCGACGATTATCCGTGGATTCCTGGACGTGAAGATCCAGGGTCTGCCGGACTCCCTCCAGCGGCAGATCGATGCTGCAATCGATGCCGCTGAAGACGGGTTCTGAAGACGATGGTCTATATCGACCTCACCCGTTCTTTTCCTGAACCTGCCTGCACCTATACCGGCGACTGTGTCCCGGAATGCCGCAGGACAGAACGTGACGGCTACCGGGTATCCGTCCTTGTTGCGAGCAGTCACAGTGGGACCCACATCGACCCACCTGCCCACTATATCAAAGACGGGCTGACGATTGATCAGATCCCTCCGGAGACCTTCATTGGGCCGGTGACGGTCATTGACCTGGGCCGGCGGCGCTCAGCGATCGGTGCGGAGGATATCCGTCCCTTTCTAAACGCAGAACGGCTCATCATCAAAACCGGCTATTCAGATGTCATTAAATTTGACCCTGAGTATGCGTATCTCAGTCAGGACGCAGCAGACCTTGTTGCCGCGTCAGGCATCCGGGTCATTGGTATTGATACACCGTCCATTGAGGAGTACATGGGCACCGGCGATGTGCATAGGAGAATACTGGGGGCAGGCATACCGGTGATCGAATACCTGGACCTCAGTGCAGTCAGTGAGGGAGACTATTATATGATTGCCCTGCCACTGAAGATTAAAGATGGTGACGGGGCGCCTGCCCGTGTCATCGTGCGAACGGAGGATATATGAGTATTGTAACAGAAGCGGTTGCGCAGATGGAGAAAGTCACCCAGGGAACCGGGTGCCAGGACTGTAATGTACGAATTGAACGTCAGCCGGATGCACCTTCGTGCCAGTATGAACGGGGTGTCAACCTCAGGTTTGGATTTGGCGGAACAGCGTCCGATGTCGTCTCCCGGTACCCCCTGGAAACAGTGACCCGCATTCCGTTTATGTTTGGGATGCCGCTTGAAACGCCTGAAAAACGGACTGCTGCCTGTGGGATCCTTGGTGTTGTGGCACGGTTCCTCTGTCTCTGCCGGAAGGCACAGGCATGTGGCCCCGAAGACCATGAAGAGTGTTTCAAAAACTTTTGTTCTGTCTATGAGGGCGAAAAGGTATACGTGAACGGAGACCTGCCTGACCTGATCCGCCTCCTGGGCAAACAGGCGGTCTCATCCCCGGAAGACGCGGACCTGATTGTGGTCGGGGGCGACGGTCTCTTCTCGGCCGATGCTCTTGCAATCAGTGATGAGTACCGCGGAAACAAGCGGATGGTCTTCATCGGCCCGTCCACAGTGGGGGTTGCCACATTCCTGGACGAGGACCACTGGTGTCCATTCGCCCGCTAATCCGCACCAAACAGATAGATTGAATACTCCTCTTTTTCACTGTACCTGTATGCTCTTTGGTTCTTCAGGTATTCGCCGCCCGTTCGGCCCTGAATTGATTATGACTGCGCTCCGGGTCGGTGGGTGTGTCGGCGCCTCCTGCTCTTCGATTGTCACCGGTCGTGACGCTCGCACCACGGGCCCGCTCCTTGAAGCAGCGTTCACCGCAGGTGCCGCCGCATCAGGGTGCCGGGTTTGCTCCGGCGGGGTGGCACCCACCCCCACGGTGGCGTATGCCGCACAGCACCATGACGCCGGGTGCATGATCACCGCATCCCATAACCCGGAAGAATATAACGGCCTGAAACTGGTGAACCCGGACGGGTCTGCCTTCTCTCTCGCACGGCAGCAGGAGATTGAGGAGACCTACACCCTGCCGCATACCGCTGACTGGACCTGCCAGGGAGAGACAACGGAGTCTGATATCATCGGTCCCTATCTGGACGCCATCCAGGATGCCGTCTCCCTCCCGGAGGGTCTGCACGTGGTGCTGGACTGCGGGAACGGGGCGGCGTCACGGGTCACACCCGCGCTCCTCCGCCGCACCGGCATACGATATACGGGCATAAACTGCACGGTGCAGGGGTTCTTTGCGCGACCGTCCGAACCGCTTGAAGAGCACCTCCCCTATATCCCGGCGATGGTGAAAAAGACCGGTGCTGCAGGTGCACTTATTCATGACGGGGATGCGGACCGGTTCATGGCATTTGACAATAAGGGGCATTATATCAGCGGTGACCATCTCCTCATGCTCTTTGCGGAATGGACAGGGGCACAGAATGTGGTTACCACCGTTGATGCATCGATGGCGATTGAAGAGGTGGCGTCTGTCACGCGGACGCCTGTCGGTGATTCATTCGTCTCCGAAGCACTGGTTGCCGGAGGGGACTTTGGCGGGGAGCCATCCGGAAGCTGGATCTTCCCCGAACACTCTCTCTGTCCGGACGGACCGTATGCCGCAGCGCTCTTCTGTGCGATGGCAGCAGAGTGGGATATCGCAGAGAAGGTGGCACAATATCCCCAGTATCCGCTCATCCGCCGCTCATTCCGGCGTGAGGATGGACATGCGCTGCTCCGCAGACTGGGCGCAGATAACCCGACGGACGGTATTCGTATCGAAGAGGAGGATGGCTGGTGCCTGATCCGGGCGAGCGGAACGGAGCCGAAGGTCCGCATCACAGCAGAGGGGCGGGATGCGGATGCCGCAGAAAAAATGGCCGCGAAGGGTGAAAAACTCCTCATTTCAGGACAACCTATACATTAATCTACGATCAAATAATCTTTGATTGATTATGCTCTGTGTCCTGCTTGCAGCCGGAGAGGGGAAACGGATGGCCCCCCTCACCGCAACACGCCCGAAAGTGATGCTTCCTGTCGCAAATCGGCCAATGATCGAACACCTCATCTGTGCTGTACGCGACGCGGGTATCAACACATTTATTATGGTTGTCGGGTATCAGGAGAAAAATATCCGCGACTATTTTGGCACGGGTGAGAAGTGGGGGGTATCGATACGCTATACCGTCCAGCGGTCACAGACCGGTACCGGTGATGCCCTCCGTGCGGCAAAGGGACTCGTGAAAGGAGAGTTCCTGCTCATGAACGGCGATATGATCGTGACTGCTGATGACGTCCGGCGCATCTGTGCCTCTCCTGCACCGGCAGTCGGTGTGGTCAAGAGCGATACACCGGAACAGTATGGTGTGATCACCGAGTCTGAAGGCATCGTAACGGGTGTCTATGAAAAATCAAAAAATCCTCCGGGAAATCTGATCAATGCAGGAATATACCTCTTTGGTGACGACATCTTTGAGGAGGTGGACCGACTGGTCCCCTCACCCCGCGGGGAGTATGAACTGACCGATGCATTGCTGCCCGCCATTGCCAGGGGTGAAATGCACGCCGTTTCGCTCACGTCATGGTGTGATATCGGAGCTCCCTGGAACCTGCTGGAGGCAAATGAACAGGCACTCTCCGGCATCGCATCGGATATCCGCGGGGAGGTCGAAGAGGGTGTGGTCCTGAAAGGTCCGGTGGTCCTTGCAGAGGGAAGTGTCATCCGGTCAGGCACCTATATTGAAGGCCCCTGCGTGATCGGACGTGGGTGCACCGTTGGCCCGCATGTTTATATCCGGGGACATACTGTCATCGGAGATGACTGTCACATCGGCCATGCCAGTGAACTCAAAAATACCGTGATTTTTCCCCGGACAAAGGTCCCGCACTTCACCTATATCGGCGACAGCGTCATCGGGTCGGGGTGTAATTTCGGCGCCGGGACAAAGGTGGCAAACCTCCGGCATGACAAACAGCACGTGAAGGTGGGAGGCGTCTCCACCGGGCGCAAGAAGTTCGGGGCAGTCATCGGTGACGA
>Ga0272441_10008757_pt1 | contig 15914 bp, 15 predicted proteins | sample SSMProp6N_FD_193582 | JGI IMG/M metagenome (GOLD analysis project Ga0272441, IMG submission 193582) | Marine sediment archaeal communities from Little Sippewissett salt marsh, Falmouth, MA, United States - SSM-Prop-6N | ecosystem: Environmental > Aquatic > Marine > Wetlands > Sediment ... | reverse complement strand
GCCTATCCCCCCTATGAGAAGGGTCTTGTGAATAATGCCCTCGATACAATGAGCAAATATGAGCTGATAGCCGAGGGGGGTGTCATTATCTTTGAACATTCGTTCAGAGAAAAATGTAAAGAAGAATATGAATCCATTGTATTAAAGGATCAAAGGAGGTATGGGGATACCATGCTTTCTTTTTTTTTGATAAATTGCAGGGGGAGAGAGTGATATGAAAAAAGTAGCGGTCTATCCAGGTTCGTTCGATCCGATTACAAATGGCCATATAGATATCATCAACAGAGGGTTGCGATGTTTTGACAAGATTATCATTCTTGTGGGGTACAATCCGGCAAAATCCTCACTCTTCACGTTGGAAGAGAGGATGCAGATGATCGCGGATCTGATCGGTAAAAATCCGAGGATTGAAATTGATAGTTACTCGGGGCTCATTGTCGAATATGTGGAAAAGAAGGGCGCACAAGTTATTTTGCGGGGCTTAAGAGCTCTTTCAGATTTTGAATATGAGTTTCAAATGGCACTCATAAACAGGAGGCTTGATCGAAAGATAGAAACAGTGTTTCTCATGACGGGTTCACGGTGGTTTTATTGTAACTCCAGCATCATCAAGGAAGCTGCAAGTATGGGAGGCACTGTGAGGGGTTTGGTGCCGGATTCGGTTTTGAAGAAGCTGAAGGAAAAGTATCCGAAGTTGCAAAATAACGGTGAGACAGTAGTAAAAGGATAACCCCATGGGTAAAGAGGGAAAGGTATCTATGAAACTTGCTGAACGAGTAGGAAGAATTAAACCTTCACCAACGCTTGCCATTGCTGCAAAGGCGAATACTCTGAAAAAAGAAGGAAGAGATATTATCGGGTTCAGTGCCGGAGAGCCCGATTTCGATACACCGCTCCATATTAAAGATGCTGCGATCAAAGCCATTGAAGAGGGCTTTACGAAGTATACGCCTGTCGGGGGCATCGATGAGTTAAAAGACGCAATTATAGCAAAGTTTGAGAAAGATAACCGGCTTGATTACAAGCGATCGGAAATTCTTGTGTCGTGCGGAGCGAAGCATACGCTCTACAATATCGCGCAGGTGCTTTTTGAGAGGGGCGACGAGGTTATCATACCGGCGCCGTACTGGGTATCATATCCTGCCTTTGTGCTCCTTGCCGATGCGACGCCTGTCATTTTGCAGACGGAAGAGGCTGACGGATTCAAGATAACGCCCGAGAAGCTTGAAGGCGTCATGACGGAAAAAACAAAAGCGATTCTCATAAACAGCCCTTCTAATCCGGCGGGATCGGTCTATTCGCTGTCCGAACTGCAGATACTGGCCGATGTTGTGACCCGTTCTAGAATTGTTGTTATTTCGGATGATATCTATGAGAAAATTATTTATGATGGGGTTCCCTTTGTCAATATTGCGAACGTAAGTGAGGAATTAAAAGAGCGAACCGTTGTTGTCAATGGTGTTTCAAAGACCTACGCCATGACGGGATGGCGAATAGGATATGCTGCCGGCCCGGAGGATATTATTGCGGCTGCCTCGAATATTCAAAGCCAGAATACGTCAAATCCTACTTCAATTTCACAGGCAGCTGCCGTCGAGGCATTGAACGGATCTCAGGACGACACAACCGCAATGGTTGTTGAATACAGGAAACGAAGAGATTTCATCGTTGATAGCTTGAACAGCATCCAAGGCGTTACCTGCATGACTCCCACAGGAGCGTTTTATGTATTTCCAAATGTTTCGCAATTGTATGGACGTTCGTGCAGGGGGCGAAAAATATCGAGTTCCATCGATCTGGCCGACTATTTGCTCGATGAGGCAAACATCGCCGTTGTTCCCGGTGTGGCGTTTGGGAACGACGATTACCTGCGAATTTCCTATGCAACCTCGATGGAAAGCATTACAAGAGGTATGGAAAGAATTGCACATGCGGTGATGAATCTTACGAAGTGATCCGGGGCGCATGTGCATAAAGTCTCACGTCCCGGCAAACCGACGGATAATGCATTTATTGAATCATTTAACGGCAGTTTTCGGGATGAATGTTTGAATGTTCACTGGTTTCTGTCATTGGATGATGTCCGGAAGAAGATCGAATCGTGGTGTCGTGATTACAATGATTTCAGGCCACATTCTTCCCTGGACAATATGACTGACTCCATCGGAGTACAAAAAGAATCACGAACAGCCGGATTTCTCTAATAAGATGTGTCCAGTTTTGGGGTGAGGGTCAAAATCAGGAAAGACTCAATTTGAAAATGGTCCAGTTTCAGGAGGTAGGGTCAGACGTACTCATATTCCGAGATAGGCTTTCCTGATATCTTCATTTGACAGGAGGTTTTTCGCATCGTCGGTGAGGACAATACGACCGTTTTCCATCACATAGCCTCTGTGTGCAACCTGAAGCGCCAGATTGGCATTCTGTTCAACGAGAAATATCGTTGTATTGCTCACGTCGTTTATCTTCTTAATGATTTCAAAAATCTGCTTGACGATCAGTGGTGCGAGACCGAGAGATGGTTCATCCAGGAGCATAAGCTGCGGACGCGTCATGAGTGCCCGGGAGATCGCGAGCATCTGCTGTTCGCCTCCGCTCAGTGTGCCTCCGGCCTGGTGACGGCGTTCCGCGAGAATAGGAAACAGTTCGAAAACGTACTCAATATCCTGCTTTATTACGTTTTTGTCGTTGCGCAGGAACGCACCCATGTCGAGATTTTCGGTAACCGAAAGGTAAGGAAAAATACGTCGGCCTTCGGGGACCTGGCAGATACCCATTGACACGATTTTGTTGGGTTTTACCCCGGTAATAGGTTTATCCATAAAGGTGATCTCACCGATCCTCGGAGGGGTAATGCCGCATATTGACATCAGCGTCGTCGATTTCCCGGCGCCGTTGGCACCGATGAGAGTTATGATTTCGCCCTGCGAAATTTCGATAGAGACACCCTTCAGCGCCTCAATATTTCCATAAAAGGTATGGATGTCCTTTACCTTAAGCATCTATGTCCTCTCCAAGATAGGCCTTGATGACCGCCGGGTTGTTCCTTATTTCCTCCGGTGTACCCTGTGCGATTTTCTTGCCGTAATCCACCACAAATATCCGGTCCGAAAGGCTCATAACCAGCTTCATATCGTGTTCTATCAGCAAAATGGAAATGTTTTCTTCGTCACGGATTTTGCGGATAAGATCGTCAAGCTCCAGTGTTTCCTGCGGATTCATACCGGCAGCAGGCTCATCGAGGAGCAGGAGAAATGGCTCTGTTGCCAACGCTCGCGCTATTTCAAGCCGTCGTTGCTCGCCGTATGGCAGATTTTTGGCAAATTCATTCACGAAATTTTCAAGTCCTATTTTTTCAAGTATTGAATAACTGCTCTCAACGATTATTTTTTCTTCTTTGCGTGTTCTGCTTCCCTTGAATATGGCCCCCGCAATGCCGGAAGACGTGCGGCAGTGCCGTCCGATCATAACGTTTTCGAGGACAGTCATATTGGGGAAAAGCCGTATATTCTGAAATGTTCGCGAAAGCCCCTTCTTTGTGACGATATTCGGCTTGAGCCCGTTTACTTTCTCGCGTTTTCCGTCCTTTGGGGAAATGGTAATGACGCCGTCCGTCGGGTTATAAAGACCGGTGATACAATTGAAGAAGGTCGTTTTCCCTGCGCCGTTTGGCCCGATGAGGGCGACGATTTCCTTTTCTCCGACATCAAGATCAACATTGTCGAGTGCACGGAGTCCGCCGAAGCTCATGCCCAGTTCAATTACTTCAAGTATGGTGTGGTGGTCCGTATTACTCATTGCTGTTTTCGACTCCGGCTGCTTCAAACTTGTATATTTTCCTGACGTCACTGATAATTCCACCAGGACGGAAGACCATCATGACAACGAGCAGTACGCCGAATATGAGCATGCGGTATTCTGAGAATGCCCTGAGGTATTCCGGAAGCAGAATCAGGACGAGCGCACCCACGATAACCCCGAGGACTGATCCCATGCCGCCCAGGACGACAATACAGAGAATAATAATCGATTCCCATATGGTAAAGCTCGCCGGATTGACGAACGTGGTTTTTGCCGCGAGCATTACACCACCCATTCCTGCCCACGTTGCACCAAGGGCGAAGGCCGTCAGTTTCGTCCTGGCCTTGTCGATACCCATGGCCTGGCAGGCAACTTCGTCTTCTCTGAGAGCGATCCAAGCCCTGCCGATTCTGGAATCCTGCAGGCGATTGACGACAAATATCGTAAAGATACACAGAGCAATCATGATGTAATAGACTAATATTGTAGAGTTGTGGAAGGAAAGATCCATGCCGAACAGTCCAGGGCGAGGTATGTTGGAAATTCCGCTTGGACCAAATGAAAAATCGTTCCAGTTTTCAAGTATGAGACGAATTATTTCACCGAAGCCGAGGGTGACAATGGCTAGATAATCGCCTCGAAGACGCAGCACGGGAAATCCGAGAAGAATGCCGAAGAGTGCCCCGAGAGCTCCACCGATGGGGAGGGCAAACCAGAAATTCACATTAAAGTGAAGATTCAGTAGCGCATATGCATACGCACCGACAGCATAAAATGCCACATACCCCAGGTCAAGCAGTCCGGCGAGGCCCACGACGATATTCAGACCCAGACCCAGCATGACGTAGATCAGGGCAGAAATCATGATATTGGTCTGGTACAGGGAGAAAATAAACGGAAAGACGATGATGAAAGCTCCCGCAATTGCCAGAATCGGAATGTATAATTTCTTTTGTTGCCTGAACCGCTCTATGAATGGAACCTGGGTCTCATCGCTCTCTTCAGCCTTCTGCAGGCCATATTCCTTTCTCTTCAGGAGATATCTCCACACAAGAGAAAGCAGAAAGCTACCCACACCGACGAGGAGCATATTGATCCAACGCCACTCTATGATATTCTCTATTGTATTGACACGTATCACCATGATGGGAAATGTCAGAAACATGAACCAAAGAGAAACTAAAAACGATTTTTTTAATTCAGAAAAATTTACCATCTTTTCGAACATCCATGGGACGGAGTCACGGCCCTATCTGTATGTTACACCTTATGCTTTTCCGTTCTACCGAGGATGCCGGCAGGCCTGAATATTAGAATAAGCACGAGGAATATAAATGCAAACACATCTTCGTAGTCGCTGGAGACGTATCCCGTAGCGAAGCTTTCCGTCCACCCGAGAACAAAGCTCCCGAGTACAGCACCGGGGATACTGCCGATGCCTCCAAGGACGGCGGCGACAAACGCCTTTATGCCTGCGATAAATCCGACATAAAAATTAATCATGCCGACGTGAGCGGCAATCAGTACGCCTCCGATTGCCGCCGTGGCGGAACCAAAAATAAACGTAACGGAAATAACCCGGTCAACGTCGATTCCGACAAGCCGCGCCATGTCCTTATCCTGCGATGTCGCACGCATTGCCTTGCCGATTTTAGTAAACTTGATCATTATCGTAAGGAGAATCATGACGATCGTTGTCGTAATGAGAATGACAACCTCGGCGGAACTGATAATATGTGCGTAGGGTTCCATGAATTCAAAATCGGGAATAATGTTTGGGAACGGGAGAAAATCAGACGTCTGAGCCAGTAACACGTAGTTTTGAAGAAAAAGAGACATCCCGATAGCACTGATTAGTGCCGAGAGACGAGGTGCGTTTCGCAGTGGTTTGTAAGCGATTTTTTCAACAGTATAACCGTATGCACTCGAATAGATAACGGCGATAAGCCCTGCAAGCAAAACAATGGCAAAAGCATTCATCCCCATCATGGTGAGGACGGATATAACGATCAGGGCGGTAAACGCTCCGATCATATAGATTTCCCCGTGGGCAAAATTAATTAGTTCGATAATGCCGTAAACCATGGTATAGCCTAGGGCGATAAGTGCATAGATACTTCCGCGTGTCAGGCCTCCGAGAAACAACTCCAGAAAATAATCCATTGCGTGACTTATCTTCTCCTAATCTTCAGGCCGATATCCTGCAATTTCTTCACTGTCGTGCAATATAAAAAAATAGGGACAGACGACGACGACGAAGTCTGCCCCCGTTTTGGCTATTTCAGCAACTATTTGACTTCTTTATAGACACCGTCTTTGACCTGGTAAATGGCAAACCCGATTCCGATCGCGTCACCTTTGTCGTCGAACTTGATTTTTCCGAGCGTGGTTTCGACAAAGTTTTCTTTCAGTGCTTTCGATACTGCGTCGTAATCGGTGGAACCTGCCTGATCGATGGCATTCAGCAGTGACTGCGTGGCCGCATATGCGTTCAGGAAAAACGCTCCGGGATCAGACCCGTATGCTTTTTGATGTTCTTTTGTCGCGGCAATGGTCATCGGATTCGTCGATGTATCCATGGGACCGGTTGCATACACGCCTTCGGCATATTTGCCTGCCACCTTGATAAAGGTGTCGTCCTTTACACCATCATCGGAGATGAAATAGGTTTTCATTCTCTTTTTCCGCATCTGCATGATAATCTTGGATGCTTCAGGATGATAGCCACCAAATATAACCGCCTCGGCCTTTGAGCGTTTTATCTTCTGTACGACTGCCGAATAATCGACGGCACCCGGAGTGACGCCTTCGTATAAGACAACCTCTCCTTTCCCGGATTTCTCAATAAATGCCTTGGCGAACTCGGCAAGGCCCTTGCCATAATCACCCTTATCGTGAATAACTGCAATCTTTTTAACCTTCAGGTTATCAAATGCAAAATCCACTTCCAGCCGCGCCTGGGCGTCATCGGAAGCGATTGTCCGATAAAAGTTAGGATAATCGCCACTTTGCGTCAGAGGCGGATTCGTTGCCGACGGAGACATACAGATTATGTTTTCTTCCTTGTAGATTGCAAGTGCCGCCTTTGTTGACCCGCTGCAGATATGACCCATAACCACGTCGACGCCTTCGGATATCAGCTTCGTGGCGACATTTGATCCTAGTTCAGGTTTGCAGGCATCGTCTTCAACCAGCAGCACCACTTTCTTGCCGTCAATGCCCCCGTTTGCATTGATGTTTTTCACAACCAACTCGGCAGCCTTGACCGATGGCAAACCATATGAGGCCAAGTCACCACTATGTGCACCGGCTACACCGAGTTTGATCACATCTGCCGCAAGAACCGTCCCGAAAGTTCCGCACGTAATAAAAATTAATGATGCGGCAATTATAATAAAACTTCTAAAACTCTTCCCCATAACATATGCCCTCCTTCGTCAATTTAGTCAGGTAATAATAGATATATAGAGCTGCATGTATAATCCGATAGCGGTCACAAGTCAAGATAAAATTGCCGGGACGTTTCGAATCGAAATAAAAAATACTTTTGCCGATGTCCGGGGTCAATTCTCATTCTGGCTTATAACTTCTGAAATGCAGAGTGCCGAAGAAAGTGACGATACGGTTTCATCTCGAAACAATGCCGCCTGGTACAGAATTGGACACGTTACTCTCCGCATCCAATACTTCGACACCTCCAGTGTAACAGAGTTTCATAGAATTACTTTCTCATTGCACCGGAGATACCTTCAGGTCAATGGCCCGTGCATCATGAAGAATGAGTCGTCTCTATACGACGCCGCAACGATAAGGTGTCACACAGGTGGTGGACATTTGACGATACCATCATGTGTGAGACTGCAGGAGAAAAGGTGGACGGACCTTCCGTCAGGCTTCTGTGATACATTACCGCTTATGGAGTATATGTCGCCAGATGGCTGAAGCCGCCATTTTTTACGTGCATGAAAACTAGGCCTCTTGCCGCGTTACCGTCTGAACCGATGGTAATAGTACCGGACACTCCCTGAAATTTTCTTGTGTTTGAAAGACTCCGACGTATGCTGGGTGCTCTCGTGGATTTTGCGCGTTCGATTGAGTCAAGAATAACGAAATAGGCATCAGCACCGAGCACTTCGTAAGTCCCGGCTTCACTGCCCGTTTCCGCCTGGTATTTCGCAAAATATTCCTGTGCCACATCTGCCGTGGCAGCCTCTTGGGCGAAATGGTTGGTAAATATGACCTGTTCGACATCTTTGCCCCCGATGTCCAGGAACTCCTCTGTTTGGGCGCTTTCCGCAGCCATGATCGTCGTATTGAGACCGATTTTTGCCAGTTGTTTGCAGACCAAGGCGACTTCCCGGTAATAATTTGGCAGGTAGAGGAGGTCGGGTTTTGCCGCCACGATTTCCGACAGTTGAAGTGTAAAATCCTGATCCATTGCCTGGCAGTATGTATGGGCTACAATTTTACCGCCTTTTTTTATAAAGGTACGTTCAAAGGCAGTTGAAAGGCCGAAGCTATAGTCCTGGGTGATATCTATCATCACGGCGGCCTTCCGTGCTTTGACATTGTCGTATGCATAGTGGGCGGCCGCTTCTCCCTGGAATGTGTCGGTGAAACAGACACGGAAGACATAGCGCCTGTCAGCGATCACACGGGGACCTGTGGCCGTCGGCGTTACCATCGGTATGCCTGCCGTATCGGCGATTGCCGCTCCCGCTGCGGTATTGGCGTTCGACACTTCGCCGATCAGGGCCTGTACCTTGGTTTTTTTTATCAGCCTGTCAACGGCACGGGTCGTTTCGGTTATATCGCTCTTTGTGTCAGCCAGCACGATTTCGACGTTTTTACCGAGAACACATGGCCGCATTTTATGCGCAACCTTTATACCCTGATATATTGCTTGACCGTAGATATTTGCCGAACCAGAAATGGGAAGATACACGCCTATTTTAATGATTTTTGATTCGATGCCGGCTGCCGCCGTGTGGAGGGCGCAAACGACAAAAATTGCAAGCAGCACACAACCAGGTATTTTTTTCATATAACGTGATCACCCCCGAGTCTGTCTTTAGATTTTTACCTCTATTCTGAAAAGTTTGTCAAGCTCCGGGCATTAATTCCGATCCGGGGATTTACTTTTCTTTCTGAATTTGAGTCGTATGGGAACATGCTCAAAATCAAAGGCGTCTCGTATCCTGTTTGCAAGGTATCGTTCGTATGAAAAGTGGATGCCTCGTGGATCGCGGACGAAAAACACGAAGGTAGGCGGTTTCACCGATACCTGAGTGGCATAACTGAACTTCTGTTCCCTGTTTCTGTACCGTGATGGGGGAAATATGGTGATAAAATCATTTACCTTCTTGTTGAACGCAGAAGTCGGGACCCTCGTGATGTATTGTGCGTAGGTCATTTCGATGAGCTCGAATATTCTGGATATTCTCTGACCTGTCAGAGCAGAAAGAGAAATAATCGGTGCAAAATCGAGAAATTTAAGTTTGCTCTTTGTCTGTTTCACATGCTGCCCGATGGTGCTATTGTCCTTTTCAACGAGATCCCATTTATTCAAGACGATGATACAGACGACGCCTCGTTCATAGGCGAGCCCCGCGATTTTTGTGTCCTGTTCTGTGACACCATCAGTCGCGTCAATCATAAGAAGTGCGACGTCGCACCGGTTGAGCGTCCGTATTGCTTCCAGCACAGAGTATTTTTCGAGTTGCAGACTCACCTTGCTCTTTCGCCTGATGCCGGCCGTATCAATGAGAAGATACTTTTGGTTACCAACTTCGAAGGGTGTATCGATGGCATCTCTCGTTGTTCCGGGAGTAGGGTTTACGATTGTCCGTTCGTACCCCAGGATTTTATTTATCAGGGAAGACTTCCCCACGTTCGGTCGTCCGATCACGGCAATCCGTATCCGTTTTTCCACCGCTTCTGCTGTCTCGGTTTCGGGTAGATGCTGTGTCGCTTCATCCATAACCTCGCCGACACCGAGTCCGTGTTGGGCCGAAATGGTATAGAGCTGATCGATGCCAAGACGGTAAAACTCGTACGCGAGATCTTCATGTCGTTCACCGTCAATTTTGTTGATGGTGTAGATGACGGGTTTTTGTGCCTTCCGCAGTATTTTTGCGATTTCAATATCCGATGGGGTGAGGCCTTCTCTTCCATCCATCAGGAAGATAATGACATCGGCCTCCTCGATGGCGAGCGTGGTCTGTTCGCGCATCTGTGTCAGCATCCTGTCCTCGGAGACAGGTTCGAATCCGCCGGTGTCAATGAGCGCGAATGATTTACCGTTCCACTCCGAATCGGTATAATTACGGTCCCGAGTTGCTCCCGGCTGGTCGATGACAATTGCCTTCTTTTTCTGGGAAAGGCGATTGAAGAGGGTAGATTTCCCGACATTCGGCCGTCCCACGATGGCAATAATTGGTTTCATAGTCGTTGATACCTTTATTTCTTTATCCGATAACCCAGCTCATTTAACATTCTCTCGTCGCGTGTCCAGTCTTTTCTCACTCTGACGAATAATTCAAGAAATATTTTGGTTCCGAAAAACTGTTCCATCTCCACACGGGACTGTGTGCCGATTTCTTTGAGCATGCTTCCTTTTTTTCCGATAATAATACCCTTTTGCGAATTCTTCTCGACGGTGATAGTGCCCCGTATGTGGATCACAGGTTTTCTTTCATTTTCAGAGAACGATTCCACGGTAACCGCGGTCGCATAGGGTATTTCCTCGTGTGTAAGCATCATAACCTTTTCCCTGATGATTTCCGCAGCGAGAAATCGTTCGGAACTATCAGTAAACATCTCCTCGGGAAAATACTGCGGTCCCTCGGGAAGAAGATCCCAGAGGCTTTCGAGAAGCCGATCGACATTTTGGCCGGTCAGGGCGGAAATGGGAATGATCTCCGTGAAGGGAAACAGGTGCTGTGCTTCGTCTATAAAAGGGAGGATTTTTCTCTTTTCCACGAGATCTGTCTTGTTGATGAGGAGAATAACGGGTCTTTGTATATCCTGAAGTGATTCGGCTATAAGGCGATCATCCTCCTTGAGGGGGCTGTGAGCCTCGACGATGAAAAGTAACACGTCCATGTCGGCAAATGTGCCCACTGCAGCTTTGACCATAAACGTGTTCAGCAGCTTTTTTGCTTTGTGGATACCGGGTGTATCGACAAAAACGATCTGCCCCCGCTCGGCATTCATGATTCCCATAATTTTGTTTCTTGTCGTCTGGGGCTTGTGCGTGGTTATCGCCACCTTTTCACCGATAATATGGTTGAGCAGGGTCGATTTTCCGACATTCGGTTTTCCTACAATTCCGACAAAACCTGATTTAAACAATGGTCTCTCCTTCAAAAAATTGACGATACCATACGAAAGATGAAAAACACATTTTATAGTTTTTCAGACAGTCTGTCGATTTCATAATCCCTCTCGCCGCGTGACATGACGAGCAATCCCCGCTCCTGCAGGGGATTCGTTTCTATTGTGAAACCGTCACCGAGGATACATTTTTCGAGTGCCCGGACGTTTACGTTTCTGTTACCACGGAAGTCCGATACATCCTTTGGATTGACGCGGAACGTTATCTTTTCATCGTCCGGGCCTGCCGTGCGCAGCAGGTGTACTGCCATATCGAAGAAGAGAGAACTTTCGACAAGGGAACGGAACGCAGGGTGGTGAGGTCCTGCTATGATGGCACCTTCGGCTTCCATCTCGTGTGTCATCTGGAGCCCCAGTCGTATCACCGGAATGCCGGCGGTCTCAAACTTCCTCACCGCGTCTTTGCAGAGTGTGATCGCGTCATCTGTGGCGAGGGGATGGTATTTCCCCTCTTCATAGCGTGTGGCCAGCTCGGTTCCCCTGAAAACGATTGTCGGGTGTATCCTTACCATGTCGGGACGGAGCGTGATGATTTCTTCCACCGTATAGCGGAACCTCTCATCACTATCTGAGGGGAGTCCCACCATCAGGTGCACGCCCGTTTCGAAGCCCCTGTCTTTCAGGAGCATGACGGCGTTTCTCACATCATCCGATGAGTGCCCTCGTCTAGATTGGGCCAATACATCGTCGACCATTGATTGTGCGCCGATCTCGACGGTCCTGACAGAATACTCCTCAAGGATCTTTACCTTCCGGGTGTCAATATAGTCTGGACGCGTCGAGAGTCTGATAGAGTCGACACGATTGTCGCGGATGTATGATTCGGCGTTTTCAAGAAGTTCCCTCTGGTAGTCTTCATCAATCCCCGTAAAATTGCCGCCGTAAAAGGCAATCTGAATCGTTTCTGTATTTTTTGCGTGGGCAAGATACCGATCAATGACTGTCCTGAATTGGGCGGGTGAAATCCTGTCGGTGTAATCGCCCGCTGTAATCCGCTCGTTGCAGTAGCTACAGCGGTTGGGACATCCTTTATACATGATGAATATGGGGATGATCATATGTGCCATAGTGTCTATCCGTAAAGCTCAGTCGGTTTCTTTCACATCTCGCTCTTCACTACGGGCCAGCTCTTCCAGCGCCTTTCGTGCCGCTTCCTGTTCAGCCTCCTTTTTACTTCTCCCGATACCGGTGGTCATTACCACGTTTGTGATTGTCAATCGGGCCTGGAATATTTTGTCATGATCGGGGCCATATTCGTGTATCAAGGTATATCGGGGAATAACTTTATGTCTGCTCTGGCTGTACTCCTGAACGGCGGTCTTATAGTCATAGTAGACGGGTTCTTCAATCCACTCATCGATCAGGGGGCGGAATACCGTTTTTATAAAGGAGAGGACTGTTCCGTAGCCCCCGTCAAGATAGATTGCGGCGATAATGGCCTCGACGGTATTTGCCATGATCGATGGTTTATATCGTCCGCCCGATGCCTCTTCTCCCTTTCCCACCAAAATGAAGTTGCTGATACGGAATTTCTCGGCCAGTTTCACAAGGGGCTGTTCGTTGACAACAGAGGCCCTCAGTTTAGAAAGCCGGCCTTCGGGGTAGTCGGGATATTGTTTCATCAGGAGATCACTGACGCACAGGCCCAGCACGGCATCACCGAGAAATTCCAGCCGTTCGTTATCATCGTATTCCAGCTCCTGGTTCTCGTTGGCAAACGACTTGTGTGTCAGGGCGTTATGGAGCAGGGCGATATCGTTGAAGGTGTATGAAAGCATATCTTCCAGCCCCCTGAGATGATTAATCCTGTCTTTGGGGAGCATCTGCCTGTCTACCAATGATCTTTCCTCCCGTTTCACTCTCTGCCGTGATGGAGAGAATATCGTTTGCTGCGCTCTCGTCAACACCGGGGATAAGAAAGGGAATGTAGTTGTCGGAAAATCCCTTCATATGTCCCGTCGTTCGGTCACGTGCATCCTCTACCAGTACGGGGAGTGTTGTGCCGATAGCTGTTCTGTTAAATGCCGTCCTCTTGCGGTATCCTATCTCTCGCAGTATCCTGCCCCGTGCTTTTTTGTCGCTGTCGCTGACCTGATCCGCGAGGTGCGAGGCTTCAGTGCCGGGCCGGGGAGAGTAGGGGAACACGTGGCAGTATGCCACCGGCATACCCTCGATCAGTGCTCTCGTCAATTCAAACTCGGCGTCTCCCTCCCCGGGAAACCCGACCATGACATCGATGCCGATTGCGATGTCGGGAATTGCCGCTACGATTTTATCAATTCGTTCCTGAAACAAGTTTTTATCATACACCCTTTTCATCGATTGCAGTATACTATTATCACCGCTTTGCAGCGGGATGTGGAGATGGCGGCAGAGTATGTCTGATTGCGTCAGGTGGGCGATAATATCGTCCGTTACCTCCATCGGTTCGATGGAACTGAGGCGGAGCCGTTCGACCGGGCGGTCCTCCTCGATCTTTCTCAAAATGGTGATGAGACTGCTTCGTGGCGAAAGGTCGTTTCCGTACATCCCCAGGTGGATACCCGTCAGAATAACCTCGCGGTACCCTGCCTGCGACAGGTTTCTGACCTGGCGCAGCACCTCGTCCTCGGGAAGGCTCCGGCTCCGGCCCCGGGCATAGGGGATGATGCAGTAGCTGCAGAACGAATTGCAGCCGTCCTGTATCTTGAGATAGGCCCGTGTGTGGCCGGGAAATGTTGCGGGAAAGAGTCCGGAAAAGGTGCCTTTCCGTGCAATCTCGCTGACGGCGATGTTCGTCTGCCGGCCTGTTCCCCTGGTGATTATGGCGGGGATACGCTCCTTTGCTTCCGTTCCGACCACCATCGCGACACCGGGCAAAGCGGCAAGTTCATGCGGCGCGATCTGGGCGTAGCACCCCGTGACAATGATCTGAGCTGCGGGATTTGCCCTGTGGGCGCGTCTGATCAGCTGGCGCGACTGGTAGTCCGTCTTCCCCGTGACTGTGCAGGTATTCACAATGTAGATATCGGCCTCGCCCGTGAAAGGGACATGTGAAAAACCTTTCTCCGTCAGCGCTTCCACAATCCCTGCCGATTCATACTGATTGACTTTGCAGCCCAGGGTGGCGATAGCAAACTTATTCATCACACATTCCCTCTTCGATCCAACCGCCGCCGATGAGGATGTCGCCATGATAGAAGACGGCCGCCTGTCCCGGAGCCACGGCTTTCTGGGGGGTTTCGAACTGAACGGAGACGGTGTCGCCTGTGCCGGTATGTCCCGTAACGGATATTTCAGAGTCAACGCCCCGATGACGGTATCTGATATACGTCCGCGTTCGTATATAATCGGGATTGCGAAACTCGGGGGATACCCAGGAGACACACCCGGCGACGAGGCCGGTAAAGAACTGGTCTTCCTCCCGCCCCACCACGACTTCGTTTTGTGACTTATCGATGCCGATGACGTAGTAGGGACGTTCCGAGGCGATGTTGAGCCCGCGCCGCTGGCCGATGGTGACGGAATGAATCCCCCGGTGCCGTCCCACGACCGTACCATAACGGTCGACGATATCGCCGGGCCGGAAAGGGGAGGGGGTCACTTCATGTTCGATGAAGTCGCGGTAGTTGTCGCTCGGGATAAAACATATTTCCTGACTTTCCCGTTCCGTGAGCGTCCCGAGTTTGAGGTTAGCCCCTATCTTCTTGACGTCGTCTTTTGTCATTTCGCCGTTGGGCAGGAGCAGTCGTGCGAGCTCTCGCTGCCCGAGCTGGAAGAGGAAGTAGGTCTGGTCTTTTTCCCTGTCTTTTCCTCTTGCGAGTCGCAGACCGTTCTCGCCGCCCGCATCATCGATACGGGCATAGTGGCCCGTGGCGATGTAGTCGAGCCCCCGCTTTTCCGCCTCATCAAGAAGATACGCGAACTTGATCCTCTTGTTGCACACGATGCAAGGGTTGGGCGTCCGTGCTGACAGGTATTCGGAGATAAAGTAGTCGACGATGTTGTTTCTGAATGCCCCGGCAATGTCGATCCGGTGGAGGGGTATGGAAAGGCAAGCGGCAACGCGCACCGCATCGTCTTCCGACCGGTTGGGGAATCCGTTGTATATGTAGAGGCCCTCGACATGGTAGCCCGCCTTCTTCAAAAGGTATGCCGCCACGGCGCTGTCAACGCCGCCGCTGATGCCGATGAGTACGCTTTCAGTTTTCATGACACCCACACAATATCTTTCAAAAAAATGTTCCTTTTAAATGGTTGTGCCGGTTTTTTCAATAAAAATATTGAATTATTGGATTGTTAGCATACTTGCTGTCATGAGGCAACAGTTCGGCAGGGAAGGGATGACGATTTCATCGACATCAGGATATTTTCCTTGACTTTACAATCAATATGTCTTTTATTGATGAGCAGTTACATGAAGTTAGCCTTTCAATTATCCACAACTTACAACATCAACATTCGCAAATAATCAACTTTATATATAGAGAATTATCGGAGTAAAACCTTGCCCTATCTGAGAGAGGCTGGAAAATGTCTTCCGCCTGCTTTCGATAGGGCAAAAAATTCTATGCGCCTATAGTGAGGTATTAAACATGAAGAAAAAAACTACATGGTCATGTCCACTAATTTGTGGAAATTTGTTTCAGTGATTTATCCTTCCAGTTTTCATTTAACATTTCAGAGATGCCATACATGATTCTGTTGGCACTCGCTTCGTTGGTAAAAAAGTTATTCAT
>Ga0272441_10008754_pt1 | contig 15915 bp, 13 predicted proteins | sample SSMProp6N_FD_193582 | JGI IMG/M metagenome (GOLD analysis project Ga0272441, IMG submission 193582) | Marine sediment archaeal communities from Little Sippewissett salt marsh, Falmouth, MA, United States - SSM-Prop-6N | ecosystem: Environmental > Aquatic > Marine > Wetlands > Sediment ... | reverse complement strand
GGGGGCGTAGTGCGGGTATTTCAGGCCGGGGCTTTTCGGCTGAGCGTGCTCCTCGATCGCGGCCGGGCCGAGCAGGCCGGGGACGACCGCGCGCAGCTCGTCGAGGCTGATGGCGCCCGCCCTGAGCAGCCGGGGCGGTTCGGTCGCGCAGTCCACGATTGTTGATTCGAGGCCGATGGCGCTTTGTTCTCCCCTGAGAATGCAATTGATTTTTCCGTTCAGGTCCTCATGGACCGATTTCCAGTCAGTCGAACTCGGTTTGCCCGACAGGTTCGCCGAGGGTGCGGCCACAGGGTGGCGGCACTCTCTGAGGAACGCTCTTGTGACGGGATGCTGCGGGCAGCGGACTCCCACCGTGGGGAGCCCTGCGGTGACGAGCGGCGAAATCCGGGACTGTTTGCAGAGCACAAGCGTCAGCGGACCGGGAAAAAAGCGGTCCATGAGCTTTTTCGCTGTTTCGGGTATGGAAGCGGCGACTTTTTCCACTTCTTTCGGTGAATACACGTGAACGATGAGAGGGTTGTCGCCCGGTCTTCCTTTGGCCTGGAAGATACGTTGCACGGCATCATCGTTGGTGATATCGGCCCCGAGGCCATAGACGGTTTCGGTTGGAAATGCTACGATTTGGCCACGATTGATGAAGTCGGCAGCTTCTCTCGGAGAGTCTGTAATGAGTGTCTGCATGATCGATCTGCTGTGCGTCTATGGGCAGAATGAGAGTGCGGGGATGTCGCCCGGTTGCAGGATGAGATAAAAGAGATAGCCTGCCAGCGCGCTCGTTAACGGAATGGTGAGATTGTCATCGATTTTAAATTTGCCGATTCGCAGCGAAAGCGCTTCGATGAGGGTGGCCGTTACAGCCATCACAATGCCGGCGACAGGGTCGAGCCCGGGTATGATGGCTATGATGACAAGTGCGGAAATGAGAAATGCTGCGCTTCCCTCTATGCTTTTTTCGCCAATGCGATGGGTTCCGAATTTTTTCCCGACAAGCGCGGCAAGCGTGTCGGACACTGCCACCAGTGAAAATGCTGTTATAGCAAGAATCTTGGGAAAAAGAAGAACCAGCAGTAACGCTGAAAGCGTGATAAATGTCGCTCCGTTGAAGTGGATGAGCTGCGTTTCGAGTTCGTGTTCGCGAAGCATGGCATCAAAGGTGTTGTGGTACCAGGATGCTATGGGCGGAACGATATTTTTCAGAATATCGACAATGAAAAAACCGGCAAAGAGCGGAATGAGGAGCATAAGGGCAACTTCTCTGCTGGTATGACAGTATATGATCGCGATGGAGAGCGAGGAGAGGTGTATGATCTTACGGGCAATTTCAAACCTGAAGGGCTTGTGTTCATTTTCCGGTGTGCCTGACAGTGTCATGATGGTGCGCTATGTCTCTATCCCTTGAGGGACGTGTGTTCACATAAAAACAAGGCTCTTGCGGTATGCAAGATACATATTGAGCCTGATATGATTGAACAAATATACAAGGATTTAACTGGTTGAGGATCGATCATACTTGCTGAGTTTACTTTTTTTTCGTGCTGTGCGTTTCGTTGTTGTTTATGCCGCGAAAGGCCTTCTTTGTTCGGCGCAAACCCTGTCTTGACAGATTTTTACAGGAGAGCATGCCGCGCCATTATTTATTCCATCGAAAACTTGTATTTTACAAACCTTTGAACAGCAGATTGAAGAGCTCTTTTTTATGATCAGAGAACATATGAGAATTGCTGCAATTGACCTCGGGACCAATTCCTTTCATATGGTCATTGTCGAGGAGAGCAGTGGGAAGGGGATTGTCGAGATTGACCGGGTCAAGGATATGATCTGTATCGGACGCGGCAGTATATCGACGAAAATGCTCAATGAGGATGCTATGGATGCGGGGGTTGCGACCCTGAAGCGCTTTGTTCTGCTGGCTTCCCGTCACGGTGTTTCGATTGATAATATTATTGCTTTTGCCACCAGTGCCATCAGGGAAGCTCGTAATAAAGATATTTTTCTGCAGAAGGTGCTTGACGAAACCGGTCTTCATGTCAAGGTTATTTCAGGACCTGAAGAGGCGGAGTTTATTTATTATGGCGTGCGCAATGCCGTAACATTCACTGAGAAACCGGATCTTCTGTTCGACATAGGCGGTGGATCCGTTGAGTTCATTATTGCCGATAACTGTCATGTTCATCTGCTCGAAAGCCGGAAAATCGGTGTCGCAAGGATGCTCGAGCGCTTTATCACCACTGATCCGATCTCGAAGCATGAGCTCAATCTTCTCGACCAGTTTTTCTGTGCCGAGCTGCATTCTTCGGTTGAAAAAGCCCGTGAACTGAAGGTTCATAGAGCTATTGCCTCATCAGGAACGGCTCAGAATATAGCGCGGATGATCCGTTTTCTGACCGGTCGTGACAGTGAGGTGGTGCTCAATAACAGCTCCTTTTCACGCAAGGAGTTCCAGAAACTCTACCGCCAGGTTATCGGACTTTCAGCTTCAGAGCGAAGCAAGCTTACAGGTCTTGATGAAAAAAGGGTTGATCTGATTATTCCGGGTCTGATCCTTATCGATGTGATTTTCAGGCTGTTCAAGCTTCGCGAGATTGTCATTTCCGATTACGCGCTCAGGGAAGGAATGGTCATTCATCATCTCGCGCAGCATGGTCCCGGTTCATCATCGACGACAAGCTGCCAGGTCGATATTCGTCGTGAAAGCATCATGGAACTGGCCTATCGTTGCCATTGGGATAAGGCTCATTCAAGTCATATCGCGATGCTTTGCCTGCAGCTGTTTGATGAACTCCAGCCTCTGCATGATTTTGATGCCACTGATCGGGAACTGCTCGAATATGCGGCTCTTCTGCACAACATCGGTACCTTCATTTCGATATCGGCGCATCATAAACACAGCCAGTATATCATCATCAACGGAGAGCTTCGCGGTTTTACACCGCTCGAAATCACTATCATCGCCAATATAGCGCGCTATCACAGAAAATCGTCTCCGTCCGAAAAGCATGAGCTTTACGCACAGTTGAAACCAAGGCACCGCAAGACGGTTGATATGCTTGCCGCTATTCTCAGGATCGCCAATGGTCTTGATCGAGGGCATCGCTGTGCGATCAGCTCAATCCATGCGGAAATTGATCGTGAACAGATCAATTTTTGTCTGGAGTCGCGCGATGAACCCGATATTGAAATCTGGGCGGCTTGCCGGATGAAATCATTGCTTGAGTCGGTTACAGGAAGAACTATTGCATTCAGGTTTCTCGGAGGGCAATGAAGGCGTCTCATGATCGTATCCTGACTTCTCTTCCGCCAGGCACGCTCTGGTTCGGGGGGTTGTTTTCCCGCAGCAGTGCGTCTCGTGGGCTCTGTTTCGAAGATCCGCTTGAATGTCTTTCGCTTACTTCATCAGAGGAGACAGATGCATATTTTTCTCTGCTTCAGGAGCGGCTTGAAGAGGGATATGCGCTTGCCGGTTATGTCGGTTATGAGGCCGGTTATGGGTTTGAACCGACGGCATTCAACCCTGTTGAAGAGCTAACCCGGGATGAACTTCCTCTTGCCTGGTTCGGCGTCTATCACGCTCCGCGAGAGTGCGACTTCGGGGAGATAAACCCTTCGCATACGTCAGGATGTGCTCCCGGGTTTGATATGACCCTTGACGCATATCGCACGAAAATAGAGATGATCCTCGATCGCATTGCCGCGGGGGATGTTTACCAGGTGAATTTTACCGGACGCTATTCGTTTGATTTTGACGGCCCGCCTGACACGCTTTTTCACGCACTTTCGGCAAGACAGCCACAATCCTACAGGGCCTGGCTCAATATCGATGGGCATCAGATCATGTCGTTTTCCCCTGAGCTGTTTTTTTCCAGAAAGGGGCGTTGCATACACACGTGTCCGATGAAGGGGACTGCGCCCAGGGGAAAGAGTGTCGAGGAGGACGAAGAACTCCGTGAAGGACTGCGGCATTCTGAAAAGAACCGTGCAGAAAATCTTATGATCGTTGATCTTCTGCGCAATGATCTTGGCCGAATCTGCACTCCCGGAAGCGTGACAGTTCCGGAGCTTTTCACGATAAGAAGCTACCCGACACTGCACCAGATGGTCTCTTCTGTCGATGGAGAGCTTGAAGGTGAGTGTGATCTCAGGGGGTTGTTTCGCGCGATATTTCCCTGCGGTTCAGTTACCGGTGCGCCGAAAATAAGGGCGATGCAGCTTATCCGGCAACTTGAACAATCTCCACGGGGGGTCTATACCGGTGCGGTCGGGTTCATGCTGCCGGACATGACAATGGAGTTCAATGTCGCTATCCGAACGCTGACGCTCAACCAGGGGCATGGAACCTATGGAGCCGGCAGCGGGATTGTCTGGGATTCGGATGCCGATGATGAGTTTGGCGAATGTGGACTGAAAGCCGGGATTCTTCTGGATCACTCTCCTGAAACGCTGAGTCTTTTCGAGACATTGCTCTGGAACGGCAGCTATCTATGGCTGGAAGAGCATCTTGATCGCCTTCGCCGTTCTGCCGAAACGCTTGGATTTTCCTGTTCGCGCAAGGCGATACGATCAAAACTCGATGCCTATGCATCTGCCCGCCTTCAGCGCCAGGGGACAAGCCGGGTCAGAGTTGTTCTGGAGAGGGACGGTCGTTTTTCTGTTTCTTCGGAGCCGCTCGGTCGGGAGGCATTTCTGTCTCCAGTGAAGGTCTGTTTCGCCGCTCCGTTCACCGATTCGAAGGATCCGATGCTCGGCCATAAAACAACGGCAAGGCATCTCTATGACCGGATTTTGCGGCAGGCTGCTGCTGCAGGTTTTGATGAGGTGCTTTTCTGTAACGAAAGAGGGGAGATCACGGAGGGCGCGATCAGTAATGTGATCATTATGAAAGACGGACGGTATTATACCCCGCCGCTTTCTTGCGGTATGCTTCCAGGTATCTACCGCAGTTATTTTCTGGCGACAAGGTCGAACGCTGTGGAAAAGGTACTCTATCCGGAAGATCTTCTTTCGGCCGATGCGGTCTTTGTCTGTAATTCACTTCGCGCAATGCGCCGTTCGATCCTTTTTCCTTCGATGCTCATCGGTGATGAATGCGCTGCAGCGGTTGATGATCATATGAAATAGCCGTATATTTTTCACGGACTTTTTCTTCTAACCTCTTTTAAAATAATCCTTGATATGCGAGACCATACACCTGATTTCAAGTTACAGGATCTTTCGTCGGACAATAAAGCCCGTATCAAAGAGACTGTTCAGCAGCTTCTTACCCGTCTTGCTGGTGATGGCCAGCTTACAGCCGATTCTCTTCTGGAATTCTGGATCGAGGTTCCAGGTATGAAACGTCGCAGGGGTACGTACCGTGGAGGCTTTCTGATGCCTGACAGTTTCGTCTATATTACCGATTATTTTCAGACTGATGGCAACCAGCTTGTCGCTGCCGGAGGTTATGAAGATGCCGTTAAAGCCTGGGATGATCTGCTCGACGAACTGTATTATCAGGTTGAGATCTTTACTTCACAGGTTGATCATTCGAAGGGAATAACCCTCGAACTCTGGACCGGACATCGTAATCGCCCTGAAGGCGAATGGATCTATGCCGTCGACCGGAAGATAGAGCTGATCTGACAAATTGCTGACGTGTTGAACCGGTCTTCTGTCTACGCTGCAGCATTTGATCAATTCAGCACGTCATGGATGGCTTCTATCAGAAGCTTCTCAGTAATTCTTTGCCGGATAATCACATGCAGGGACAAGAGGACACTCGCTGCAGAGCGGTTTGCGGGCCTTGCAGGTGTAGCGGCCATGGAGCAGCAGGTAGTGGTGGAAGTCTATCACCCTGTTTTCAGGAATAATTGCGATCAATCCGTCTTCGGTATCTCTCGGGTTATCGGTGGCTACCAGTCCGATTCGGTTAGAAACCCGGTGGACATGGGTGTCGACGGGCATGACCGGTTTTCCGAATGCGTTGCTCAGGACCACATTTGCCGTTTTGCGTCCGACTCCGGGCAACGTTTCAAGTTCTTCTCGTGAATCAGGAACCTGGCCGCCGAAGTTTTCCATCAGCAGGCAACTGGCAGCAAGAATGTTTTTTGCTTTGGTATTATTGTAATTGATCGATCGTACCATGGAGCGGATCTCTTCCGGATCAGTCCGGCTCATGCTCTCGGCATCGGGACAGACCTTGAAGAGGGTCTCTGTAATCATATTGACCTTTTTATCGGTAGACTGCGCTGCAAGCATGGTCGCGATGAGCAACTGATAAGGGCTCTGGTACTGCAGCTCGCTTTTTGGTGAGGGATATTTGTTTCCCAGGGCTTCATTGATGAAGGCGATTTTTTCTGCAACATTCATAATGGTCGGTTTAATCGATGTTTACTGTCTGGACCAGTTGACGGGAGGGGAGTATTATGGCAGAAAGCTTTCCCAGAGACGGATCGTCCTTGTAAACGCATCCTGTATCGATGGCGATCAGCTTTTTAAGATTGATTATTTCCGGAGCGGGTGTGTGAGCGCATACAACGGTTTTTTCCCAGTTGTAGCGGTTTGTCTCCAGATATGATGAACGCAGGTGGGTTCTCATCCAGCAGAAATCCGCAGGTTTGAGGTACCCGATATTGTTTTTGATGCTCATATCCGGGTCCAGGCCGCCGTGAACGAAGATAAAATCCTTGGATTCAAGATAATAGTGGCATGACTGCAGAAACCCGATATGGCTCAGGGGAAGATCCCTGGCGCTCTTGACTGCGTATGACTGGAGTGTCTCCTTGCCGCCATTGCGGAGCCAATCGGAGGCATTGCCGGTTTTGAGGGAGTCGAGCAACATCAGTTCATGGTTACCCATGAGAAAAAAACATGTGAACGAACGCCGCAGGTCTATCAGGAAGTCGATCACTGCTTGAGCATTTTTCCCCCTGTCGATATAGTCTCCAAGAAATACAAGCTGGTCAGATGGTTGCAGCTCAAGCTGCCGGCAGAGCTTTTTCAGCGATGCGATACATCCGTGAATGTCGCCGACAGCAATGATTCTGGCGTTCTGGGAAATCGATTCAGGCATGGAGTAAGGAGAGCTCCTCTTTTCTATTGATCATCAGACGGGCTCTTTTCTTTATTTTTTTTCAGATTGCTTGATTGATCAATCAGCCCCCGGCCGCATTTATTTATTTTTCCTGATTTGTTCAGGTCGTTATAAACGGCGTCGAGAATTCCGTTGACAAATTTACTGCTTTTGTCCGTGCTGTTGAATTTTTTTGCGATCTCGATAGCTTCATTGATCGATACTTTTGGAGGAATATCTTCGAAATAGAGAATTTCCGCCATGGCCATTCGAAGTATGTTTTTATCAATGATGGCGATCCGGCTCATATCCCAGTTGAAGGTATGCTTTGAGATATATTGATCGATCTCTTCCCTGTTGTCCACAATAGCTCCCAGCAGCTGTTTGAAAAACCTGATAGCCTTGGGATCCTTTGATATTTCCGGTGTGATCAGCCAGTCTCCAGCCGTTGCGGTATCGGTATCGCGAACGTCAAGGGTGTAGAGCGCCTGTACAATTTTTTCGCGTATGTGTCGTCGATGAGCCTTCATAAAAGAGCAGTTGATTTAATTAAAATGAGACAATGCTTCTGATGACCTTTTCTGTATCGCTGAAATCTTCAAAAAGAGCATCAGGCTTGTGTTCCAGGAGGGTTTCGGAGGAGTAGTTTCCGGTTGCTACGGCAATGCATCTGGCCTCGATTGCCCTGGCGCACCTGATATCGTGTTCTGTGTCACCGATGATGATGACCTCTTGTGGCGTAAATGTTTTTCCCGTGATATTTCTGGCGCGTTCGACCGCTATGGCGGGGAGATCGTTGCGATGCCTGGCATCATCAGCGAACGCTCCAAAAGAAAAATAATGGTTGATCGAGGGAAGGTGGAGCTTGTGGCGCCCTGAGCCTTCAAAGTTACCTGTCAGCAGGCCAAGAAGAATGTCGTCGCGTTCTGAAAGCGAAGCAAGAAGTTCCGGAATGCCGTTCATCAGGATAATATCGTCGGCTTTGGCCTGCTGACGGAAAAGTTCGATATAGGTTTGTTTGACCTGTTCAAAACCCAGAGCGATCTCTTTATCGGTCAGGCCTGTGCTCTGAAGAACTTCGTAGATGATAACGCTGTCCATTTTGCCGGCAAAATTGTGTTGCCGGGCACTTCCTTCGGTATCATAGACTTCAATAAGGGCATCAATTAACGTCTGACGGTTAATATTGCCTACTGTCAGAAGGGTGCCATCAATGTCAAAGAGAACAAGTTTATTCAGCATCGTTTCCTGATGAACGTTCCGCATGTTTTTTTTCCAGTTTGACTGGAATGAGTTTCGATACCCCTTCTTCTTCCATTGTCACTCCATAGAGTGCCCGGGAAGAAGCCATGGTCTTCTTGTTGTGCGTAACAATAATAAATTGGGTGTTATTCTCAAATTTTTTGAGGAGTTTAATGAAACGATCGACGTTTGCGTCATCCAGCGGAGCGTCGACTTCATCCAGAATACAGAACGGACTGGGTTTGACAAGGTAGATGGAAAACAGCAGGGATAAAGCGGTCAGCGCTTTTTCTCCACCGCTGAGCTGCTCAATGGAGAGCGGTTTTTTTCCCCGTGGTTTTGCAATGATTGAAATATGAGCCTCAAGTGGATCATCCCCTGATAACAACATCAGATCGGCTTCGTCAGTTTCCTCAAAGAGCTCGCGGAAGATGCTGATGAAATTACCTCTTACCGTGTTGTAGGTGTCTTCGAATTTTTTGAGCGCTGTTTTGTTGATTTCATCGATGGTTGTCCTGAGTTGTCTTTCGGCTCCAAGAAGGTCTTCTTTCTGTCCGGTAAGGAAATCAAGGCGTTCTTTTTCCTGTTCATACTCTTCAAGCGCCAGCTCATTGACCGCTCCGAATTTCTGGAGCTGATCGCCAATGTCGGTCGCTGTTTTTTCGGCATCATCCTTGTTGAAATCAAGAGGCGGCTCGGTGTCGATATCCTGCAGATTGCAGTTGTACCTTGTCTGGACAGCTGTGATGAGATTGTCGATGCCTCTTTCCAGTTCCATCTGCTTCTGCTGGAGTTCAGCTGAGAGCTGAAGCCCGATCTCATGGCTGCGTCTGAGCTCCCTGACTGCATTGCGCGTTTCCTGATTAAGGATTTTACATTCCCTGTAGCGTGCTTCGAGTTCTGTACTCTGTTGTTGCCGCTTTGCCGATTCTACGAGCATACATTCGAGTTCCTTGCCGCATGATTCGACCTCCGCTCTGATACGGGTAACTGAATCCTGTGCTGTTGATATCTCTTGTTGCATAACGTCCGACTCCTCTGCGAACGATGCAATATTGTGGAGACCGGAGGTTATTTTGTAGCGGATTTTATCGAGTTCGAGCTGTGCTTCGCGGTAGCTGTTCTGGCGGTTCTGCACCTCTTTGCTGAGGCGTTTGTGCTCTTCTTCTGAACGGCCAATCTTGTGCTGTGCTTCGCGCAGCAAGGCGTAGCGTTCATTGTTTTTCTCTTCTATCGCTTTGATCTTTGGAAGAAGAGAGGTGAGCTCCTGCTCTGTAGTCTGCAGTTTTCTTCGGGCTTCGACGATCTCCCGATGTATCTGTTCGAGTTCTCGGGCTCTTGATTGTTGTTCTATATCGATTTGCGTTAACTGTTTCTCCAGCACGTTGCGTTCATTTACCAGGGCTTGCAGATGTCGCTCTTTTTCAGCCAGAGGGATTTCCTGAAGAGAGCGGTTCAGCGCTTGAAGGGTCTTTTCTTCGTCCTGTATGCGTTGCATGCAGCGCTCTTTATCGGCCAGAAGCTCATCGCGTTCCATTTTTTTTCCGAGACGAAGTCCTTCGCTTTCGCGGCTGCTGCCCCCGTGAATGATCCCTTTCGGATCAATTCGTTCTCCTTCCGGCGTGACGAAGGTGCAGGATGGGTGTTGACGCGACAGGGTTTCGGCCGTGGCGAGATCCTGTGTGATATAGGCGTAGCGGAGTAATAGCCAGAGGGCTTTGCGTATGGTTTCGGGGGCATCGATGAGCGAGAGAACAGGAGTTGCGCTCTCCATCATCTGTACCTCTTCGGGGTCATGTGCTGCGAGACGTTCGAGGACAAGAAAGCTTATTTTGCCTTTATCTGCTCTGGTGAGGCATTCGATGCCTGCCCGGGCTTCTTGTGTTGTGGCGCAGACATAGTATCCGAGCGATTCGCCAAGTGCGGCGTTGACGGCTTTTCTGTGGACGGAATCAAGAGAGATAAGGTCTGAAAGACAGCCGTAGCCTCGTTTTGTTTCAGGGTTTGTTTCGAGATATGCTATGCCTTCCGGCAGACCTTCGTAGTTATCCAGAATTGAGTTTGCAAGAATGATCCTGTTGTGCAGGCGGTCTTTTTCAGCACGGTATTCCAGAAGCTTTTCCTTGTTTCGTTCGATCTGACGGGCAATGTCCAGTTTTTGTGCCTGCATCGAGCCGATCTCTTTCCTCGTCTCGTCAATCTCTTTTGACAGTCGGGCCTGCTTATCATGAAGACCCTTTTGTTTCGCGCTGTTATTTTCTACGCTTGCTTGCAGAGTGCCTGTTTTCTGCTCCATGGTGCACAGCGCAGTGTTGAGATAGTCGCGCGAGTTTTCGATTTTGTGCCGGGCGATCTGATGTTCTGCACTCTCTTTATCGGCATTGTTGATGGTAGAGCGGATATCGCGCAGTTCTGATCGAGCGGCATTGAGCCGGGAGTTTTGTGTGTCAAGTTGAGCGTTGAGCTTTTGCAGAGCATCGTTCTCTTTATCGCACTGAGCTTCGAGAGGGGCGAGCGATCCTTTCAGTTCCTGCTGTCTGTCGAGGAGCTCCTGTGTTTTGTTTTTCTTTTCGATCAGGGCTGAAGAGAAACGTACGATGGTTTCCTTCAGCCCGTGTTCCTGTTCCTGAAGCTGAAGCTGTTTTTTTTCAAGAGCGTGTATACGTTCATTTTCGGTATTGATGATTTTCTGTGCTTCCGAAAGGGATTGTTCCTGTTCGAGCTGTCTGAGTTCATCGTTCTGCAGCCTGCTGTCTTTGAGCGCAATCGTTGTCGAGAGCGTCTGGTTCTCTCTGTTTTGCGCTTTGATTTTCAGTTTCAGGGGTTCAAGCTTCGCGTCGTATTCCTCCAGGTTCAGCCTGGCAAGCATCAGATCGAGTTCCCGGAGCCTTGTTTTCAGCACATGGTACTTTTCAGCTTTTCTGACCTGCGTTTTCAGATTCCTGACTTTTTTTGATACCTCGGAAAGAACGTCATCTACCCGTTCAAGATCCCTTGCAGTAATTTCGAGCTGCCTGAACGTCTGTTTTCTGCGCTGTTTATACCTGGTGATTCCTGCAGCTTCTTCAAGCAGCCGCAGGCGCTCATCGCTTTTGTTGCTGATTATTTCCTCAATCATTTTCAGTTCAATCACCGAATAGGCATCGCTTCCCATTCCGGTATCGGCAAAGAGATCGAGAATGTCTTTGAGGCGGCAGGGAACCTGGTTGAGAAGATATTCGCTCTCTCCGCTACGATAGATCCGTCGGGTGATGGTTACTTCGCTATATTCGATCGGGAGTACATTGCGAGTATTTTCAATCGTCAGGGAGACTTCGGAAAGGCTCAGCGGCTTGAGTTTTCTTGTTCCGTTGAAGATGATGTTTTCCATCTTCGTCGAGCGCAGAAGCGCTGATTTCTGTTCTCCCAGTACCCACCGGATGGCGTCGACAACATTGGTTTTGCCACAACCGTTCGGACCGACAATAGCTGTCAGGCCTTTGTCGAACCGTATGGTGATTCTATGCGCAAAGCTTTTGAACCCGAACAGTTCAATTTTGGAAAGATACATCTGATAGTGCCCCGGGTTAGGATCGTGAGTGCGTCCGGGAAAATTTAATAAAAATTACCTGTTTGCTCTTCATCCGCAGACCTCATGGCGCGATCTTGCCTCGATTTTCATGCGTCTCCGACCGCTTTGATGATGGCTGCTGTTGCAACAGCTTCGCTGACATCATGAACTCTCAGAATATCAGCACCATTGAAGAGGGCGATGGTATTGGCGCTCACTGTCGCCGCAAGGCGATCATCAGCGGAAGGCAATGGAGCGTTGTGTGTTTGAACGGCATGACCGAGAAAGGACTTTCTTGATAAACCAGCCAGCACGGGCAATCCGAGGGAGTGAAATTCATGCAGGCGTTTGAGCAGGATAAAGTTTTCCCTGACGCTTTTGCCAAAGCCGAAACCGGGGTCAATGACGACCTGGTCTATGCCGTGTGCTTTTGCATTGGCTACAGATGCTTCAAGCGCTGTTTTGACGAGAGCGACGATATCGCGCTCAGCCCCGCCTGTTTCGGTGCTCCACTGCATCTGGTCCGGTCTATCGGTGGTGTGCATGAGAATGACTGCCGCCTGGTATTTTTTGCAGACATCGGGCAGCGCTTCATCAAAGGTGAACCCTGAAATATCATTGACGATAGATGCACCGCATTGAAGCGCTTCTTCGGCAACCTCAGCCTTCCATGTGTCGATGGAGATTGGGATGGTGGTGTGTTTTTTCAACTCCCTGATCAGGGGTGCTGTCCGGCGGATTTCTTCTTCTGCAGAAACCGCCTCAGCGCCCGGCCGGGTTGATTCCCCGCCAATATCGATAATATCTGCGCCATAGCTGATCATCGAGAGCGCATGATGCAGCGCTTTGTCCCGGTGGCGACCGCCGTCATAAAATGAGTCAGGGGTCGTATTCAGAATACCCATGACGCAGGGTTTTTTACGGAAATCGAGTACATGCCCCCTGCATGAAAGAAGGCGTTGAGTTCTTGGTTCCTGCTGCATCTGTCGTTCGGATTTCGTTTTCAGATTACCCCGAATGGAACGGGAGTAAAACAGAGTATGAATATGGCGATGGCGATCCAGCCGAGGAGAGTTCTTTTGGTTGAAAGGGGCTGCTTTATCTGTGTCGCGGGGTGTTCAACCCCGATCACTTTGTACAGTATGAAGGCCCAGAGTATCCAGCCCGGCCAGGACCATTCGATGAGCCATGGCGCCAACAGTTGGCCTTGTTGAGGCAGAATAAGTTCGGTTATGATAAAGAGAAAAGAGGGGAGACCGAGAACAATGATGAAGAAGAGGAATATGCGTGCGGTGAGCAGATGGCCTTTTTTTCCGAACATTGCATAGGTGATATGTCCTCCATCCAGCTGACCGACAGGAAGAAGGTTCAGCGCGGTCACAAAACAGCCAAGCCAACCGGCAAAGAGAAACGGGTAGTGATACATTTCCGTCATCGGAGGCAGCTGTGATGGGCGGATGATCTCTTCGAGAAGAATATAGAGCAGGTTTTTGCCCAGAAAGAGCGTTTCTGCAGGAGCTGTTGCAGGAATACCGCCCAGGGACCGGTATTCGGGGTGGATGGCATAGATATAATCGATCGGCGGGAGATGGGTGAATCCATAGATGAGCAGGCCAAGCGCAATGATAAATCCGCTGAGAGGTCCGCTGACTCCGGTGTCGAACAGGGATTTTGTGTCAGGGATTTTCTCTTTGATTCTGATAACGGCGCCAAGTGTGCCGAGGTTGAGCAGAAACGGCATGGGAGGGACGGGTATGAAATAGGGCAGCGTTGTGCGTATACGGTGAGAGAGCGCAGCGAAAAAATGTCCGAATTCATGAACTCCCAGAAAGATCAGCAGCGCTGCCGCGTATTCTTTCCCATAGGAGAGGTCTTTGAAAAAGTTGACGAGGCTGTCAATGCGGACCTGGTGGCCTGTCCAGAATGCTCCTGCCCAGAGGGTCGTCAGCAGCGTGATGCAGAGGAGCGTGATATGAAGAAGATAGTTCTGTTCTGCAAGTATTTCCCGCCTGGTGGAGGGGTTGTCTCTCATTGAGGTGCAATTGATGATGTGTGTCTGCTGCTATCGGTGAAAACAGCGGGGGAGAAGCTTCTTTCCCCCGCTGATATGCTCTCGTTTTTATTCCTTTTCTTCATTGTCGTGGCCATGTTCTTCACCGAAGGTCGCTATCAGTCCGTCAACCAGTTCCTGACGTTCTGTTTCGCTCAGCTTTGCCTCGGGATGGAGGGGAAAGTAGAAAAACGGGGGCATTTTCCCGCTCCGTACTTCTTCGGCAGCCTCATCACCTTCGTTTTTTCCAGGCCGTCCCCACTCAGAAACATTGAATTTCTCCCGCCCGTGTTCCACATCGAACTGTGCGAGCCACGATGCAGGGGCTATATGTGTATACCACGGCCAGACGGTTTCATTGGAGTGGCAGTCACGGCACGATCTTGAAAAGAGCTCTTGTGTTCTTTCGCTGTTCCATACCGGTTCACCCGTAACGGGCGGATTGCTGTGGTCTCTTCCGTATGGGACCAGCTGAATGAGAATGAGGAGGACAATGGCGCCTCCAAGCAGTTTACCGATGTTCATACGTGACCTCCTGGTTGTTGATGAAGAAAAGTGTTTTTTCCAAAAGCCGTTTGCCTTGATAAGAGGGCGCTGTGGTGTAAACTTAATGTATAAAAGGCAATTATTCCAATCCAAAGCAGACGTTTTTAGCCAAATGCTACCGAAAGGACAGTTAAAGGCCAACTGAACGTGATGCTGTAGTCGCCTTTTCGAGTCGCTGTTTCGGCAATGATCTGGAGTTCCGCTTCGCTGTAAAATTTTCGTGCTGAAGTGTAGCCGTCAAGCATGAAATTTTTTTTACCCTGAAGCATTGCCATCAAAGGGACTCCGCAAAGCAGCTCGGGACTTCGGTGACCGTCGAGGGCCAGGAAAAACGATGCGCCCCACGAGCGGCTTTTTTCGATCATGACGGCGATCTGTCCGGGCGTGAAGTGGTGCAGGCTCTGGGAGATGAGTATAATGTCAACCTCCGTATCACCGGCATGGTCCGACGTCAGAGCATCGATGAGAGAGAATGTGGCCGGCAGGTTGTTTTTTTCTGCTGCTTCGTTTGCGGCATCCACGTATTCGGCGATGATATCCGATCCCTTGATTTCAGCATGAAGATTGCCTTTTTTTATCTCTTCAGCCAGCGCCAGCGCCAGTCCTCCGGCTCCGCCTGCCAGTTCGAGTATTGTAGCCGGTCGCTTTTTCTTTGCAGCTACTGTTCTGACGAAGGGTTCGATAAGGTCAATGTGGTGAGGATAGATCATCATCATGCTGTTAAGCCTGTCGAGCGATCTGATCATAGCAAGCTTTTCTCCGGATGCTACGGCAGGGTTATCCATGATCTCCTGGTCATCGGTACGGATCGAACGGTCAATCAGTTCGGGGATCAGAAAACCGGGACCAAGCGATTTTGAAACCTCGAAACGCTCATTGAGAAAGAGTTCGACTATTGTATCAGTCGCTTTTTCGAGTTCATCGACCGTTTTCCATTCCGGCGGGAAATCCTTTCGGATTCTCATGTTACAGAGCGCTTCAGCAGAAGCAGTTTTCAGTTGAAGCATAGTTGTGGGGTGTTGCTCATTGTGTCGAAAATTGTTGACTGACGGTGCTTTAGGCACCACCTCTCCTGTAAGAGAGAATATAGCGTTGTTTGGAAGAATAAAAGAACCTGCGATTGCAGCCCCGTCTGGCCGATAGGGTCCACTTCATAAATCTATTCTTCAATTCGTGCAAATTCGTGGACAGGAATCAGTGATTGGTGATTGGTGAAGATGGGGAATTTACCAGTGTCCATCTGTGAAATCCGTGGGTAAGTCTATTCTTCAATTCGTGCAAATTCGTGACAATTCGTGGACAGGAATCAGTGAATGGTGATTGGGTGAGACAGATGTAATGCGCATACTGGTTACGAATAACGAACAACAACAAAAACAGGAGAGGACAATGGGCATGTATTGTGATCAATGTCAGGAAAGTGTGAAAGGGACGGGATGTATTACCCGGGGGGTATGCGGGAAGAGTGATGTGACAGCG
>Ga0272441_10008753_pt1 | contig 15916 bp, 14 predicted proteins | sample SSMProp6N_FD_193582 | JGI IMG/M metagenome (GOLD analysis project Ga0272441, IMG submission 193582) | Marine sediment archaeal communities from Little Sippewissett salt marsh, Falmouth, MA, United States - SSM-Prop-6N | ecosystem: Environmental > Aquatic > Marine > Wetlands > Sediment ... | reverse complement strand
CACACTACTTTTAGAGGCTAGCGGTCTCCTTGCCTGCCCATGCTTTGATCTAAAGGATCCGATTACTTGTTTCCAGGAGATCATAGTGCACAATTATCACTGTATCAGGGCTTCGCTATTGTATATTCCTGGATTGTTATGGCAAATGCGACATCGAATGTCTTAGAATATTAATAGAGCATAAGGAATCCAAGCAACCGTGTGTATCGGCGCGGTTGGATTCTTCTTTAAACCGGAGGCGAACATCAAGGATAGTGCTGCTTAGATGATTTTTGGAGTGAAAACATGAATATCAGAAAAGTGACACTTTGGGTGATACTTTCGGTTGTTTTTACTACCTGCAATCTATCTAATGATGATAACGGTGCAGATAATGACTGGCCGTTGATTGGTGCGCAGCTCCAGTATGCTGTTACTCTCGACGGCCAAATATCCTCCGCGAACGAGTGGTCGGATACAGATTATGTTGACATGGATTGGGACTCGGGGATGCATCCCGATCCCCTTTACGTAAAAGCGCGAGTATGGGCAAAGAACGACAATAATTGGTTATATGTTCTCTACAGGATTGAATGGCCCAGTACAGATACTGACGTTGAAGATGGAGCCCAGCTTGCGCATTACTGGGGCACGTATGTTCCGCCGTGGGAATATTCTGACCTTGGGCATGTTAAATTTGGTGGAAGTTCTTTTGACGGCTATGGCTGGGATGGTAGTCAGTGGCACTCCGATACAGATGCCGGGGGTGAAATCAACGTCGAAGGCGTAGCAACTCAATGGGGAACCTATTACTGGTTCGAAATAAGGAAGGAGCTGTGCTCTGGCGAGGAATACGACTGGTGCTTAATTCCTGGCGAGACTTACTATTTCCTTACAGGGATCTGGGACCCCAATCCTGGTGAAGGGTACCATTCATTTGCACAAATCGAAATTTATTGAATGGTGTCTCAGTCGCCGGACCGGTCTACCGTATTGTTGAAGTATTTATACGCGTCCAGCAGGACTCGAACCTGCGACCCACAGCTTAGAAGGCTGTTGCTCTATCCAGCTGAGCTATGGACGCTCGTTCCCCACGGGAATTCCCACCGGCCGGTCTGCAGCTTCCCGGGGCTTGAACAAAAAGTCGGGATGAGAGGACTTGAACCTCCGATCTCCTGCTCCCAAAGCAGGCGCCCTAGCCGCTGGGCTACATCCCGATTGCCTGTTTATGATACTGAGATTGCCGTTTCCAGGTCAAGGTTCACAGTGTGCATCAGAGTACAACGTCATGAGTTCCGCAAAAGGGCACTCTGCCCTTCTGGCTGGATAACGCGAAGTGGAAGCGGGATACGGGGCAATCGAAGCTCGGTTAGTAATCCTTCAAAACCAGAACTGCCTTGAATCCCTCTTCGGTTTTGGGCAGATCGATCGTAGCCGCCAGGTTGGAGATTACCCTTTCGGGAACAGGATCTTCGCGCTCTCGGTTACGCTGGAGGCAGGTCGCCGGCGGAGTGTGTAAAAATATTGCACCGATGGTTTTGTGCATCTGCTGGGCGATGCCTAAGTAGGTCTTGCGGGATGAATCGGAAACGCTGGTGTTGTCTACCAGAACCTTCTGTTTTTTCTGCAGGAGTTGTTCGATGATCTTTCTTTCCACATGTTTTACCAAATGTTCATCAAGAGCGTCGAATTCCTGCTCGGTCCATCGTTTTCCGAAGTGGATCATCTCGTAGAGCAGCCGATGGATTTCCTTACGGTTCACCCTGTCTCGCCCGGAGTTGGCAAAGAACTGTCTGGAGAATACGGATTTCCCGGAGCCCGGTAGACCACAAACTAAGATGATATCGAGAGCTTGGAACTGGCTCAAATCCATTTATCTGCTCCGGTCAATGCTCGGGAAGGGTGTCTTCTCCTATAAGACGCTTGATGAAGGATGACTTGTCAGCATCTTGCCTAAAGACAACCAGCAGCGTGTCCTCTCCCCCTATTGTGCCCAGTACATCCGGTATTTCCAGGCGATCGATGGAGAAGGCAACGCTGTGGCCGTGGCCGAGTTTTGTATGAACCACCGCTAGGTTGCCGGAGTACTGGATGTCCACGATGCCCCGGGCGATGTCGTCGTGGAGGTAGGGTTCCGGGGTGGTCTCCACGTCTTCTTTGATCGTGTATACGTACCCTTCACGGCGATCCGGGATCCTGGCGATGCCGAGAAATTTCAAGTCTCTGGACAGGGTTGCCTGAGTGACGTCCTTTCCTTCCTGCTTAAGCCGCTGTTGTAACTCTTCTTGACTGTGGATTTTTTCGGTTTTTAAAATTGTGACGATCAGTCGTCGTCGCGATTCCTGGCTGGTCAGAATAGCCTCCTTCGTGAGATCGCTGTCGCGGTCTCATCCTCGAGCCGCACTATATGCCTCTCTTGTAATAATATCGCTTCCTGTGGTCGCGATGTCCTTCGGAATATCGCTCCCTCTGGTGTCGATGTCCTTCGGAAAATAATATCCCCCGTTTGTATTATTATACAGGCTGCAATCTTATGGCGCAACATAATTTAACAAGTTCGTGTAAAACCAACTCGTATGGCTCTTTATCTTGACCAAAGCGGATGCCGGCGGTACTTTGTGAGGCGAAGAAGGGAAACAGAGGAGACACTCTATGCAGGATATCTTGAAGGATCTGTTCATCAAAAACGATAAGAAAATCGTACTGCTCGTCTTGGATGGTGTGGGCGGGCTTCCCCGGGAAAAAGGGGGAAAAACCGAGTTGGAAACGGCGAAAACGCCGAACATCGACGTTCTGGCCTGCGAGGGAGAATGCGGATTGCACCTGCCCATCGGTTTCGGGATCACCCCGGGCTCGGCCCCGGGGCATCTGGCCCTTTTCGGCTACCAGCCTACCGACTATCCCATCGGCCGCGGCGTGGTGGCTGCCCTGGGCATCGGTTTCCCGATTCAGGCCGGGGATGTGGCTGCCCGGGTAAACTTTGCCACCCGGGATGAAGAGGGACGCATCACGGATCGGCGGGCCGGCCGCATTCCCACGGAGAAGTGCGCCGAGCTGTGCCAGTTGCTGTCATCCGTTTCGATTCCCGGGGTCGAGCTGTTCATCCAGCCGGTAAAGGATTACCGGGCCGTTGTGATCTTCAGAGGCGAAGGCCTGAGCGATAAGGTGGAGGATACCGATCCCCAGGCCACGGGAGTCAAACCCCGTGATCCCCAGGCCAGCTCCACCAAGGGAGAAAAAACAGCGCGGATTGCCGCTCAGTTCATCTCTCAGGCTCTGGAACTTCTCAAAGACGGCCAGCCCGCCAATGCCCTGCTGATGCGGGGATTCGCCGAGTTGCCCCACATCCCGTCGATGCGGGAGCGTTTCGGCCTGGACTCTGTGGCTCTGGCTGTGTACCCCGACTACAAGGGGGTGAGCCGGTTGGTCGGGATGGATATTGTGGAGGATCTGGAGGACCTGGATGCCCAGGCGGCGGCTCTGCGGGAAAACTGGGATCGCTACACCTTCTTCTTCGTGCATCACAAGTATACCGACTCCAAAGGGGAGGACGGCGATTTCGAAGCCAAGGTCGGCGAGATCGAAAAGGTCGACCACTTCGTTCCCCGGATCCTTGAGCTGAAACCGGATGTGCTCCTGATAACCGGCGACCATTCCACCCCGGCGGTGATGCGCGCCCATTCGGCCCACCCGGTGCCGTTTATCCTGAATGCCGCGAATCTTCGCCCCGACGCCACCACCGAGTTCGGCGAGCGTAGTTGCGCCAAGGGTACGTGGGGAGTGATTCCGGGAGCTAAGCTGATGCCTCTGGCTCTGGCCGCGGCGGAGAAACTCGCCAAATTCGGAGCCTGATCACGACCACAGGCTCGGCCTCGGTCAACGAAGATCTGCTGGATCGTTACCTCGACGATCCCACTCCGCTCTATCGGCTTTACGAGCCGGAACGAGTTTGCATCGTCATGGGAGCGGGTGGCAAGGCGGAGGCGGACGTGTTCGCCCGGCGGGCAGAGATCGACCAGGTCCCTGTGTTACGCCGCCGTGGGGGCGGGGGGACCGTTGTCCTCTCTCCCGGCCAGGTCGTATTGGCCTTTGTCACCGAGGTCGCCTCGCCATTCCAAAACCTCACCTATTTCCGCGCCATCAACCACTGGTTTCGTCTTGCCCTCCAACGCCTGGGAGTCTCAGGAGTCGAGGATCGGGGCATATCGGATCTGGCGATCCGGGACAAGAAGATCCTGGGCACCTCCCTGTATCGGCGGCGGAAGATTCTCTTCTATCAGGGCAGCCTTCTGGTGGACAATGATCTGTCTCTGTTGGACCGCTATCTGCGCTTCCCCGACAAGGTGCCGGATTATCGGCAGGGGCGAGGGCACCTGGATTTCTGCACCAATCTCCGACTGGCCGGATACACGCTTTCGGTTCGAGATGTGATGGCCAGCCTCGAGCCGGTGGTCCGGGAACAGCTGTTTCAGTTGGATTGAACAACGATCAGGCGTTTTCGGCTTCCCCTGCGGCTGCCAGGCATTTCACAGCCTATCGCGCTTCCTTTCACCCCGTGGTTTTGGATTTGCGGAGTGGGATCTCCCCCAGCTTCTCCCAGTAGAGGGCGTTCCACCACGGTCGATCCTCTGTAGCACAAACGCCCCGCTCATTCCTCCAGGGCTCGGTTTCCAGCGGGTGCAGGTGCAGCAGAAAGACCGACTTGGCCGGAAACCTGAGTGGCTCGGAAACGGCCGGGGAAGGCACGGCGGATCGGGATCGCCCTTCCAGGGAGCAGAGAAAAAAACCCCGGCACACCGGAATCAGATCCAGCTGCCGGCCACTTTGCCGCTCTGCCCTTGGATGCGAGCTGGCCGGGGCGAACACTCGCTCACAGCTTCTTCGCAGGCGCTCCAGTTCCCGGCGGGGAGCAAGATCCCAAAACAGAAACCCATCGCACTCTGCAATCGATTTGCTGGTCAGATAGGGAGCCTCTTTGCCAACGGCCAGGCGAAGGTGCCTGCGCAGCTCCGAGGGTTTTGCCGAAGCCACTCCGGGCTCTACGAAGCACAGCGGAATCATGACGGGCAGGGCCAGTGCTGAGGCCAGGCCTCCCTGACGATAGAGGGAGCTCTGCAGCTCCCGGACCTTCTTCTCGATATTCGAGGGCCCCTTCAGGGCGAGCAGAGCGTATTCCACGGCCCTATTTCCCCACTCGGTTGAGCAGGATCCGAAAGGTGCTGCCCTGTCCTTCCCGGCTCTGTACCTCGATGCTGCCGCCGTGTTGCTCGACAATGGTCTTCACGATGGAAAGCCCGAGCCCCGTCCCGATCTCGTCCAGTTTTTTTGCGTTCTCCGCTCTGAAGAACTCGCTGAACAGCTGTTGCTGCTCGCTTTCGGGGATACCGATGCCGGTGTCGCTGACCTCGAAGACAACCTTGTCCTCATCCGGGCTCAGCTTCATACGCACCTCTCCCCCGCGCGGGGTGTACTTGACGGCATTGGAAAGCAGGTTGGACACGATCGACTGAAGGCCCTCTCTACGTCCGTAGACAATCGCGGTGTTGAGGTTCCCCGGACACTGTACCTCAAGAGAGATATCCTTCTCCGACGCCATACTCCGATAGAACTCGACGTTTTCCGCGAGCAGGGTGCAGAAGTTGATCTTCTCCAACTCGGCGGTGGACAGCTCCGCTCTTCCCTGGGCCAGCACCAGTAGATCACTCACGCTGTCGGAAAGAGCCTGGGCCCGAAGCTCGATGCGTTCCATCATCTGCTTCTGCTCCTCCTGCAACTCTCCCAAAAAGCCCTGGGTCAGGGTGCGGACAATGGAGAGGATGGAGCTCAGGGGAGAGCGAAGCTCGTGGGAGGCTTTGAGCAGGAACCAGGTCTTTGCCTCATCGATCCGTTTTAGATTCTCATAGACCGAGGCGTTGGCGATGGACAGGCTGATCAGATCGCCCAGGGTGGAAAACAGTGAGATCTGCTCATGGCTGAGGTTTCGTCCCCGTTCGCCGTACACGCACAGGGCGCCTAGCACCCGTTTCTCTCGGCGCAGGGGAACGCAGATCAGGCTCTCGGTGTCATCATCCACCTCGGGAAAGTCTTCCTCCAGGGCGTCCTCTACCAGGACCGCGTTGCCCTCCATCAGGCTTCTGTGGTAGAGGTTCTCGGCAACGTCGATGGACAGGTCAGCCGCTTCCCGGGCGATACCGGCCATGGCACGTACCCGCATGGTGCCGCTGTCCGTGTCCCACAGCTTGATCGAGCAGCCCCGCACCCCGGTGACCTGTACCGTGATACCGGTGACCGCATCCAGGATCTCCTGCAGATCCAGGGAAGCGCCGGCTTTGTGAATAACTTCATAGATCGATTCCAGAGCCCGCCCCCGCCGGCCGATGCCCTTTATTCGGGGCAAGTCGAAGGCGATCAAAAGACCCTGAACCACGCTGATTGCACCGAAACAGACGATCGCGGCCAGGCGCAAGACCAGAGAGGCCGAACCGTGCAGGAGAACCATCACCAGGAATGCGAGAGCGGAGAGCCAGATAGGGATGAGGGGCATCCAGAGTTTCTCGATTCGCAGTGTTTTTTTCATCTTCAATGCCTGTCCTGCAGTCACGTTACTTGTGTAAAAAGCCGACACCTTGCCCGCAGGCCGGTGGTTGTGTAAAAAGCCGACACCTTGCCCGCAGGCCGGTGACCTCTACAATGGCACAAAAACCTTTGTCATTCAAACGGTTTGTGCTATGATAACAACGTGCAAAGGAAAGTAGGGCGTGTCAGCCAGCAGCTCAATCAGATCATCTCCGCTTGGCCCGGCATCGAGGCCATCGTGTTGGGAGAAGCCGCCGAGGCCAAAATACTGGATCCCTACTTCACGATCTCCCTGGATGTGTATCATCGCTCCGGTGTCCCGTCCTCTGCGGAGAGGAAGGGATTGTTCGGCGATCCCACAGCCTTCGATACGGTTCCCGGGTTCACCGAGGATCGTTTTCTTCTTGAGGAGCTTCCGGTAAAGATCCGCTACCAGTCGACCGAGCGTGTCGATTTCATGCTCAAACGCATCGCCGATAAAGAGTGGATCTTCCACGACGCTTCGACCTATCTGTTTTACAGGCTGCTTTACGGCCAGGTGCTGCATCAGAGCTCCGAGTGGCTGGACCGGACCCGGGAGAAGCTTTCCAATCTGGCGGATCATTTCTGGCAGATGGTGAAAAACGGCGCCCGGATCTCCGCTGCGTACTATCTGAACGATCTGCAAGCTGCGGTGTATCGTGGGGATCGTCTGTTCTACGCCTTCTCCCTGAGCCATTTTCTGCGCAGCCTGTGCAGCTTTCTCTTTGCCCTCAATCGGACCTTGGAGCCTTCCGACCGTCTGATCACCGAACGGGTACAGGAACTTCCCAAGCTGCCCGATGGTTTCAGCGGTCGTTTCGAGAGCATGCTGCGGGATAATCCGGAGCTGTCTCCCGAGAGAAAGATCGAGGTCGCCGAGCTCTTGGTCAAGAGCATCCTGCCGATGGAATGAAGCTCCCCGTTCTTTTTTTCCTCCTATCCTTGAGCCTGATCGGCTGCGATACCAGGCAGTCTCTTCCCCTGTTCAGCATTGCCGGGGAGGAGAAGCGGTCCGTAGAGCTGAGGCCGGAATCGGATGAACCCGAACGCTACCTGCTGGAAGAGCCGGTGGTGGTGATTCGGAGGGACCAGGCCTTTTACCTGCACTACCGGGGCGGGGGATCAAATGCTACAGTCCGGGTGCTGGGCAAGGAGGACAGGGAGAACGCCGCCAAAACGCTTCCCCGCGCTGCGGAAGCCATGGTTTATGTGCCCCTGAAACGCGGTCAGATCATCCGGGGTTTTTGGATTGATGCTCCTCTGGAGGCAGACGTTGAGCTAGTGGAGGTGGGAATCCGCGATGAGGTGAACGGTTACAAGAACTCCGGCACGTTTCTGAGCGTGGGTACAGCGGTTCGGCAGCTGCTGGACGACGGCCGCACTGTTCGCCTGGCTATCGAGCCTCCGGACAGTTGGCCCCTTCGACGGTCCGACGGCAGCAGCGTGCGCACCGGCGATCAGACCGCCGTCGCGCAGACCGCCGGCGCGCAGACCGCCGGCGTAGCGGGCGCCGATGGGGGATCGGCCGGATCCACGGGCTGGCAGATCGCCTTGGTGCTGGAAACCGCGCCTGCCTTCGACTACGCGGAGTTCCGCTTTCGTGAGTCTCTAGCCGATCCGAAAGGTGGAACGATCCGCAGTGATGCGGGGGCTGAGCTGGAAGCCCGCTCTGCCTCCAGACGTACCTCTGTTCTGCTCCGTCTGCAGTCAGGGGACAGCGTCGCCTCTTTCCGACACACCGCCCTGTCCGGAGGGCACACCCTGTTTCTCTACCATGGATTGATTCCCTTCACCCCGGAAACGATAAGCATCGAAGCGCTGGCCGGTGCCGTGGTATGGCTGGAGAGCTTCGAGATCGTCCGGCTGGCCCCGGATGCGGGCGAGGATTCCGGTGCCGGCGGGGAAACCAATTTGGGAGACACGCCATCCGCCACGCCGTCTCCCGCCGCCCTACATCCCTTGCCCGCGGATCCCGGAGCTCTGCTGCTCTATGATCAGGAGTCCTGGCGCCAACCCGACTACGAGCTGTTTGCCTGGAGTCGCTTTCCCCGGATTCTGATCATGGACACCGCCTCCTACGCCACGCAGTCCCGCTTTTTCAAACGCCTGGCCTTCTTCGTAGAGAAGCAGGGCTACCGGGGACGCCTGGTGAGCGACCAGGAGTTCGCCGATCTGCATGGATTCAATGCCCACGACTACCGCGCGCAAGACCTGGCTCGTTTCTTTCAGGCAGCCCGGGAACAGCTCTTTTCCCTCAATCCGGAGGAGGAGCTTCTCAAACAGATCCTCCTGGCCAACGGGATTATTAGGGATGACGGGGTTTTCAGCCCGGGAAGGGGAGGGATCCTCTCCATCTCCCGCAGCTCCTATCCGCTTTTACGGCGGCATCTGCTGACCCACGAATGCGCCCATGGATTGTTCTTCAGTCTTCCTGAGTTCAGAGAGGCGAGCTTTCAAGCCTGGGATCGCCTGCCCGAGCAGGAGCAGCAGTTCTGGAAATTGTTCTTTCGCTGGATGCGATACGACACCGATGATCCCTACCTGACGGTAAACGAGTATCAGGCCTACCTGTTTCAACAGCCCCGTTCGGGGGTGCGCTACTACTTCACGGTGCTCACCCCCTCCCGGCTGATCTCCAGCTATCCCGACGAGGCTTCCTGGGTGCGGGAGCTGATCCGCAGCGATCCGCAGAGATTCACCCGGGCGTTCGATTACCTGGAGACCTCTCTGGTGAGGATCGCTGGAGTGGAGGGTGGCCGGGTGATCGAGTTGGAATCCGCGGAATCGAAATAAATTCCCCCTTTAGCTGTATTTTCTATTGATCATTGGATCGAAGCTGTATTACCTTTTTAGGTGCTCGACACGCCTGCTACGCGGCAGTCGCTGCTCCGAAACAACCTTTTCTGCCCTTGAGGGAGCTTTTTCAGGTTCGTCCGTCGAGTCATTGGGGAGGGGAAAATGAAGATCAACCGTCGGTTTACTCGCGCGGGCGCAAGTCCATATCAGGGAATCGCCTTCGAAAAGCGTCTGTCCGAGATCCGCAATCCCGACGGGAAGGTCATCTTCCGCCAGGAAGACGTGCAGGTGCCCTCGTTCTGGTCTCAGATCGCAACCGACATCCTTGCCCAGAAGTACTTCCGAAAGACCGGGGTGCCCAGCAGCATCGACAAGAGCGGCGGAGAGACCGATGCCCGTCAGGTGTTCCACCGTCTGGCCTTCACCTGGACCGACTGGGGCAAGCGCTACGGGTACTTCGACACCGAAGATGACGCCCAGAGCTTCTACGACGAGCTTCGCTACATGCTGGCCCGCCAGATGGCCGCGCCCAACTCACCTCAGTGGTTCAACACCGGACTGTTCGCCGTGTACGGGATCAAAGGACCGGCCCAGGGCCATCATTACGTGGATCCGGAAAGCGGGGAGCTGAAACACGCGCAGAGCGCCTACGAACGCCCCCAGCCGCACGCGTGCCAGCCGTACGACGCACCGGTGTCGACCCCGAACGGACCCGTACCCATTGGCCGGATTGTCGAGAGGGGATTAACGGGAATCGAGGTCTACGACGGAACTGACAACGGACGAGGCACGACCAGGGTCGTAGCGGTGGCCGAGAACGGGGTGAAGCCGGTTTTCCGGGTAGTGCTTAAAAACGGCTCGACCCTGGAAGCCACGGGTGACCACCTGGTGTTCGCCTCTGCCGAACGTCGAACCCAGGGTGATTGGTTACGGGTAGACGAACTGGAACCGGGCATGCGGTTGCGTCTTTCCACAGCCACGGAAACATTGGATTCTGAGCCGCCTGAATCCCGGAAGGTCGACGAAGCAGCATTGGTCGGGTGGCTCCACGGCGATGGCTTTGTTGGTGAGTATGCTACTGGCACCAATCGTAGTCTTACGATGGAGAAAGTACCCGCACTCCGAGAAGAAGCGGTTCAGCGAATCGAGTTTCTGGGACTGATGAGAGTCTATGATATTCAGACGGAGAGCGGGCAGTATCTGTCCAACAACATACTGGTTCACAACTGTTTCATCATCTCGGTGAACGACGACCTGGTGAATCCGGGGGGCATCATGGACCTGATCACCAGCGAGGCTCGGCTTTTCAAGTACGGCTCCGGGACCGGGACCAACTACTCCCGCTTGAGAGCCAAGCAGGAACCTCTGAGCGGTGGTGGTATTTCCTCCGGCCTGCTGTCGTTCCTCAGGGTGGGCGATCGTTCCGCCTCGGCCATCAAGAGCGGGGGGACCACGCGCAGGGCCGCCCGCATGGTGACCCTGGATGCGGATCATCCGGATATCCAGGAGTACATCAACTGGAAGGTGGCGGAAGAGCAGAAGGTCGTGTCCATGGTGATCGGCAGCAGGGTGCTGAAGAAGCACACCCGGCTGATCGAACAGGCGGTGAGCGCCGTCCAGGCTGGTGGAGAAGGGAAGGGCGACACTCCGGACAAGCAGAAAATCGACAGTAATGTCTTCGATCCGGAGAAAAACCCCCGGCTCCAGGAGGCGATCCGCGGCGCCCTGGTAGAAGAGGTGCCGCCGGCGTACATCTACAGGATCCTCCAGCTACTGGCCCAGGGGGTTCGCGGCCTGGACATCGAAGAGTACACAACCGAGTGGGATGAGGAGGCCTACAACACGGTCAGCGGTCAATCCTCCAACAACTCGGTCCGCCTGAGCTCGGAGTTCATGCAAGCGGTGATCGAAGACGGTTCCTGGGTCCTCACCGGCCGGGTAAATCCTTCCCTGAAGATCGAGACCGAAGCCCGCGAGATCTGGGAGCAGATCGCCTACGCCGCCTGGAACTGCGCCGATCCGGGAATACAGTTTCACTCGACCATCAACGAGTGGCACACCTGCCCGGCCGACGGGGAGATCCAGGCCTCCAATCCCTGCTCGGAGTACATGTTTCTGGACGACACCGCCTGCAACCTTGCTTCCCTCAACCTGATGACCTTCTACGACACGGACACCGGTCGCTTCGACGTGGAGGCCCTGTTGCACGCCATCCACATCTGGACGATCGTGCTGGAGATCAGCGTTCTCATGGCTCAGTTTCCCACCCCGGAGATTGCCAAGCGAAGCTACCTGTTCCGCACTCTGGGTCTGGGTTATGCCAATTTGGGCAGCCTGCTCATGGTGATGGGCATCCCCTACGACAGTGAGGAGGGACGGGGCCTGGCCGCCTGTCTGACCGCCCTGCTGAGCGGGCAGGCCTACCTGACCTCCGCCCAGCTGGCCGCACAGCTCGGACCCTTTGTCCGCTTCCAGGCAAACCGGGAGCAGATGCTGCGGGTGATCCGAAACCACCGCCGGGCCATCCACAGTGCCCCGGATGAGGAGTATGAAGGGCTCACCGTATTCCCGAAAACGTTGAATTCCGAATCCTGTCCGGCGGAGCTTCTGGAAACCGCCCGCCGTGTCTGGGACCAGGCGCTGGAGGTGGGGGAGCAGCACGGATACCGCAACGCCCAGGTCACCGCGATCGCTCCGACAGGTACTATCGGTTTGGTCATGGACTGCGACACCACGGGGGTGGAACCGGATTTCGCCCTGGTGAAGTTCAAGAAGCTCGCAGGGGGCGGCTACTTCAAGATCATCAACACCTCGATCCCGCCTGCTCTGAAGCAGCTGGGGTATGACAAGAATCAGGTCCGGGAGATCACCGCCTACTGCCTTGGACGGGGAACGCTCAAAAGTTCTCCGGGAATTTCCTGGAAACAGCTGAAAGCCAAGGGATTCACGGATGCGGCGCTGAAACAGATCGACAAGTCGCTGGCAAGCGCCTTTTCCATCCATTCCGCGTTCGCGCCCATAGTGGTGGGCAAGGAGTTGTTGGAGAAGAAGCTCGGCCTGGATCCCGGGACCTACAACAAACCCGGCTTCCAGCTGCTGGAGCATCTGGGATTCTCCCGGGAGCAGATCGAGCAGGCCGACCGCCACGCCTGCGGCACCATGACGGTGGAGGGCGCTCCTCATCTGAAGAGCGAGCATTACGCCGTGTTCGATACGGCCAGCAAGGTGGGCCGCATCGGTACCCGGTTCATCCCCTGGCAGGCGCACATCGAAATGATGGCCGCGGTTCAGCCCTTCGTCTGCGGGGCGATCTCCAAGACCGTGAACATGCCCAACACGGTGAGCGTGGAAGATGTCAAGGGCGCCTACTTCCTCTCGTGGCAGCGCATGCTCAAGGCCATCGCCATCTATCGGGACGGATCCAAGCTCAGCCAGCCGCTATCGTCCCTCAGCTCGGCCGGAGAGCGGTTGGCCGAACAGATACTGGCGCTGCAGCGCCGGGCTCAGCGGAGCGCCGATCGTCTGAGCTCCGATAAGACGCCTGTCGAAAAGCCCGGGGAGCAGCAAGCCTCTTCCCGACCTGATACCGGAGGGGCAGCTGCGCAAGCGGCCCCTGAGGACTCCTCGTCCCGGCACAATCGCAAGCCCCTGCCCAGCCGCCGCAACGGCTATACCCAGAAGGCCAAGATCGGCGGGCATAGCCTGTTCCTGCGCACCGGTGAATATCCGGACGGAAGCCTGGGGGAGATCTTCCTGGACATGCACCGGGAGGGGGCGGCCTTCCGTAGCCTGCTGAACAGCTTCGCAATCGCCGTATCCCTTGGGCTGCAGTACGGGGTGCCTCTGGAAGAGTACGTAGACGCCTTTGTGTTCACCCGTTTCGAGCCCAACGGCATCGTGCAGGGACACGACAACATCAAGATCACCACCTCGGTTCTGGATTTCATCTTCCGAGATTTGGCCCTGGCCTACCTCAGGCGGACCGACCTGGTGCAGGTCAAACCGGACGATCTGATCGCCACCACAACCAACGGCACCCGAGAGTCCGACGAGCACGATGAGGACGGTGAAAACGGCGATAGCGAGCCGACGGCGCACCATTCCGAGACTGCGACTGCTGAGCAGCAGGCCGAGCCCGACGGGAAGCTGTCTGCCGGCGGGAATGGACGTTCCACCAAATCCACTGGGCGATCCAAGTCAGCGAACATTTCCGTACCCGCCGGTCGAAGCAGGGGGGATTCCCGTTCATCCTCAGGATCGCATACAGCGAACGCCGCAGCCGCCGCGCAGGAGAGTGTCGCACAGGACAGCGCCGCCCGGGCATGGGAAACGGCGCGTATGCAGGGCTACGAAGGTGATCCCTGCCCGGTCTGCGGTCATTTCACCCTGGTACGGAATGGAACCTGCCTTAAATGCCTGACCTGCGGTTCCACCACCGGCTGTTCCTGATTCTGCCGTTGCGGCACGCACCGTTTTCACGAGATCCAGGGAGCTACCGATGAAAGAACCGATCATCATGGCCTGGAGCAGCGGCAAGGACAGCGCCCTGGCCCTGCGGAAAATCCTGGAAACCGACAGCTACAGCATCACCCTGCTTACCACGGTCACCGAGGGCTACGACAGGATCAGCATGCACGGGGTTCGGGAGCAGCTGTTGCGTATCCAGGCCCAGAGCCTGGATCTACCCATCGACATCGTGACCATCCCTAAAGCGTGCAGTGATGAGGATTATCGCCTGCGTATGGAGGGTGCCATGCTCCGGCACTTCGAAAGGGGCGCCCGCCGCGTTGTGTTCGGGGATATCTTTCTGCAGAGTATTCGGGAATACCGGGAGGAAAACCTGGCCAAGATCGGAATGCAGCCCCTGTTTCCCCTCTGGCAGGTGGATTCCGGCGAGCTGAGCCGCACCTTCATCGAGGATGGATTTCAGGCGGTCATCACCTGCGTGGACACCCAGGCTCTGCCTGATTCCTTCACGGGCAGGCTGTACGACCGATCCTTCGTCAACGACCTGCCGGCGGAAGCGGATCCCTGCGGTGAAAACGGCGAGTTTCACAGCTTTGTGTTCGACGGTCCGGTTTTTTCAAAGCCTGTGGAGTTTCGGCGGGGCGAGGTGGTGCTGCGGGATGGGCGTTTCAGCTTCTGCGATCTGCTTCCGCTGGACAGCGATAACCAGCGCGACTAAGGAGTGATCTGCCGGACCCGGAAAACCGGATTCGAATTCCGAGCATTCGGTTTACTCAGGCTTCTTTTTCTTTCAGATGGATTTCCGGAATTGCCCCAAGAGCTTCAGCAACTCGTCGCAAGAAGGAGAGAGAGAGATTCTCATAGCTTCCAGATTCGAGTCGAGCTATGGCTGGCTGTGATGTGCCGATCCTCTCGGCGAGTTGTTTCTGGGTCAGATTGTGGCGTCTACGCAATTCAATGATCTCCTTCGCGAGAGCAAACTCCCGTTCCAGCGCGTCGTACTCCTTCCTAAGTTCACCCTTTTTCAACTGCTCCTCGCGAAAACGGTCAAATGGCATTGCTTTCATTTCTTTCCCCCTGCCAGGAAAATGTCTCTAATTCGAAGAGCTTTCCGAATCTCGTCTCGGCTCGTCTTCTGACTCTTTTTGACATAGCCGGATGTCACGACATACGCCTTCTTGCTGTAATGGAAGTAGAACAGACGACATATATTGGTCGAATAGCGAACTCGGAGTTCGTACAATTCCTCACCTTCTAGTTTTCTTGCGTGGGGCATCGGTAACTGCGGACCGAAATATTGTAGCAGTTCAATAGTTCGTAAGGCCTTTGCCCCAAGTTTAGCATCAAGTCCTTCTATGAACTTGACTGCAGGCTCAAGTAATGTTATTTCGAACTGCATAACAGAATATATCAATATTGATATAAAAGGTCAAGTCAATTTTTTCGTGCCAATTGATCTTTAATCTCTGTGTGCCTCGGCACCGATGAACGCTTGTTATGGCGGGGATTCAGCCACCAGGAATGACTGCCTCCTTCTCGCACGAGTGCACAACCATTATCCCGAAGATGTTTGATAAGCTCACCTCGCTTCATACGGTGAGGGATTCTTCCCGGTAGTCCGGAGCAGCGGCCTTCTTCGCCTCCTCGCGATTGAACTCGAGCGCTTCTCTAAGGTTGACCTTGAGACTCTCGATAAGTTCTTCCCGGCTCTTCTCCTGACAATTGACGCCGGGCACTTCCTCAATCCATCCGATCCACCAATAACCATCCTGTTTGGTTATTGCTGTATACGTATTGGCCATCTCTTATCCTCCAGAAGGGTTCACCTAACGTTAGTATGCCGATATACATCTCTGCTGGATATGCTGAATTTGAAACGTGCCCCAATCTGGATAACAATACCCATGCCCGAACTCAGGCTCCGAAGGCCTCCACGTCGGCCATGGAGTGGAAGGGGGAGAGGTCCCGCAGGTGATCCACGATGCCCGGAAGCACCTCCAGCACGTAGTCCACGTCCTTCTCCGTGTTGTAGGTGCTCAAGGAGAAGCGAACAGAGCCGTGGATCCTGGTGAAAGGC
>Ga0272441_10008751_pt1 | contig 15918 bp, 11 predicted proteins | sample SSMProp6N_FD_193582 | JGI IMG/M metagenome (GOLD analysis project Ga0272441, IMG submission 193582) | Marine sediment archaeal communities from Little Sippewissett salt marsh, Falmouth, MA, United States - SSM-Prop-6N | ecosystem: Environmental > Aquatic > Marine > Wetlands > Sediment ... | reverse complement strand
TCCAGCCACCGGGATCCCTCCAACAGCAACCACACGCGCCATGCCAACATGGACAGCCCTGTCCCCGTCTGCAACCCAGACAACTGCGCCGGGACTTGAGCGCACCCTGCCTACCCTCGATCTTTCAGGCGTGATCGGGACGCCGCAAGCGGTGCCGACGATCAGCCGTGATATCGCATTGCCAACCCCTGTCATGCCCGCTGGTTCACGCGCGCTAGAGGGGGATTTTGAGCCAATTACTGCGGATAACCTCCGCCAGCTGGTGTTGCTGGCAGAGATACGCTCCGATGATGGCATTAACTCCAACCTCGTGTTCTCGCCCGACGACCGCTGGCTCGTGGCGGGAAGTTCCACAGGCGTGATACATGTGTGGGATGCCTCCACTGGCGAGGAGGCGTTTCGCCTGGAGGAGCACACCTCACGCGTCAAGTCGATCGTGTTTTCACCGGATGGACGCTTGATGGCTTCGGGTTCCTGGGATAAGACGGTCATTCTCTGGGATACGGCGACCTGGACCCCGCTGCGAACCCTTCTTGGACATGAACACTACGTTGGCCGGGTGGCTTTTTCACCCGATGGAAGCCTGCTGGCTTCGGGCGGCATCCCGCTGATCGTCTGGGACGTCGCCACCGGTGAGCAGCTCTATACCCTCAATGCCTCCGGTTTGATTCCGGAGGACCTGGAGTTTTCACCGGATGGTTCGCTGCTGGCATCGGCGCATGGTGAAAACGACTTCTTTATCTGGCGGACAGCCGATGGAGGCCTTGAACACACGCTGGTCGGTGACACCACGACGAGTTACCTCGCCTTTTCTTCTGAGGGGATGCTGGCAGCGAGTTCCTCCAGTTTCAGTGCGGGGGTGATGAATCCCCGGGCGCCCATTCTCTTCTGGGATCCCTGGTCGGGAACCCGCCTCGGAGGCACACAGGAGACGGCCGCCGTCATGGACCTGCTGTTTTCCGCCGACTCCAGCTTGCTCATTACCTGCGGCTACGCCGGGCGTGACATTCTCTTCTGGCAGACGACCAATGGCCTGCGGATCTGGGGGCTGACCGGTCATCCCCGCTCCGCGTATGCGCTTGCGCTGAACAGCGATGGCACGCTCCTCGCCAGCGGGGATCTGGATGGCCGCATCCTGCTCTGGGCCGTGCAAGGGGAATGACCGATCAAGGAGGAATCTGATGAAGCTGCACAAAGCGACCACCATCGCCATGCTGCTCGCCATCGGCCTGACGGCATGCGGCGCACCTGCTGCGCCAGAACCGACTCCTACGCCGGCGCCGATGCCCACAGCCACGGAGATGGTCCCGCTTGAACCGGTCGACCTGGATCTCTGCTCCCTGCTCCTGGATGAGGAAGTCATGGCTGAATTGGACCAGCCGGTCCAATCAACGGATGAGCTGGGGATGGGCGCGTGTACCTATACGACCACCGATGGGGAGGTCCCGCTCACGCTCAGCGTGAGCGCGGCGCAGGGAGAGGACGCCCGGGGTCTCATCCTGGCAGGTCTGCAGATTGCCGTTATGTTTGGTGGAAGCGAGGGTACCCTTGCGGCCGGTCAGGCGCTTTCGGAAGAGGCAGCGACGCTCAGCCTGTGGGAGGTTGTCGACGACACGTACGCCATCCTTGGGCAGCTCGGCTATCAGGTGGAGCTGGCGCCTTCCTTTGGCGAGACCGCGCTGTGGGGCTGGTCGGAGCCGCAGGTCAGCACCCTCATCTTGGTCGAGGACGACACCTACCTGTCGCTCAATGTGGTCGGTCTGGATATGGAAGAGGCACGGAGAGTGGCATCTCTTCTGGCACCTCAGGCAATGGACCGGCTGCCTCCGGCCTTCACGGTCCCCACCAGCGGTTCGATTGGCATGGAGACGACGATCGAACTGGGAGAGACAGCGGTCACCATGGAGGCTGTTGAAGCTCCGACGGCAGAACCCACTGTCGATAGCCCTCCCGCGCCGCCCAGCGCAGCGGTGTGGGTGACCAACTACACCGAGGACGTGGTGTACCGCATTGACCCCTACACCATGGAGATCGGCGCTATCGTTGACACTGGCGAGGGGCCGGTCGATCTGGAGGTGTACGGCGATTCCCTCTTTGTCGCCAACCAGGGCGATGGTTCCATCTGGAAGATCGACCCGGTCTACAACGTGGTCAACTACCGCGTGAACACCGGCGCGTCCGAGTTCCTGCGCGTGGAGGTGGACGAGAACTATATCTACGCCATGGCGTGTCACGAGCATATGATTGAAATCTTCCACTACCCGGACACGCGCGCCCTGTTCGCACGCATCCCCATCCAGGATTGCTGGAACGCAGAAGTGGCGTTTGGATCATTGTGGGTGGGCGTTGGCGAACGCACCCTGCTGCGCATCGATCCCGAGACTCAAGAGGAAATCGCCTCGATGAATGTTGGCCGGGGTCCCAATTTGATGGATGTGACCGAGGACTGGCTGTGGGTGGCGAATGCCAACCAGGGCGGTTTGTGGCGCATCAACCCCGACATCAACAGCATGTTCGACATCGTCGGCATACCGGTAGCGGGCAATGTACTCGACATCGTGGTGGGGGAGGGCGCCGTATGGGCCGCTGTGGATCACTATATTGTCAAACTCGATCCCGACAGCGGAGAAGTGCTGGGCATGGTGGATACGCTCAGTCGTGCGAATGGTGTGGCGGTTGGTTTTGGCTATGTCTATGTCACGAATTATGTGGAAGGAACAGTGATGCGGCTTGATGCTGAGACGCTGGAGATGATTGACAGCGTACAGGTAGGCGGCTCACCCTGGGGGATTGCCATCACGGAGTAGGGTTCCTGGGGGATATCCGTCACCCGAGTTGGAAGGGCGCGTACGCGCCCTCCTCTTTTTCATTGGAAGGAGGTTGTTCTTGTGCACGTGTACCACGGGTGAACATGGTGGTTGATCACGTTAAACCCTTCCACATCAGCCGCAGCTCAAGAAGGAAGCCTCGTCGGTGAGTATGCTTCCGCCCGAAAAGGGAATGAAGGGTGCCGGTTCTCACCTCGCGGAAATTGTACGCTCTCAGCGTATCATCATCATTAGCCAGGCTTAATCCGAAGGAGATGGCCTCTTAAAACTCCGGTAATACCACCTTAATCCGCGAGAAGTATATTCTTCAACGGAAGAAGCCGGAATCCAGCGAGGGGTTGGTTGCCCTGCCATCTCAAGGTTTCTTCCAAATCGTCTCTTATGAAGCTACTGCACTCCTCCGACATTCACCTGCAGCTCGCTTGCGGCCCACGATGGGATGCGCTGGACCAGCTTATCGCTACTGCGGAACAAGCGCAGGTGGATGCACTCACCATCGCCGGGGATTTGTTCGACTCAGCAGCAGATGCCATCGCCCTGGTCGAGCCTATCCGCCGGCGTTTTCAATGCGTCCCCTTTGATGTGCTTATCCTTCCGGGCAACCACGATGTAGATGGTCTGCGGTTGCCGCTTGATCTCGGACCACGCGTGCGGGTGCTGCGCCATGAGCGATGGACCGACAATGTGGTGGAGTATGATTATGTCCGAGTTGTTGGCCTTCCATTTGACAACCTCTCGCGAAAGGAAATGGAGGAGAGACTTCACTCTCTCACATCTCGGTTAACGCCGGACAAGTGCAACATTCTCCTCTACCACGGTGAGCTTGAGGAAGTACGTTTTGACCCTGAGGAAACCAGTCCACATGGACTGCAGCACATGCCATCGGATCTGGGGTTGTTCGCTGCCTTGAACGTCGACCTTGTGCTCGCAGGGCATTACCATGACCGCTACATAGAACTGCCACTCGGACCAGGCCGATCGTTTATCTATCCGGGATCCCCTGTGTCCGTCAGGAAGCGTGAGCGTGGGGCACGTTGTGCGGTGCTACTTTCACCCGGTGAGCGACCGGTCCGCCTCCACTTGCAAACCTTTCATTATCCACTTCACACCGCCGGGAGTATGTACGATCTAGTTCACGAGGTCCTGCCGGAACGCGCTGCGGTGAGGATGAGGTGAAGCGGGGTACCTGAGCATCATTTCCACCACGGGTCGTGACGGTTACAATATCAACTGTGTCGTTTCATTCTGTGCTGGTGGAAAGGGATTGCTGTATGACCTCGCTGCGGAAGAAGGTGTTTTCACTCCTTGCACTCGCCGTGCTGGCTTCCATGTTGAGCTCCTGTGCGACGGTCAGCGCCGTGTTCGCGACGCCGACGCCGACTCCGACACGCACCTCCACACCGACAGCGACATCCACCTCCACACCCACACCCACGAATACCCCCACGCCTACGGTGACCAACACACCTACCATTACCCTGACGCCGACGCACACGCCCACCCCGACCATTACCCCCACGCCGACGTTCGATTTTCCCGATGTGACCGTGCTGATGCAGTCGCACTGCCGCTATGGACCGGGGACGGCGTACCTTCACGCCGGCGATCTGTACCCCGGTGATCATGCCCTGGTGTGGAACCGCAATCAGGATGGTTCCTGGCTGTTCATCAAGCCTGATCATCAGACCTGGCCTTGCTGGGTGTCGGCAACGGTTGTCGAAGTTGAAGGCGATGTCTTTAGCGTGGTGTATTTGTACCGGCGGCTCCCGTGGTCCGAGCTGTACGGACCGCCGACAAATGTGCGCGCCTCCCGTCAGGGAGACCAGGTCACCGTCACCTGGAACCGGGTCAACATGACGCTGGATGACGATCGCGGCTACATGATCGAGGCGCGGTTATGCCGCAATGGGTACCTCTATGACACCGCTGTACATACAGATGGAACCAGTTATACCTTCACCGATGAGCAGAACTGTGACAGGGAATCCTTCGGTAATCTGTTTGCCGTCGAAAAGCATGGCTACACCGATTCCGTCGCCATCCCCTGGCCGAATTGATCCCCTGACAGCTAGACTGCATATCTCAACCACCAGGAGGTCTCTATGCTTTACGAGGCTCTTATCCTCGGGCTACTGCTTCTTAGCCTCCTGGTGGTGATGGTCTGGTTTGCGCTACGACCTCGCTTCCTGCGAAACCAGTGGGAGAAGCTGGCAAAGGAACTGGGGGGAAGTTTCACGCCCGGCAAGAAGAATACCAATTGGCCTCAGCCCGGGCAGGTGAAGGCAACGCATCGAGGGCATAAGGTTTCCCTGTCCGTCTTTCTTGAGGTCGTTGATACGGGTGATTCAGTCGTTCACGTTCCCTATATCCGTTTGACGATTACGGCTCACGCCTCACTGAAACGGAAGTTGATCGTTCTCCGTAACTGGCACCTGCCTGTCATGGGTGGAGGTGGTGGTCTTTCGCTTCCTGATCACCGCTTTTCGGATCGCTATAAAATCGTGCTGAGCGAACCGCAGGATTTTGCGATGAAGGTGTTTCATAACGCAGAGCTCCGTAAAACATTCAGCCAGACAATCGGACTCCGTCCCCGTTTTTATATGCATATCGAGAAGCGCGCCCTCACGTTCAGCACACGTGCGCGCAATGTCTTCCTGCCATGGTCAGGCATCGAATGGCGCATCCCATATCTGCTCGCCATGATTGATACCTTGATTGACGTTTTAGACGCCGCCGAGCAGGCACCGGAGGAGCCATGGCCGCTCACCCATCTAGAAGCACTGCCGGAAGCGGCTGAAGCGACCGGTCTGGGGGAAGTGCAGGGGGAGTTCACGCTGCAGCGCGTGCGATACAACGTGCTCGGTGCTGTGACGCTGGCCATCGGACTCGTGCTTCTCCTCCTCGCCATCGTGATGATGCTTGGAAGCAACGCGTTCAATCTTGTCTGCACAGGAGCAGCGCTCCCGTTTCTCGTCCTGGGCGCCGCGCTCTCACGCACCCGTATTGAAAGGGTACTCGTCTATGAAGGTGGTCTCGCGATGCACAGAAAGGGGAAGACGGGTAGGGTTGCATGGGATGAGATTGAGCACATCTGGACCCGGCGCCTCCGCAGGAGAAAAAATGTTCCGACACTGGTCTTGAAGCAGGGGAAGCGGACTCTGCTGAAGATCGATCATACTTTCCCGAATCGCACCCAGTTTCTCGCCATCCTGGATGAGCGCTATCTTCAGCCCCGCGTGAATCGAGCGAGCGCAGCATTAAAGACCGGTAAAAAACTCACGTTCGGGGCTCTTGAGGTGGATGACGTACAGCTATTTGCCGGAGAACATGTCCTCCCGTGGAACGCCATTACGGGATTGATTGTGAAGAAAGCCAATCTTGTCGCCACCTTGCAGCGACATGAGGAGGTGGTGCTTGGTCCTGTGGAAGACATCCCGGATGTGCGCATACTTCAGGCCTTGCTGAAAACGCAATCTGCGGGTTCTGTACCGGCAGGGGAAGATCAGCGGGTTGTCGAGGCGGCGTACGGGGAGATTACGCAGGATCCTGGCTATGGAGTAGTGTTGAGGCATCTGCATACTTTCGTGGGGGACTCGGAGAAGACGTTTGTCATCTTCGAAAACAAGCGGACGAAGGATTTTGTCCAGTTTCTCAAGCTGGGGCCGGATGGCCTTTTGCTGGATTTCCCTGTGCATTCCCTTGACATGGCAAAGAGAGAACGGATACAGCGTTTCTTTGCCCTTCGGGGTGCAGAGCAAGAAGGTCAACCTGAACAGGATGGTGTGTTCCAGTTGGAATTTCTGAGCGATGAGGAAGGTCTTGCGGAGGCTGCTGAAACTGCACTTCAGGTATTACGGATAGTGATTTCTCCAGGTCCGTCAACCCCGCTCAAGATTACCACCGGCTAGCAGGGGGCATGTCTGGAATGAAGGAGGAGGTTGTTACGCCGTGGAAGGCGGGGATTGATATGGAGGTCAGGGCGGTGTATGCAAGAAGAAAGCTCGCTTCTTCGCCCGGGAGGATGTGTTCGGAAGGAACCGTCTGAACGAGTTGAGCGTGAGAGAGTCCTGTCTGTATCCATGCGTGTCCATCCATCGGCTGATACCCTTTCCGCTGAGATGACAAAGCTGTATCCAGCTCCAGGTAGCTTCATGGACGCACGCAGGCTATATGCCGCAGATGCACCCTATGCCGCCTCATCCCATGTGGGTAGGACTGACTTTGATACCGAGATGGGCATTGTGATGTCCATAGCAGCGCGTGGAGAGGGTGATGACCATGTTGGCTTCGTGCAGGCTGGGGCGTTGGTCGTATGCCAGCATCGAGGTTGCTATGAGGGTATCGCGGGCGGGTATCAGGTGCTTGACGCCTGGATGAAGGATCAAGTGTTGAGCTCCCAAAGACCCAGTTATGAGTATGACCTGAATGAGTCTCACAAACGGCCCCAGATGAGTTGTTGACACACGTCCTTTTCCACTTCATCAAAGACTGAGCAACACACACGCTTCATTCACATCTGCCACTCGTCGGACATCCGGATGGCTGGATTTGATTCGAGGAGCGGGATCACAGCAAGAGCCGCCATAGAAGCGAAACCCTTGCCTGCCCCCTGTCGTTGTGCTAGAATCACGGTGTCTGGCTCCGATGAAGAAGAGGTAACGGTTGGGAAAAGTGGGCTGCCCCCACTTTTCTGCGTATATAGCGCTAGCGAGTCTGGTCTAGCCGAATCCTGGGAAGAAACAATGAAGAGTGAATTTGCACTGGCCTTTAATGAAATAACTGAACGTTTCGGGCTCTCCGCAGAGACCGTCATGCATGCCCTCGAAGCTGCCATGGTGTCCGCCTACCGGCGTTCTGTCAACGCGTCGAATGCGCAGAATGTCGAAGTCACGATTCTCGCTGAATCAGGCTCCGTCGAGGTGTATGCCGAGAAGGAAGTTGTTGAAAGCGTGGAAAGCCCGCTGACCGAGGTGGAATTATCGCTCGCACGGAAAGTGGAGCCGGAAGCCGAGCTCGGTGACATGGTGATGGTGGAATCCACACCTGACGATTTTGGTCGTGTGGCGGCACAAACGGCCAAGCAGGTTATCCTGCAGCGGCTTCGTGAAGCTGAGCGGGATGCGCAGTACGACGAGTTCATCGAACGGGAAGGCGACATGGTGCACGGGACCGTGCACTCGATCACCCCGCAGGCAGTCACCGTGGGTCTGGGCCGCGCCGAGGCGATCCTTCCTCGCAACCAGCAGATCCCGGGCGAGCGTTTCCGTGTACGGGATCGCATTCGGGTCTATGTTCTTGAGGTGCGGAAATCCCCTCGGGGTCCTGTGATCGTCGTTTCACGCACACATCCCAATATGCTGCGCCGCCTCCTCGAGATGGAAGTGCCCGAAATTAACCAGGGTTTGGTGGAGATCAAGGCGATTGCGCGGGAAGCCGGGAAACGCGCCAAGGTCGCCGTGGCCGCGCTGCGAGACGGGGTGGATCCAGTGGGCGCATGTGTGGGCTTGCGCGGCGTGCGCATCCAGTCCATTGTGCGGGATTTGAACGATGAGAAAATCGATGTGATTGAATGGAATCCCGACCCGGCGACGTTCATCGCCAAGGCCTTGAGCCCGGCGCGTGTGAACGGTGTGTTCCTCGATGAGGATGTTCAGCGCGGCAAGACCGCCATGGTCGTCGTACCCGAAGATCAGCTCAGCCTGGCCATCGGACGCGCTGGAGTCAACGCCCGATTAAGCGCCCGCCTGACGGGATGGCGCATTGATATCAAGGATTTGATCGAAGCCACCAGCGAATCCCTGCTGCTGATTACGACCGAATCCGCATTTCAGGATCTTGCTGAGGAAGAAGAAGCGATTCTTGAGCGCATTGAAGCCGTCCTCGGGAAAAAAGAGGAGAACCGGCCTGTTACCCCGGAGGAATACCAGATCCTCACCGGGTTTGTGGAGCGAATCCAGACAGAAATCATGCGCCGCCGCCGCTCTGACCTTGAGGAACGGCGAGAGCTTGCTCGCGAGGCGGAAGCCACTATCGCACCTGAAGCCTATGAGGCCGCTCTCGAGGAGCAGGAACTTTCCACCCGCACGACGAATTTGCTGGTGGAGGCCGGGTACAAGACGGCCGGCGATTTGCTGCGTCAGTTCATTCTTGATTCGGACAAACTGCTTGGCCTGGCGGGCATTGGCCCCAAGGCCATGCAGGAGATTGAAGCCTTGGCCGACGTCTTCCGACGTGAGGAACCCGTTGTTGAGGAACCTGAAGCGGTGGCTGGAGAAGCCGAAGCGGACACAGATGTGGATGCTGTCGCCGAGAAGGCTGACGGCGAGGCAGAAGCTGAGGATGACGTCGTGGTCGAGGGGGCTGAAGCACAGGCTGAGGCTCTGACTGAGAGCAAGCCTGAAACGGAAGCCGAGGTCACAGCGGAGCAGGAAGAAATGGAAGTGGCACCCGAACCTGCGGCGCAGGAAGAGGTCGTCACCGCTGCTGGCGATGAGGAAGAGGAAGAGGAAGAGCCCGTCGACTTCGCCGAGCAGGTTGAAAATCTGGACCTGGATTTCGAACGCGTCATCGAAGATAAAGAAATCGATGACCTCGATGATGAGGATGAATACGAACGACAGCGGCGTAAACGGAAGTCGCGCGTGATTGAATACGATCCCGATAGCGGTGAAATGATTGTCAAACGGCGCCGCAAACGGGGTGATCTTGATCCCGAAGAACTGGATTGGGAGATCTGATTTCCGGCTGTACAAGGCCGTATGAGACGAAGGTTGAATCGTGCCCAAACGAGGGAAAAAGCGTCATACGCCAACCCGAACATGTGTGGGCTGCCGTGAGACGCTCGCCAAGCGGAATCTGATCCGGATCGTGCGCACGCCAGAAGGGGTGCAGGTTGACCGGACGGGGAAAATCGCTGGCCGAGGCGCATATCTGCATGATCGGCGATCGTGCTGGGAAACCGCCCTTCGGGGGCCATTGGAAAAAGCCCTGAAGACGGACATCTCAAGTGCAGATCTCGAGGCACTGCAGACCTTCATGATTGACCTGCCGGACGAGTAGGCATGGTTTGGATGTTGAGGACGCCAGGATGGTAAACGCGTTGGCTTCTCACTGAGAACCAGCCCTTCTCGCTCGTACGGCCGGATTTCCCCGGAGGTGTGTAATGAGCGAGAACGACGGCAAGACTATCGAAATTCCATCCACCATGACGGTACGAGACCTGGCTGAGTGGATTAGTGTGAGCCCCATCGATATCATCAAACAGTTGATGGCGAACGGGGTGATGGCGAACATCAACCAGAAGATTGATTTCGATACGGCCGCCATCGTCATGGGGGAATTTGGCTACGAAGCGCAGCAGCAAGTTGCCGCTGTGGAGGAGAAAGCCGAAGACAGCACGGCCTTGCCGCGCTGGCGTAAACTGATTGAAGAAGAAGACCCCGCAAAACTTCAGGACCGACCCCCTGTCGTGACCATCCTCGGTCACGTCGACCATGGAAAGACGACCCTGCTGGACGCCATCCGGGAGACCGACGTCGCCGAAGGCGAGGCAGGCGGCATTACCCAGCACGTAGGCGCCTACCAGATTCGACATCAGGATCGTAGCATCACCTTTCTCGACACCCCGGGACATGCCGCCTTTACCGCCATGCGGGCTCGTGGTGCTCAGGGTGCCGATATCGCCGTGCTTGTCGTTGCTGCGGATGACGGCGTGATGCCGCAGACGCGCGAGGCGCTCGCTCACGTGCGTGCGGCGCGCGTGCCGCTCCTGGTGGCGCTCAATAAGATTGACCGGGACAACGCCAATCCGGACCGCGTGAAACAGGAACTTGCCGATGTAGGTCTCGTGCCGGACGAGTGGGATGGCGACACCATGGTGGTGCCCGTCTCAGCGAAGATGCGCACCGGCTTGGACGACTTGCTGGAAGCGATCCTGCTACTGACCGATGCGACCGAGATCAAGGCCAATCCAGATGGCGTTGTTTTCGGCACGGTTATCGAAGGCGAATTGGATAAGGCCAAGGGCGTGATTTCAACCTTGCTCGTTCAGAATGGTACCTTGAAGGTGGGCGATGTCGTCGTGGTCGGCACCACCTCGGGGCGTGTACGGGCGATGTTTGACCATCAGGGCAATCCGGTGGAGGAGGCCTTGCCCTCCATGCCGGTTTCCGTGATGGGGCTTTCAGAGGTGCCGGTTGCAGGCGATCTCTTCGAGGTAGCAGAAAACGAAAAAGAAGCGCGCACCATCGCTTCCGATCGAAAAGACGCAGAAAAAGCGGAGCAAGTGGAAGACCGCAGCGGCACGTCCCTCGAGCAAATCTTCGCTGCCTACCAGGCGGGCCAGGTACAGGAACTGCGTCTGATTATCAAAGCCGACGTGCAGGGTTCGCTTGCACCCATCACGTCCTCGCTGGACAACCTTGAGGTCGGCGACATCCGTGTGAATGTGCTGCATGCCGGAACCGGCAATATTAGCGAGAATGACGTCATGCTGGCAACAGCGTCCGAGGCGATTGTGATCGGTTTCAATGTGGAAGTGGATGGCGCTGCGCTGCGGCTGGCGGATAAGGAAAAGATAGACATCCGCGTGTACAACATCATTTACCGGCTCACGGAGGACATCGAGAAGGCGCTCAAGGGCATGCTTGAACCTGAGGAGCGCAAAGTCGTCGTCGGCAACGCAGAGGTGCTGGCGGTCTTCAAGATCCCTCGCGTCGGCTTTATTGCAGGCTGCAGGGTGTTGAAAGGCGAGCTGCGCCGGAATGCCTCCATGCGCGTGCTGCGGGGCGGTGAGGAAATGTACGATGGCCCCATCTCCTCATTGAAACATGAAAAAGAGAATGTCAACGAAGTACGTGAGGGCTTTGAATGTGGTGTCGGCCTGAAAGGCTATGATAAATACAAGGAAGGCGACATTCTGGAGTGCTACACCATCGAAGAGGTCTATGTCGAGTAGGAGCTAACCATGACAAGTGAAGCGCGTGCACAACGGGTAGGGGATCGGATCAAGGAGGAAATCGCCATCTTGCTCCAGCGCGATGTCTCCGATCCGCGCTTGACGATGGTCACCGTCACAGAGGTGGATGTCGACCGTGAACTCGCCTACGCAAGGGTGTACGTGACAGCGTTGGGTGGCGAGGAACGGCGGGATGAGGTGATGCAGGCGCTGGAAGGTGCCAGCGGGTTCCTGCGCAGCCAGCTGGCATCCAAAGTCCGGCTGCGGACATTCCCTCAATTGCGATTCTTCTGGGATGCTTCCACAGAACGCGGCACACGCATCGATGAACTTCTGGATATGTTGCAGGATGAACGATCAGGGGATGATGGGACAGATACGGATGCGTGACGTGCAGGCTGCCCGGGCATTGCTCGATTCTGCGAACCACGTCACTATTGTCTCGCATGTACGTCCCGATGGCGATGCCGTCGGGAGTATGCTGGGCTTGATGCACAGTTTGCGAGCGCGCGGGGCAGACGTAGATGTTGTTCTGCAGGACGGTGTTCCACACCGGTTTCGATTCCTGCCTGGCGCTGATGAGGTTAGAACGTCACTCCCGAGCAGGAACGGTCTCCTGATTGCGGTTGACAGCGCAGACCTTGAACGTGTCGGCCTTGATCTCGAAGGGGATCCTGAGCCGCCTGATCTCAATATCGACCACCATGCCACCAACACTCATTTTGCACGGGTTAATCTGGTGGATCCGGAGGCGTCTTCGGCAGCGGAATACCTTTTCAAGATCGCACCTGAGCTTGGTTTGCCGATGAATGTGGACACGGCGTCCTGCTGGCTGCTGGCGATGATTACCGATACGCTGGGGTTCCGGACCTCCAGCGTTAAACCAGAAACACTTCACATCGCAGCGGCGCTCATGGAGCAGGGCGCACATATGCCGGAATTGTATTTACGCGGCCTGCACGAACACCGCTATCTTGATTTGCTGTATTGGGCTCGAGGGTTGTTGGGCTTATCCCGACGAGGGCCCATGGTCTGGACCACACTTTCCCTTGAGGATCGTGAAGCAGTATCCTATGATAGCAATGACGATGCCGATCTCATCAACCTGCTCAGTGCGATCGAAGGGGTGACCGTGAGCATTATCTTCGTGCAGCAGGATGAAGGCAGCGTGAAAGTGAGTTGGCGTTCACATGAGGGATGCGATGTGTCCCGGATTGCCACCGCGTTTGGCGGGGGCGGTCATGCCCAGGCGGCTGGAGCCGTGATCGCCGGAACGATTGATGAGGTAGTTGAGCGGGTAGTGGGGGAGACGGAAAGCGTGCTCATCCCTCGGACGGAGTAAAGACATGAAGTCCTTCGGAATAATGGTAGTGGATAAGCCGGTTGGACCGACATCACATCAAATTGTATCGATGGTCCGCAGGGGGACGGGAATTCGCAAAGTGGGTCATGCTGGAACGCTCGACCCGCGTGCATCAGGGGTCCTGGTTCTTTGTCTTGGCGCAGCGACGAGGCTGAGTGAGTATCTTTCAACATCATCCAAGCGCTATGAAGCCGTTATTCGCTTCGGGGCTTCCACGGAAACCTACGATTCGGAGGGACGGGTGACGAGGGAGACCCATACATTCCCCGCCCGCAAGGAGCTCGAGGGCGTGCTGGACGATTTCCGCGGGGACATCAAGCAGGTTCCACCTCCCTACAGCGCGATAAAGATCAAAGGGAAAAAAGCCTACGAGCTGGCCCGCGCGGGGAAAGAGATTGACCTCGAAGCCCGCGATGTGACTATCTATGAACTCGAAGTTGTGTCATACGAGAAACCTGATCTGACAGTAAGCGTTGAATGTTCAGCGGGGACCTATATCCGATCACTGGCCCATGATATTGGTGAAACGTTATCGACAGGCGCTCACCTTGCGGAGCTCCGGCGCACCAAAGCAGGCCCCTTTACCATCGAAGATGCGGAGCCGCTTCCCAAGCTGGAAGTAGGTTTCGTCACGGATAAATGGGAGAAGTATGTCCTGCCGGCCACAGACGCACTACCGGATTTGCCGGAGATTGTTGTCGAAGGGGAAGAACTTAGCCTTCTGACAAATGGCCATCGCATTGCACGCGAACTGGATTGGGACGGCATCGCCAAGGCTATTGGCCCTGACGGTGATCTTGTCGCCATCCTTGAACCTGTTGAAGAATCCGAAGAATGGCATCCCAGCAAGGTCTTTAACCGATAACAGGGCTATGCAAATACAGGGCATCACTGCAGCGCATTACGAGGCCACAACATTGGCGGTTGGTTCATTTGATGGGGTGCACCTGGGGCATCAGGCGCTCCTGCGTAAGATGGCCGCTCAGGCTCATGCTGCAGGCCTCCCCGCCCTTGCCTTGACGTTCTTCCCCCATCCAACGGCGGTTCTCAAAGGATGGTCCTCGCCGTCCTACTTAATGACCCCGGATAGACGTGCCCGCTACCTGCGTGAAGCCGGCGCGGATGTCGTTATCATCCAGACCTTCGACCTTGCCTTTTCCCGGATGCCTGCCAGCTGCTTTCTCGATCTGGTTTTCGAACATCTGCATCCCACTCAAATATGGATGGGAGATGACTTCACGTTCGGTCACAACCGCGAGGGAAACCGCGCGTATCTGGAGGAGGCCCAGCTATCCTATGGATTTGACCTCAATGTCGTCCCTCCCATCGTGATCGACGAGGATGTGGTGAGCTCAACCCGCATTCGCAGCGTACTTCGCGCAGGGAAGGTCGACAATGCGGGGCGTATGTTGGGAAGACCATTTGCTGTTGAGGGAACGGTTGTGCCTGGCGCAGGCCGTGGACATGATCTCGGTTTTCCGACGGCCAATCTCAAGGTATGGGAGGAGCAGCTGCTACCGGCTCCGGGTGTCTACGCGGTGCGAGCGAAAATGAGTGAGCAAACCTGGCCGGCGATCGTTAACATCGGCGTTCGCCCCACCTTCGATCGGGATTTTCCCCTTACCATCGAAGCCCATCTGCTTGACTTTGACGGCGATTTGTATGGAAAGCAGCTCGAGCTGCACTTCGAATACTGGCTCCGTGGCGAGCAGCACTTCGCCTCCGTGGATGACCTTTGCCGGCAGATACGGCTAGACGAGCAGCAGGCGCGTAAACGGCTAAAGAGGGAGGGACGATATGTCCGGTGAGGGCAAGGCAAGGGCCATATACCTGCTGGATCCAAAAGCATATGGCCCCGAGACCATAGCGGTGACCTTCGCGAAAACCTCGAGGTCGCCGCTTTCATTTCAGCAGATTGCAGATGAGCTCACGGCGGCTGCGACGGCACAGTTTCATGAAAAATGGGTTGTGGGATACGGTCATGCATCTGTGGCGGAACATGCCGTGCTTCACCTCGCCTTTGAAAATGTGTCGCGGCTCGCGGTGGAATGCTTGCAGTCGAATCGTCTCGCATCCTTCACGGAGAAATCGACGCGTTATCAGCAGTGGGACAGCGACGGGTTTTGCTGCCCGGCGGAACTGGATGGAGAACCGCTGCTGGAAGCGTATCAAACAACCATAGCACGGCTCTTCAAGCTGTATGCAGCATTGATCCAGCCCGCGATTGCGCATCTTGAACAAGAGAATCCCGGGATGGAGGGCCGCAAGCTGCGATCTACCGCCATCGATTCCGTGCGCTATTTGCTTCCATCCGCGGCGCTTGCGAATGTCGGCATGACGGCCAACGCGCGCGTGCTGGCGCACGCCCTGCGAAAGATGCTGAGCCATCCGCTGCACGAAGTGCGCAGCATGGGTGATGAGGCGCTGCGCGTGGCACGGGAAGAAGCACCCACCCTGGTTCGCTATGTGGAGCAGGTGCCCTTCATGGAAACATCCAGGGCCTTTCAGCGTACCTCTGTTGGGGAGATGGACCCCCTGCCGGCTACGTCGCTGGAGCGGGTCGCTCTACTCCAGTATGACACGGATGCTGAAGATAGCGTCCTGGCAGCGATGCTGTTCGCCCAGCATCGAGAATCCGCCTCTGACATTCAGAATCATGTCCAGCGACTGAACCAACAAGAGAAGCGTGCGTTGTTTGCTGGGTGGATGAATGGGAGGGGTGCGCACGATGCCCTCCCTCGAGAGACGGAAATGGCGGTGTATACCTTTGA
>Ga0272441_10008750_pt1 | contig 15920 bp, 20 predicted proteins | sample SSMProp6N_FD_193582 | JGI IMG/M metagenome (GOLD analysis project Ga0272441, IMG submission 193582) | Marine sediment archaeal communities from Little Sippewissett salt marsh, Falmouth, MA, United States - SSM-Prop-6N | ecosystem: Environmental > Aquatic > Marine > Wetlands > Sediment ... | reverse complement strand
ATCGTGGGTGTAGTATTTATACTCGCAGTAGCAGGAGGCTTAGATAAAGACGACCCTTTGCCGTCGGTGCAATGGAGAATAGGAGGTAAAAATGTGGTTTACGTGGAGTCTAATATTAGTGTTTTTGTTCTCGGTGATAGTCAGAATACTTTGCTATTACTGGAGCAAGAGAGAGATAGACGAATTCGAGTGGAGGCCGATAACCAAAGAGGCGAAAGCTACACAGGACGAGGTGAAGCGGAAGTCATCGGCACATCGTGGGAGAATTGCGTTCAATACGCCAAAAGAATCACGGGAATTACTAGAAGCATTGGAGCGGGAGGAAGATCTGGAGTTCAAAGCTCTGAGCCGAGAATTGGTGCGATCGGAGCAGAAAAAGGCGTCGTCCACGCAGTCGTCATCGAGAAAATCGAGGGCAACAAGATCACGATCACGGAGGCGAACTGGTACAGAGGGAAAATAACCCGAAGGGTACTGAGCCGAAATGATTTTATAGGATTTATTTACCGATGAAACTAAGTGAAATCAAAAAACTTGATAAAAAATGGGGAGAGATTGTCAGAAGCAGGGGGCGATGTGAAGTTTGCGGACAGGCGGGGAGACTAAACGCACACCATATAATTGGAAGACGAAACCACGCTTTGCGGTGGGACATAAAAAACGGCGTTTGTCTATGTTCGGGATGTCATACATTCAGGACACAGTCTGCACACCAAGACCCTGAGTGGTTTCACGATTGGCTTGTAGAACATCGCCCTCAAGATATTGAATATCTAAGACAAAAAAGAAAAGAAGTTATTAAACAAACCTATGAAGAAGTTAATCAGAATTTACAGATGCCACAGATGCAAAAAGGTCTGGACTAATCCGCCTGATGAGATAAACGAAAAAAAACCAATATGTAAAATATGTAAAAAAATAATGGAGGCAAAATGACACAAAAAGAATTTTTAGCGAGCTTGACAGATACTTATGCTGATTGTGTCGCAATATCAGAGAAGAAAAATACCGACTACGCTGGGATTAGCAGTGAGGATGAGAACCCCTTTAAGAACTTTGAATTGTTTGAATATTTATTTACTGGATTGGATATTTCACAGGCAAACAAAACTGAACTGACAATCTTTACTCGGATACTAGATAAAATCTCACGCCTAGCAACGCTTTTGATTCAAGAGGGAGAAGTAGATGAAAGCATTGAAGACACGATCAAGGACGGAATTAATTATCTAGCTATCCTAAAAGCATATCGGGAGAAAAAATGAAAATAGCTGGATACAACTACAAGATAATTTATTCTGATGACTTACTTGCAACCAGTGGGCTGATGGGCGAGTTTGACAAGACAAAGGGCGAGATAACAATTGACACCCACCTAACCGATGAGCAGAAGAAGTCAACCTTGCTTCACGAAATAATTGAAGCAATCAATTATCACTTTGACCTTAACTTAGAACACAACAAAATAATGACACTTGAGACAGCTTTGTATCAGGTGCTGAAGGATAATAATGAAATCAACATTTAACGCCGACAAATTAGACGTTGGCAAACTAAAGATAGACAAGACCCGGACTGTTAATATAGACGTTGCAGAATACGAATTAGATAAGCTGGTAGACCTTTTCTCGGCTTCCAACGAGGATCATAATTATAAAATAACGGTGGAGTGGGAGTGAGAGAATGAAATAACTGTTTATTGGGGGAATATACTCGAGTTATTACTTTAATCCCAGTGGGAGTACAGTAATCTAGTTTCCTCCAGTAAACAGTTATTAAATAATTTAATAGTATTAGGAGTTAGGGTGAAAAGAGGAATAGAAGAAAATATTATCATTACACCAGAGCTTATACGCAATGAAATTAATGAATTATATAAAAGATTAGATTTACTTGAAAAAAAGCTAATAAAACACAAGTAGAAAAAAATATTATGACACAAAACAAAAAAAACGTTATCAAAACGTACACTAACCCAGTAACGGGAAAGTTTGCTGTGGGAAATCCCGGAGGAGCAAGACCTAAAAAAGAGTTTTCTATGACTAACGCTTTTCGAGAAGTCTTATCCGAAAAAGACCCACGAGAGAAGATAGAAAAATACAAAGTTATTATCAATAAAGCAATATCTATGGCTACCAGAGGCGACAACGATATGATCAAGTATATTGTTAATCGCCTAGAGGGTATGCCAAGTGGATCCCAGCCGATAGTGCCGATACAGATTAACCAGCCTCTTGATATGAAATTAGTTGAACAGGAGGCGGTAGAACTACTTAAAAAATTAGGATATAAGGTGGAAAAATGATACTAGAGGGAGACTGTATAGAGAAACTTAAAGAGCTAGAGGATAACTCGGTTGATTCGGTGGTAACTGATCCGCCGTATGGGTTGGAGTTTATGGGGAAAAAGTGGGATAAGTTTAAAACCAGTACAGACAACATAGAAACAAATAAATCAAATCCATACTATCGTAGTAATATAAGGCACAGAAATAAACAGGGTATAAGCCTACCAGCTTTCCAGCAATTTACTCAAGATTGGGCAAAAGAAGCCCTAAGAGTCCTAAAGCCAGGTGGCTACTTACTTAGTTTCGGAGGCACACGAACTTACCACAGAATGACCGTAGCCATAGAGGACGCAGGGTTTGAGATACGAGATATGATTAACTGGGTATATGGAAGTGGCTTTCCCAAGTCTTTGAATATCGGCAAGGCGGCGGATAAGTGTGGAGGTAAAAATCTTTCGTGGTTTATTGATTATATTTTGGAAGTTGCTGACGAAAAAGGAATAAGCCGAAAAGAATTAACAATGCTGTTTCCCAGTAAAAATGGTAAGCCAACAGGATGGCTTTGGAATAAACAAAAGACACAAGGGATTACGCTTGAACAATATCATAAAATAAAAGAGTTTTTACGGTTACCATTTGAAGATATAAACGAATGTGAAAGAAAAATTATCGGAACACACGAAACAGATATGGGAGGTCTTGGTGGCGAAAGATTGGGTGTGTCTGGGGGCAATATAACCAAAGGCACATCACCTTGGGAAGGTTGGGGAACAGCCCTCAAACCCGCCCACGAACCTATCTGTCTTGCCCGCAAACCTTTAAGCGAAAAGAGTGTAGCCCAAAATGTCTTAAAGTGGGGAACAGGTGGAATAAATATAGATGAGAGTCGGATTGTGAACCACGAGCTAGACCCGACATATACTTGTGAAGAAAAAGACTTATTAAAATCTCAAGGTCGCTTCCCCGCCAACCTCCTCCACGATGGTTCAGATGAAGTAGTAAGTGAGTTTCCGAATAGTAGGGCTGGCAAAAACATAGAACAAAAGGGAACTGGCGGTATATGGGATAAATCAAGTGGACTTCCTTGTGGTGAGCAATATGGCGACTCTGGCTCCGCCTCCCGCTTCTTCAAATCATTTATCTATACAGCCAAAGCCTCAAAGAGTGAGCGAGATAGAGGGTGTGAGGGTATGGAGGAAAAAACAATGGGCAGAAACCAAAGCTCACTTGATGGTGGCAAGATGCTAACGGGTAGCGGTAATGAACGAAGTAACGCATCCCGCAACAATCATCCCACAGTCAAACCTCTTGCTCTAATGAAATACCTAATCCAAATGATAACTCCACCACAGGGAACAGTTTTAGACCCCTTTGCTGGCTCTGGTTCAACCCTAGTCGCTGCCAAAGAGCTAGGATTTAGGTTTATCGGCATAGAGAAAGAGGCAGAGTATGTAGAAATTATTAAAGCAAGATTAAAAGCAGTCCAAGCGAAATTAATATGAACTACTTAGAGCAATATGTAAGACAGAAGCAAGTCATAAAGAGCAACGGCTACATCGCCCAACCTCATCAAGAAGAGTGGCACAACAACCCCACTCGCTTTCTGGTAGCAGTTTGCGGTCGACAGATCGGTAAGACTTGGGCAGCAGTTAATGAACTTATAAGGCGAGCATACGACAAGCCCGGCTCTCGTAACTGGTATATCACTGTAGATTACAAGCAAGCCAAGCGTAATGTTTGGGATTTAGTCAAGAAGTTTGTAACCAAAGAGATGAAAGCTACCTTTAACGAATCTGAGCTTAAAGTTCAGTTCCCCAACGGCTCACGGATAGAGTTAATTGGGGTAGAGAACGCCGAGAGTCTGCGTGGGGCAGTAGTGGACTTTATGATACTGGACGAATACGCTGACTTCCCCCGTTCAGTCTGGCCTAAGGTTTTAAGGCCAATGCTTTCAACCACCGAGGGAGATGTTTGGTTTATCGGGACGCCCAAAGGTATGGGTAACGACCTATATGATAAATACTTTCAGGAGGACAAAGACGCCACCAAGTATAAAATGCCCTCGGTTGTGATTAACGAGGGAAAAATAGTCAGATGTTTATCTAAATATGCTCAATTTAATGAGATACAATCTGCCCTAGATACTCTACCCAAAGACGCCTTTGATCAAGAGTATTTAGCAGAATTTACTAGACCAGCCGGCACAGTCTATAGCGACTGGCCACTGGAAAACTTTAAGGAGGTTAATTATGATCCCAATTTACAGTTACACGCAACAATTGACTTCGGGGTTAATGACCCTACAAGCATCTTGTGGATACAGCCCAATGGATCAGAATTTCGATGTATTGATTACTACGAAGCATCAAACGCCAATATTGAGCACTTCATTCAAGTTATTAACTCCAAACCCTATAAAACAATTGAACTCTTCACTGGAGATGTGGCAGGGAACGCAAGAACTCTCACCACGGGAACTTCGCCAATTGAAATTATGGCTCAAAAGGGCATACACGTCCGTACAAAAGGCGGTGTCAAAATCCCAGACCAAATCCGAATCACCCACGGAATAATCAAGTCTTTGTTCGTATCAAATAAATTAACACGCTTTCGAGACTGCCTTTTAAACTACCGCTACCCGGAGGATAAGGAGTTTGAGGGTAAGAGGAACCAAGAGAACGAGATACCAATACACGACGAGTACAGCCACGCTATGAGGGCTTTGGAGTACTACGCTGTGAATATTAAGGATATAAGCCACGAACCCGTCTATGTGCCAAAGATGGAAGGACTAGGGGGAGTGGAGATAGGAGGATACGAGGTATGAAAATACTTATAACAGGAGGATGTGGTTCGTTAGGCAGAGCGTTCATACGCCACCTAGACGACCACGAGCTTACGGTGATAGATAATGACGAGTGGGCGGTAGCCGAGTGTCAGAAGGAGTGGCCGAAAGTTAAGTTTGTGTTAGATGACTTTGTAAACGCTGACCTCAAAGGGGTGGATACACTGATACATCTAGCCGCCTATAAACATATTAACTTAGGCGAGGACAACCCAGTATCGTTCATTGAGAACAACATTAACAAGACAAGGAGGTTATTTGAGAAAGCTAATAATGCAGGTGTGGATATTTTGTTTGTTTCTACTGATAAGGCGGTTGAACCATGCTCTCTGTATGGCTACACGAAAGCTATCGGGGAAAAACTCTGTCGCTTTTACGGTGGATCTGTGGCACGACTTGGGAACATATTATCTTCATCAGGCTCGGTTATACCGGTTTGGGAGAAAGCGTTAAAGGAGAACAAGCCCCTACCTGTAACAGACCCCGATATGACCAGATATATGATACACGAGGATGATGCAGTTATGCAGATATGGAATAAGTTTGAGTTGGGAGACAAGCTAATTATACCGGATATGGGAAAACCGGTTAAGTTGATACATCTGGTCCAGACAATACTAAAAATACATAATAAGCCATTTGACTACCCGCTAGAGATTGTTGGGAGGCGAAGGGGCGAGAAAGTAAATGAAAAATTAAAATGGGAGGACGAATGAAAGTTCTAATTACTGGCGTGAACGGATTTTTGGGAGGATACCTTGCCAGCAGGTTAATTAAAAGAGGTATCGAGGTACACGGACTTTATTTGGGGGACGAAAAGCAGAAGGATGACAGGATTATTTGTCATCGGGGCGATCTTCTGGACTATGAGGCCATGGGAGAGATTTTGAAAGGGATTAACCCTGACTTTATCTATCACCTAGCAGCCAAAACAGAGGTAGAAAAAAGTTTTTATGACCCAATTCAGTTCTCTGAGGTTAACTACTGTGGAACGGTCAACCTAATTGAGAAAGCTAAAGACCTTACTAATTTAAAGTTGTTTGTAATGGCTTCTACGATGGAGACTTATGGGTGGCAACCCAAGCCTTGGAAGGCCTTTACCGAAGAGACAGAACAACACCCCAATGCTCCATACGCGGTAGCCAAGATAGGATGCGAGAAGTATTTAGAATATGCTGGAAGGGCATATAAGTTTCCTTACACCATATTAAGACAGACCAACACTTACGGACGATGGGATAATGAGTTCTTTGTGGTAGAACAGATCATTACCCAGATGCTAAAGAACGAGGACAAAATAAATCTGGGATACAGAGAGCCATACAGAAACTTCCTGTACATAGATGACTTGATAGATTTGTACGAGGTTATATTAGACAACCCCGACAAAGCACGAGGTCAAACCTTCTGTTGTGGTCCGAACAATGCATTAACCATTGAGGAATTGGTGGATAAAATAGCCGAAATTCTTGACTGGAGAGGAAGTGTTGAGTGGAATACTAAGCCTAAGCGTGTCGGTGAGATATATTATCTAAACTCTTCTCCGGCTAAAGCCAAACGAATTTTAGGGTGGGAACCAAAGGTAAGCTTAACCGAAGGCCTAAAAAGAACGATTAAGATGTGGAATAAATAATGGAGTCTCTAGTATTTTCTAAAAACAGACCAGCCCAACTAGAGCTATACATTAGAAGTCACAAGCGTTTCTGGGGCGAACCAATGAGAGTCTTATACAAGGCAGATAGGGAATATGAACCTGGATATGAAAAGGTTATGAATATGTACCCGGATGTAGTCTTTGAAAAAGAAACTAATTTCAGAAAACAAGTGATTGGCAACCTAAGAGGGGAATATACAGTTTACTTCTGCGATGATGATGTTATGATAAGGCCTTTTAGCGAAAAGATGAGGGAATTTAAGAAATTTGCTTCTAGCCCCGACATTCTTTGTCTTTCTCTGCGAATGGCCAGAAACTACGACTATTGCTTCGATTCAGACCAAAAGGTAGAGATACCAAAGTTTAAAAATGGGGTATGGGAGTGGTATAAGTATCCTCTTGATTGGGGGTATCCGATGAGTGTATTGGGAAATATATTTAGAACCGAAGATATAAAACCCCTAATAGAAAGGTTGAATTTCAGCTCTCCTAACACCTTTGAGGGGCAGATGGCCGCCAACCCACTACCGATGCTATATATGATTGGCTTTAAACATGCAAGAAACATAAACTTGCCACAAAACCTTGTTCAGACAGAGGCTATGGATAATCGGGCTGGCGACACATCCATAAAAGAGCTAAACGATAAGTTTATGGACGGCTACATTATTGATCTAAATGATGTAATTAAGAAGACCAAAAAAGCCAGAAGTTGTTTTACAATAATAAATTTTAAATGGAGGAAATTATGAAAATTATGATTACTGGAGAGATGGGTTTTGTAGGAAAAGAAACCCATAAATTGCTCATTAAAATGGGACACGAGGTTGTTGGGTATGATTTAATGAACGGACTAGACATCAGAAATTATCAACAGCTTTGGAACAAGTGCTTAGAGGTTATGCCAGACAGGGTTTTACACTTGGCAGCGATTGCTCGGTTTTCGGATGCTGACGACAACCCCAGGCTAGCATTTGAAACAAACGTAGAGGGAACTAGAAATGTAGCTGAGGTTTGTAAGAAGCTACACATTCCCCTGGTTTATGCTTCAACGGGAAGTGTTTATATGCCAATTAACGAGAAGCCCCCAATAACCGAGAGTTTTAGGGTGTCGGGAAACTCCCAATATGCTTGTACAAAACTGTTGGGGGAAAAATATGTTATTGAGCATACGCCCCACATAATCTTAAGATATGCTCACATTTATGGCAAGGAAAAGAGGGGACATGGGTTAATCGGTGGATATTGGGACAGAATCAAGCGGGGATTGAAACCTAAGCTATATGGAGGCACTCAGTCAAACGACTTCACTTATATTAAGGACATAGCAAGAGCAAATATGTTAGCCCTTACTTCCCCCTGGGACAAGTGGAACCAAATATATAATATCGGTACGGGCGAAGAGCTAAGTGCCGAGAAAGCTGGGGAGATAGTTTGTAAGGCTACCGGTTGGGATGGTGGAGTACAAAAGGTCAAGGAAAGAGAGGTTGATCCCGGAAGATTTGTCTATGACACTTCTAAGGCGGAGACAATGCTGGGGTTTCAAGTAGAATATAATTTTGAGCGAGGAATAAGGGAAATGTTTAGCGAAGAGGGGGAGTATGATACATAAAACAGCCGTTGTTGATAAGGGAGCCGAGATAGGAAAAGGCACCGAGATTTGGCACTTTACCCATATAAGGGAGAAAGCCAGAATAGGCAAAGATTGCATTATCGGTCAGAATTGTTACATAGAAAATGTTAGTATCGGAGATAAGGTACATATACAAAATAACGTTTCTGTATATGATTTAGTTACCCTGGAAGACGAGGTATTCGTAGGACCTTCGGCAGTATTCACCAACGACCACAAGCCCCCCTCATACGGCAAGGAGTGGCGCCCCACCTTAATTAAAAAGGGTGCTTCAATCGGAGCCAACGCCACGATAGTCTGTGGAGTTACTATCGGAGAGAAGGCGATGATCGGAGCCGGTGCGGTAGTTACCCACGATGTACCTGCGGGTGAGGTTTGGGTTGGCGTTCCGGCTAGGAGGATAAAATGATACCATTCTCAAAACCAGACATAGGTCAGGAAGAAATAGAGGCAGTTACCAAAGTCTTAAAGTCAGGCTGGCTGGCGGCAGGCAAGGAAACAGAGGCATTTGAGAAAGAGTTTGCAGATTACATAACGCCAGGCGACCCACAGCTAGATGTAAGTTATGAACCGTATTACTGTATCTTCACTAACTCTTGTACAAGTGCCTTAAAGATGGCGTATAAGTGGGCATGGGATAAAGGATATTATTCTATATCATACCCAAGAAACACCTTTTGCGCTACATATTCATCTGCCATAGAAATGGGTTTGAGGGCGTTTGCTCGTGATAATGACAACGAGGGTAGAGATAGGGAACAACTTAGAGTCAACGTCCACTATGGAGGCGTAAAAGACGAAACTCCCTGTCTAATTGAAGACTCTGCCCACCGCATAGAACCAAACGACCCATTAGTAGGCAAGATAAGGTGTTATTCGTTTTACGCTACAAAGAATATGACCACAGGTTCGGGGGGAATGTTCGTAACTAACGATAAGGAGATATATGACCGAGCAAGACTATACTGGCGGGACGGACTCTCTACCTCCACTGCTGATCGCCACAAAGAAGGTGGAAAAAAATACAATTACAATATACTCACTATGGCTGGGGGCTATGATGGAAACGATATTGCAGCTACAATCGGACGTTGCCAACTTAAAAAGCTACCCGGATTTAACCAAAGAAGAAACAAAATTGTTCAACAATACAACAAAGAATTTAAACAAACTTGGAAAGGCAATCACCTCTACCCGTATTTTGTTCAACGAGAAGAAGAAGTCCACGAACTAATGGATTATCTTGACAAACAAGGTATTAAGTGTGGTTATCACTATCCCAACACTGGTTGGCTTGGGGTTTCCTTGCCCCTCTACCCCTCTTTAACAGACAAAGAGGTTAATTACATTATTGATTCAGTAAAAAACTATGAAAAGACTAAACTATAATCTAATTGTCGATAATTTTCCTGACTGGAGAATACAAGCGATGAACTATCTTGAGAGGGATATTATTTTGTTGGCTTCTACTAAGCAAATTATCGGCATTGACCCCGAAGATGTAGCCCAAGAAATAAGATTACACATTTGGAACAAGCTACCGCTTTATCTGCCTAAGGCTAAACTGCGAACTTGGTTTTATTGTGTAGCAAGAAGGAGAATAAAGGATTTAATGGTCTCTGAAAATGCCCGTTATAAGCGAGAATTAAAATATATATTGTCGTCTCCCTTTATTATAAGTGATGACAAAAAAGAAAACGAATGATCGATTAGCAGAATATCAGGGCGAGTACGAAAGGTGGCTCAATGAACTTCAGAAATACCACACCGGTCGCTTTGATAAAAACTATCGTCAATACACCGCTTACTCAGACACAGTAGGCACAAGCTCTAAAATATCCGACCCCCTTGCCCCAGAACAGGTTGAGAGGGTAATACAGAAGTTATTTGAGCGAGAGCCGAAGTTTTTGGCGACCGCAAAAGGCAAGAACCTTCCAAAGGAAATTTCTGCTATTTTGGCGTCTATTCCCGAATACTTCTGGAACTGTCCAGAGAGAGTACAGTCCACCGGGACTATGCGGTCTAAACTAAAGGTTTGGGGCAGAGAATTCTGTGTCACCGGCAACTTGGGTGTTGAGACATATTATAACCAAGAGTCAGAAACCCCCGATACTAGAATTATCCCCATAGAAGACGTTATCTTTGATCCCGCCGCCACCCTTAAGACATCAAGTAAGTATTATATACGCCAATATGTGTCCAAGGATTATGTTGAAAAAATGCGTAAATCTGAAACCGGGTGGAATGACAGAGTCGTTAGGGAGGTTTTAAGCCAATACAAAGAAAAAGAAAAGGGAATTAAGAACGACCCATCCCCAAACACAATTAACCGCTCTGGCGACACCTACCAAAACACGGTTGATGATATATTATTGATTTCTTGCTACGAAGGCAAGAAGGTTGTCCGAATACTTGAATGGGAAGGAATAGTCCAAGAGTTTGAAAATGACATATTGGACGAAGACCCCCTAGACTTTGCAATGGATATTGAAGTTCCCAAAGAACCTTACGCTTTTTCACTCTTAGATTTTATAAATGGTATTACACACGCTAAAGACCTTTTGTTAAACCAAATCGTAGACTATGGATCAAAAGCCCTAAACCCACCTTTGTTTGTTGACCCTAATGTCTCAAGTAGTGCTATATCCCGAAATTCCCTAAAAAACGCTTGGAAATTAGGCGGGTTGGTCTTTGCAGACCCGAGAAGTATTGACCACAAGTCAATGCCCACACTTCCATCTACTGGATTTGAACTTCTTAACTATCTGCAAACCAGAGCAGAACAATCCTCTGGTATCGGAGCATATCTTGGAGGTGTGCCAAATCAATCATCAGACAAAACACAGGGAACAAAGGGTGGAATAGAAGCCCTTATAAATCAAGCCATATCCCCAGTTAAAGATAGACAGATAAACATAGAGGAATCAATCATAGAACCTGTTGTAAATAAGTGGATAAAATACGCTGGCTCTCTAATGGGCAAGGATGAGATTAAATACATTTTAGTCACTGGTCAGTCGCCTAAGTGGGTTAAGGCTACAAGAGGGCTTATAACTGGAAAGATTACCTTGGTAGATTTACTTGAAGCCGAACTTATAACAGAAGAGGAATCTATGGAGCTAACCAGCATGTTAATGGAACAGGGTAAAGACCCACTGGCCGAGATTATCTTTGATGTTGACTGGGTTATAAGAGTTGAAACCGGAAGTATGGCAGAAGTTGACACCGAGAAAGAAATCAAAGCATTTGATACGGCTGTTGAGTTCGGAACACAATACGGACTACCACTTGATATTAAGAAACTTTGGATAGAGAGAGCCGCTAAAGCGGGAATTAAAGAACCAGAATCATATTTATTAGAAGGAGGTCAAAATGGAATCCCAGGAGAACAAGGAGTTGGAGAACCAATACCGGCTACTCCTCAATCTGGAAAAGGTGGAGGGGTTCCGCCTATGGCGGGACGAGGTATGCCTACCAGTGCTTGATCAAATCGAGGCACAGATGGCAACACCGTTAGAACTAACCGAAGCTAATTTAAAAGCATTGGTTATGTATCGTAATTTAGTAAGCAGTTTGTTTGAAGGTATTTTTAAACAAATTAGAACACAAAAAGAAATAGACGAGAAGTAATTTAACATAGGCGACTAGCAGGTCGCAGCGAGTAGAGTGGGCTTATGCCCTGCGGTATTTATACCGTCCTCCGACTCTACTCACTCTGGCCTGTTTAGTCCACCTTCAACCGTGTCGTTCACGTTAAAAACGAGAAGGAAACAAAATGGAAGAACAGGACGCTGTAACTAAACCGGCAGAGGAAACTGTCGAATCGGAATCAGCACCCGATAAAGAATCGCCCGCTGGCGATGATAAACCCACTGATGCTTCGAAAGAACCGTCAGCCGACACGTCAGTCGAGCCGAAGAAAGTAAGTGGTTCGGTGCCTTATGACCGATTTGCGGAGGTCAACACAAAAGCAAAAACCTTAGAGGAGGAGAATGCTTGGTTAAAAAGTCAAATGGCACCACCCCAGAGTGAACCTACTGGGGACAAGGCTCCCGAGCTTGATCCCGAATCAGCCCAAGCTGTCGATTTAAGAGTAGAGAGGAAGCTCGAAGAACGATTAGCGAAAGAATGGGAACAAAAACATGCCGATGATTTAAAAAATCGGTTAATTGCTTCAAGAGTAAGAGACATAATTGCGGAAGGAAATGCTCGCCGTGAATATGTTGATAGAGACAACGCTCTTATACAAGCAAAGAAAGAGCTAGAGGAACAAACTATGCCTAAAGTTAAACAAGCAAAAGAGGAATCGTTTAAGGAAGGCGAGGAGTTAAGTAAACAAAAACAGGTTTATTCTGCTGTGGGAGAAAATAAGGCATCGCCTAAGGTTGATCCCGAAAAACTATCAGCAGAAGAGTACGCAAAATATCATGGTCTGGAATATTCGGAGTAACAAGGTCGAGGTCTGATATTTTAACAACATAAAAATATAGGAATTTATATGGCTTATACAACAACAACAGCAGTAAGTACAATTCCGTCGTATTATCATAAAAAGTTTGTTGAGAGACTAGAAGTAGATTCAAAGCTTTATAGCATGTTGGATAAAAGACCACTTCCTGAAGGCTCTGGTACAACAATGTACTTCCCAAGAGTATCATCTCACTCAACAACTCCATCAGCATTTAAGGGATCAGAGGGAACTCTTGTAACTCCAATCGCAGTTCAAGATGTTCGTGTTTCTGCAACAATCGAAACCTTCCGAAATGCTGAAGCATTATGGGATAAAGTTAAATTAACTGCCCTATCAACCTACCTTGATCAAGCAGTTGATGAACAGGCATCACAAGCGGCTAATGTTATCGATAAAAGAATTTTGGAAGCAGCTTATGGTTGTAATATAGCTGGCGCAACTCATGGTGGATCGGTAGCACTATCTGACAACATGGGTGCTGCATCTGATGATGACGAGACTAGCTTTTCTTGTATTGCGGCTTCTGGAACAACTGGTTATGGTTCTCCTGGATTTACACATATTCCCGCTGCTCGTATTATAACTGCAGCTGATATTCGTTATTGGGTCGCTCAACTTCGAGGTAGAAATGTTAGACCATTCTTAGACAATGGTGACTATCTATTGGTTGTTGACTCACAGACTGAGATGAATATTCAAGCTGATTCAACATGGCAAGCAGCTTATCAATATACAGACCCAGAAAATATGAAAAAGGGTTTGTTTGGACGGTATGCGGGTGTAACAATGCTACGAGATAATAACATTTTGGTTTCTGCCTGTGGTTCTGCTGGCGCAACCGTTGCATTTACTTTACTTTTGGGTAAAGGTGCATTGGGCGTTTCTGAACTTAACGGTGGCACTAAAACATACTTTAAGGAATCTGGACCACAAGATACTTACAACCCAGTAAATGAGTTCATGACATTTGGTTGGAAGATTCATTTTGTGCCCAAGGCCCTTCATGCTTCTGCAGGATTGATTTGTGCTATTGCTCAGGTTTAATAGTTAAATACTATACTTCTAAAGAAATCGGAGGTCTTTAGGGTAAAGCATTTAAAAAGAGAGGATATTATGGGACCTAGTTCAAATAATGCCCTGGATGATAGAATTAGAGCATTCTTAAAAAATTGCCCGGAAGACAATTATTTTGATGTTGGTCCGGGGGAGGGCAAGTTCGGAAAAATGATTCGTGAACTGTTTGGCAAGAAACCGCGCATTGTTGCGGTTGAGCCAGACAAGGAGGTAGTTAAAAAATGCAAACTTAATGAAATCTACAATCACATTGAGGAAAAGCGAGCACAAGACCTAATTTATAGAATCCCTGATTTTAGAACAGACATTGTTATTATGGGGGACATTTTAGAGCACCTAAAAAAATCAGACGGAATAGACTTCCTGGAGTTTATTTCGTATAGGTGTAAATATATAATCTTAAAGTTTCCCTCGGCCTATATGCAATATGCCAAGAAAAACCCCTTTGATGCCCATGTGTCTATTTGGCAACCGAAGGACTTTCATAACAACGATTATGTGCCAGTTGTGGCGGAAGAGGAGGAAAAATATACCAATCTAATAATCCTGCAGGGGTTTTTTGGGGGGATGGAGGATATGTATATGAAATGTGATAAACAACATAAAGACGAAAAAACATGGCAAAATATATTAAATAAAGTTGACGTAATTTAAGGAGTAAAATGTCAAATCCGTTTAACAAAAAGTTAAAGAAGTTCAGTGTGATAACACCAGTCTATAAAAAGACCTACAAGTGTTTTCCCAAATTTTTTGAGTCGCTTCACCAACAGGACTATAAGAATTTTGAGGTAATAATTTCTTTTGATGGTCATAACAGAGCTGGGGTGAACGCACTTAAAAAAATGATTAAAAAATATCCCGGCATGGACATAAGATACTATGTCTTCCCATGGGGTGGCGCGCCTTCGGCTCGTAACAAAGGTGCGGAAAAGGCCACGGGGGATTACTTAACATTTTTAGACCCCGATATTTATCCCTACTCAGATGCTTTTAGGGCATGGGCCAATTCTTTTGAGGAGCACAAGGTGGATGTGGTTTGGGGGATATACGAAGTGTTGATAGATGGAAAAAAAAGACAACTAGGGGGTAACTGCCCCGAAGACAATAAAGGAAATCCCATATACTGGGCATTCAGGTTTGGTAATTATTGTTCTGGTGCCTTTCCGATTAAAAAAGAGGCATTTATCGGCTGGAGAGAGGGACTCAAATCTCTACAAGACTGGGATATGTGGATAAGAATGCTTAAGAAAGATAACTTTGAGGGCAAGAGGTTTAAATTTCACAGAAGGAATTTTTTTGTAACCGACCCCCCCGAATCTGGAAGTATCTCTGACGACTCACATAAAAACTGGATTCAAAGAACACAAGAAGTAAAAAAATTAAATGATATTCCATTATCTGACGTTTGTGTCTGTTCTTTGGGTGCTCCACTACACGGTATAAATGCGGCCAGAATTTTAGGTTATGATTTTCTTCCATACCCCTCATTTAAACCACATGCTTATAAAACTATATATTTACTTGGATTTTATACAAACCATCCAGACGCTATCAAGGCACACTGTGTATTATTTGATTCGGATCATCCAATTAAAAGGATTGTTCATTGGATAGGAACAGACATTTATCAGCTATCCCATAACATCTCTATTGCTACATGGAAAGAACTTTTAAAATTATGGAAACAAAAAAAATATATTCACCTGACAGAGGTTGGGTACACCCAAAAAGAGATGGCCGACATGGATATTAAGACACATGTAGTTCCCCTTCCACCGTCTAGGCTATACGACCCCATGCCGCTTCCAGAGAAATTTACAGTTGGGATATATGAGAACCCCACCCAAAACGTTTATGAAGAAGAGCTAATGACACACATAGCACGATCTATGCCAGATATTCAATTTAAGTTTTTCGGAGACGAAAACCAAAAGGGGAAATATGGGAATGTAGAAC
>Ga0272441_10008749_pt1 | contig 15920 bp, 9 predicted proteins | sample SSMProp6N_FD_193582 | JGI IMG/M metagenome (GOLD analysis project Ga0272441, IMG submission 193582) | Marine sediment archaeal communities from Little Sippewissett salt marsh, Falmouth, MA, United States - SSM-Prop-6N | ecosystem: Environmental > Aquatic > Marine > Wetlands > Sediment ... | reverse complement strand
AACTCGGCAGAATTCACAGACAGCATGCCGCTGTTCGCCTACAAACCGGGTGCACTCGGTAACTGTCCTTATCCGACAGCAACTCTCAATCCCTATAAATACTTCGCTGACGAGCTCAGCGACGTAGGGGATGTCGCGTGCCTTGACCCGGCCAACCGGGGAGTGTTCTGCCCCACAACGTCGCCGAACTCAAGGGTTTACCAGATCCAGTTCCCATCCGATGGCAGCATGCCGTCATTCGATTTCAATTACGCCATTGATGCATCATGGGACGAACCGGATCCGGACATGGAACCATACTACCCCCTTGAGGCTTTCGGCCCGGGAGCACAGTGCCATGAAGCTTATTACGTCAGGATGGACGACACCGGCACCGATGCATGGTACTCCGATGGTGAGTATGGCGGATCGGTTGTACTGAACGTCGAGGTCTTCGACTGGCAGGCGCCATATAATCCCTATGGAGTTCCCGGTGAGATTTCCGCGCTCTGGGTTGAATCGGATATTTTCACAACACCTGTCGATATTCTCCCGATCGCGACCGCATCCGATGGAATGGCGACCTCTTCGGTGTTTACCGTGGAAATTTCAGGTGCGGACCTCGGCATTCCGGCTGCGGGAGAATTTAGTATTCTCGGAACGGTTGAATCCGCATCTCCCGACAGCTACCAGCCCCAGCTTGAGGGTGGCGAGATGTTTACTTACCCGGATGCACCGCTTGCGGCATACTTTATGGGTGCCGTTACCATTATTCCCGATGCTCCGCCGGAGGGACCGATCGTCGACTCGATTGATCCCGACGAGGGTTACCTTGATTTTACCTATACCGATGTGCTTGTTAATGGCAGCCTTTTCGAGGACGGTGCCACGGTTAAAATTATCAAGAACGATGATCCCGGGGTCGTAATCGATGGCGAGGATGTCGCGTTCGTCAATTCAACTCAACTCACATGCACACTTGATCTGAACAGCATGACCGGTATCGCCGAACTCGGCACCTACGATGTCGTCGTGACAAATCCCGACCTTCAGTCGGGCACCCTTGAAGGTGGTTTCGATATAGTTGAATTCCCGTGCGCTCCGAATGAATGGGGCGATGACTTCGATTCCTTTTACCCCGGGCAGTATCCAACCGGATGGGTGAATTTCTGGAGTGGCCAGTCCGGTGTTGTGTCCACTGAGCAGTTTTATTCCGCACCGAACTCATTCAAACAGGTTGCGTATGCGTACTGGGCACGTTATGACGGACACCCGTTTACGGCCGCCGGAAAGACGTACGTATGCTATGAAACCCGCGTGATGATAACCGACGAGACGAAGGGCGCTATCATGGGCTTTGCCTGGAAGAAAACATCCAGTACGACCGGTCACTACGCGGCCATGGTTATAAGGGGGCCGAACTACCCGGAAACCTATCACTGGTATCATGTGCTCGCTAAGATCAACATGACCAACAACACATGGCATGTATGGGTGGACGGGGAGCTTGTGAAGGATGGCACCTCATGTGGTTCCGAGGATTCGCGTGACTCGTTCACACACTTTATTGTTGGTCTGACCAATTTCTCGACGGGTGGAATGTCGACAGGATATTACGATGATGTCTACCTGTACTGGGAATAAATTCTGAAAACAACCAAGCTGAAAAAAGTACCGCTTGTCCGGTACTTTTTCATTTTCTATATTGTTACCGTCCGGGAATTTCTACCATGTGCCGTCCGGTAATATTTTTATTAAGAAGGCATCCGGATTAACAACCTGGCTGAGATAGTTAAATCCCTCATCCGGTGTATAAGTAAGTTCACCACGGAACAGGCCGGTTGAGTAAATATTTCCGGCTGCATCTGTTGTTATACCGGAACCGAACTCGTTGTCGGTTCTTCCCCACACGATCGACCAGTCATAGTCTCCCGACGACAGGTACCTTGCGACGAAAACCGCTCCGAACTGCTCATCGACCGCATCTTCATCGCGATCCGGATTCATGTCCGCTTCGCCCGTCACCTGGCCGGTGACTATTGCATCTCCGGAGTTATCCGTCGTAACAGCCATGCCAAGTCCCAGGCCCCATGACCGTCCCCACAGAAATCCGCCACTTGAGGTCAGTTTGCTGAGGTATGCGAATCCACCGACACCCGCGTCATGCTCATCGACTTCAAAACCGGGATCGAGATCGCATATGCCTGCAATCCCACCTGTTATGTAGACATTTCCGTTTCCGGTTGCGGCAACATCGTATACAACACAACTCGATTCGCCTCCCCAGGTCCGAACCCACTGAGGGTAGCCCCGTGAGTCCAGCTTGACTACGTACGAGTCCTCCATGCCCTGTGAGGAGTGCCAGAGGTTCATCTCGATTCCGCGAAGGCCCGGCACCTCAAATCGCCCCTGGAATCTCCCGCCTATGATCGCATTGTTTGAGCCGTCTATGGTTACGCATGTCCCGGTGATCTGGTCGAGTGACGGATCGTCACCGCTCCATGTAGCAGCCCACTGGAATGAACCGGCGGATGAGTATTTTGCCGCGTACGCGTCCGATCCGCTACGCGCGGTTCCGATGGCACGTCCTGTTGATTCCTCCTCGGGATCATCAGGTTTGTCAAAGTCCACTTCCCCCGAGAACCACCCGGTAATTACTGGATTGCCACTGCTGTCAACGTCCACGCCTTTTATTTCAATCTGTCCGTACCAGTCTCCGATTGTCCTTACCCACCTGAAATTACCATCGCTGTCGAGGCTTGTAAGGTAAACGTTCATGCGTCCCTCGGGTGTACGTTCCGCGACAGCATCCTCAGATTCATCGGGATCGAAATCGACCGTGTGACTCATACTGCCTGGAATATAACAGTTCCCATTCCGGTCTACCGCAAGTCCACTTGTGAAGTCGTCTCTTCCACTTCCCCATGTCTTCACCCACAGTAGGTTTCCCTCACCGTCGAACTTGCTCAGAAAAACGTCGTAGTCCCCGTTTGATCGTATCTCCAGTGTTTCCGGGCCCGGCATGAAATCTGCTGTCTGGTTGTAGGTTCCGGACACGTAAATATTTCCGGACGCATCCATGTCAACTCCATAAATTGCAGCAACCCTTCCTCTTCCCCACACCCTAATCCAGCCATCAAGATTGTATTCCGGTAGCGGTTCAATGTTCGATGGCTGAGATGCAACAGGTCCTCCTCCGGAAATACTACCCGTTTCGGCAGGAATCTCATTGTCCTCACCTGTCGGAGCGGAAAATGTGTCAAGCTGCTGACCGGTTCCGGCCAGTTCTTCTGTGTTATCAGCAGGTGTTTCGCCCGCCTGAGCTGATTCATCCACCTGAACGCTGTCCGCGATCTGATCGCCCGTATCGGATGCAGAGCAGGACATGCAGAAAATTATTAAAATCGCGATGATTGCCGGGAATAAAGTTCGTGACCTCATATCAATCCTCCAGCAACTATTATAGCCGATAAACAGCCGGGGTTTGTAACTCCCCGGCGTGCTTATTGTTTAATTCTAAAATCCCGGGAAAATTAACTGGATTGCTATATTAATGAGACTTATTATCATGGAACAGGGTTCAGTGAGAAAAAAATAAGCCGCCTGATTCTAGCGGCGGCTTTGATGTGATTTTCATTGTCCGGAAATATTACCAGGTTCCTCCCGGACCACCGTATGCGCCCATGTCGGAGTCTGTTCCGTCATGATCCGGAAGTCCCGGATCGCCACTGTTGATACACGGTGAGATCGGGCTCAGGTGGAAATCCCTGCTGCCGAGATTCAGGAAGAAGGGATTCGCGCTGATGCATCCCGTTCCGGGGGTGACATTGTCGTAAAGACCATCGGAACAGATATATACGTCGCTGTACTCGAATGTCCCGGTTGAGCCGCTCTGAGAAACTCCGTAAGCCCTCGCGGTCTCGAGGCTTCTCCGGACGTAATCAATGATGATATTGCGTGCATCATAACCATTGCTTAAATCAAATCTGATCCCGTATGCAAATCCGTTGTTGTAAGTCTTGTAGATATCGAAGATTACTAGGTTCTCAAGCATTACATCATCCGAACTGTAGACCTTTATCCCGGAGACCTCGTTGTTGTGTCCCCCGCTGATGCCGTAAATAATCGAGTTCGCTACACGTGTCCCGTCCGAGTGGTCGATATAAATTCCCATTGGCCTGCAGTTCATTCCGTTGTAATAACCGCTTGCGTAAACATCATGAATAATCGTGTGCTCGATCACAACTCGATCATCACCTGACGCGGGGCAGTACTCGATGTTAATTCCGTAGAAATCCGTGGCCGTGTTAAACGTGTTGTTGTTGATATCGTAGATCGTCGCGTAGTTTATGTACGAGTGAGAACCGTTCACAAGCCAGATTCCCGCTGCCTGCTCATGATAGAAATCATGAATCGTACAAAGTTCGATGTTCGGTGACACTCCGTTGCAGACAATCCCATTTGTTGCCTTCCATGAGCCGTTCATGCCAATTATCTCGAATCCCCTGATCGATGCATTGTCAGCTCCGTATACAACCGTGCCGTACCCAACCGACGGGATTATCGTTGCCTCATCGTCACCATCGCTTTCGTCCCAGTTAATCGACAGCAGATCGACTCCCTGCTTCATCGTAACCTGCTCCACGTACGGAGTATCGGAATCATCAACCCAAATCGAGGATCCGGCCCCGGTATAATTCAGCGCGGAACTGATCGTGGAGAACGGGTAATTTTCAGTTCCATAATACGGACCTGTCGTGTTGGATGAGTCGACGTAAATGATCGATCCGATGGAGGTTGCCGTAAAACCGTCTTCAAGCACGCCTTCCATCTCGCTCGGATTCACCACAATCACATCGTAAAGCCCCGTTGGTGCACCGGTAAGGTCAAGCGTGCAGGAAATCTTTGTGCCGTCCGAATAGGTCATTTCTCCCGTTGCATTTACCACGAAGGGCTGGCCTGCATCAGCCTGCTCGAGCGAAACCTGCGCGCCTTCCGCGAAGTAAGAACCGAAAACCGTCGTCGGTACACTACTATTTATTATGCCTTCGTCAGGCGTAATTGCCGAAACGACCGGAACCATCTGCGGCTGGATATCCGTTACTATGACCGATGATCTGAAGTAGGCCGACAGATTTCCGTTCGGCCAGCTGTACGGAATTGTTGACTGTGGTATCTGGGGTTCGTAAGTGTCCGGCATCGAACTTTCCACAACGAGCCAGAAATCGTACTCGCCTTCGTGCGTCAGATTAAGTTCATCCATGATTACCCTGAAAATTCCCGACACTTCTCCACCCGGAAGAATTTCCGCATTATCTAACAGATTAACAGGTTGTTCGACGATATCTCCATCCAGCCAGATCGTCCCGACTTCCCCGGCAATACCATCCGGGTTATACGGCATCTGCCAGTCGAAAACTTCGATGTCGAGTACAAGATATCCGCCGTTATGATTTTCATCCACGTACCATGCGGTGCTTCCCGCATCGGTTACGCGGACATTAAACGCCTCCGCCATGTTGGCTTCGGGGGGGAAGCTGTCGACCGGGAAGTATGGTCCTCCCGACGGGTCGGGATCGTACCACGATGCGTCCACCGCGTAGGCAAACCTGTACTCCGGCAGCCCGTTATCCATTGGGAACTGAAGCTCGTAGATCCTCGTATTTGTTCCGGGAACGGTCCCGAATGTACCGCGCGTTTCAGGATCGGGATCGACCTCGTCGTTCTTGTCAATCGAATCCGCGAAATACTTGTAAGCGTTCAGCGTTGCACTCGGATGGAAATCCGGTGTCGCCAGTTTTCCCTGGATGTAACCGAACAGGTTTCCATAGGTGATAAATTCGCTGGCGTTCCACCACCTGGTGTACCCGTCCGCGTTAAGGAGTGTAAGGTCGTTTTCGCCCGCATGGATCATGTGCTGGTCGTAATCGAGACCGTCCGAGCCACCACCCATGACAATTCCTCTTACGTCGAATCCGCGGAACTTTTTCTCCCACGGGAAGGGATGCGAAAGTGATACGTGACATACCACGTAGCCGGTGTCGAAATCCGTGAGCTGCTCATCGATTATGATGTCGATAAGATGCGTCGACATCGGCGGCTGAAGGAAGTTTGTCACGTTGCAAGTGAACTCCGCGCTTCGTGGCGCGATGACTTCCGCGGTCCCGCTGATAGGATCGAGCGTGACTTCGTAAACACCCCATAGAATTCTGGAAGAGGATGAAACCCGGCTGATGTCCGGGGTTAAATGCGAACTCATGTCGGCTGCTACCGGGTCACTTCCTCCCGAGCATCCGTAAAACCCAAGCGTTGCAGTTAGTACGCAAGAAAGCAGAATGGCTGAAAACTTTTTCAGCATTGGAGAAACCCTCCTGAAGTTGTTTAATGGGATTACCCGACAGGAAAAAAATCCCACAATACATTGGATGCAGGATCGAGCTGCAATATTAAGATATTACTTATAATAATGATATAGAATATCATCCCCCCGAACCCGAGGATGTGAGAAACACAGCCACGCCTCTGTCCATGAAATTAGTGGACGATACAATCTCGTTTGTCTGCATTTCCCATTATAGGGGATGGGAGTTCATGCACATCGTTACATTGGCCGTGAACGTCACGATTCGTTAACTGACTATAATAAAAAACCCCGCCTTATCGACGGGGTTGTAACTTCTATCTGATGATGATGTTACAGCTGCGGGTATGGCTGATAATTGAGAAGATCAGGCATAACGGAGAGCAACTGAAGTGATCCCTGGTTTAAATCGCCCGAAAGCTGGAGATTTGTTACCTCCGACATCATCACTGCTTCACCCTGCATCCATCTGAGGAACAGGAGTGTCGCATGGATATCGTCGGCAGTGATCTCATCGTGGAAGCACATGTAGTTCGGATCCGCGAGAAGCGCCTTGTTCAGGACTTCCCCGGCCTCGTCAAAGTACCAGTTGATGAACGTGTAGAACGGAATTTCCGGTCCGATCAGGACCGGTTCCTTGTTGGCCTGTCCGAGAAGTGTCAGGTAGGTTCCGCCCATTCCGACGTAAGCATCGGCATCGTCGGGGTTCGTGATCGCACGATCGAAATTAAGAAGGGCCTGGTCCCACTCGTATGAGTTGATGGTGTCAAGCCATTCACCCGTGTCCGGATCCACGTACTGAAGGCCGGTAGTGTGGTCCTTTCCTCTCTTGGCGTATACCCAGCCAAGTCCCGTGTAGGCCGAGGATGAGTACGAGAGATCGGCCTGGAGGAACCTGTCGGTGAAGGCGCGATTGAAGTTGAGGATCGCAAGTGAGTAATCCTTCGATACGTACGCGCTCCAGCCGTTGTCGAGGAAATCATTCTCCAGGACAATATCGCCGAGGTTGAATGTTCCGGCCGATGTAAGGGTGAGGGTCTGGATATATCCGAGGTTTCTTCCAAGTGAAACCTGGAACAGTCCGATTTCAAGTGTGACAGGGATTCCGCTGGGAAGTCCGATGAATTCGAACACACCTGCGTTCGGACCATCGTCCACCGGGAGCATCGACGGGGTTATGTTCCCGCCGCCCTGGACCTTGAGTGAAATCTCAACCCAGGGAGTTCCAACCGGTGTTCCCTCGCGGTCAAGTATCCGTCCGGTAAGTGTTGCGCCGCCGGTGTTGGCCTGAGGATTGGAGTCATCAGGCTGTACCGGGTCGCTTCCTCCACCACCGCAGGCTAATGCCCCGGCGGAAAGGAGGACTATCAGAATCGTTATGGCTATGTGTCGTAGTTTCATCTTATTTTCCTCCATCAGCATCCGGGATTAGCCGGGCAGATCATAGTTGAACTCGTCAATCTGTATGATAGTTGAAGCCGAGACTGTTTCCGGAAGGCTCGTATCGAACTTCCTGTCGAACGGTACCCCGATGAACTCGATTACAAGCTGCCCCATCGGATGCGGATCAGATGTAATGTTCGGGGAAAGGTCCTGCGGGAAGTGAACGCGTCCCACGTAGGTCGCGCTGTCGACCTGTCCGAAGTAAACCTCGTGTCTCCAGTAACTTTCGTTGAGAAGGTAGACGTACGGGAACTCAAAGTCGACCCCACCGTCAAGATCGTAGTCCCATCCGATAATGTACCGGAACGGGAATCCGCCGTTGATCAGTGGCGACATCGGATCCTCGGGATCCTCGGGCGGCGCTGCGTCTGTCGCGGCGAGGATGTTGTAGTGCGATCGGACCACGAAGATCACGTCACCGTGAAGAATCGGGTTCGTGAACGCACGGATAATAACGGGATCGTTTGTCGGGTTCGGCGTGAAGTTCCGCTGCAGGCTGTCGAGTGCGTTGATCAGTCCATGACCGCTTACATGGTCCGGACCGAGATCTCCGAGAAGATCCGCATCCGCCCCGACTATCAGGGTGTCTATGACTTCGGCCGGTGCGAGGAACGGGTACTGTGACCAGATCATCGCGGTTACGCCGGTTAGACATGCAGCCGAGAACGATGTTCCGGTTCCGACCGCGTAACCCTGGGAGAGGCTTAACGGGTAGGTTGAAAGAATATCGACACCCGGCGCCACGAAGAACGCTTCGGTCTCCGGATTGGCACTCAGCGGAAGTGTATTCGTGTCGGGCCAGAGAGCGTTAGCCTGGTCTGTCGCACCGACAGCGATAACACCGGGATAGCTTGCGGGGTAGATCGATGTGGCACCGTTATCAAGTGGCCTTGCTCCATCACCCGCGGCTGCTACCAGGAGCGCCCCGTGATCGATCGCGTATTCGATAGCCGCAAGTTCCATCTGGCTTGGCCCGAGCACGTTGCTGACTTCGTAGCAGTAACTCATGTTGATAATGAGCCGCGCGTTAAACGGGTTGTTGAAGACGAAACCTTCGTTGTCGAACGGATCGAGCTTGTTCTTCTGCTCCAGGAAGGTGTGAACCGCGTGCCAGATACCGTCTGTGGTATGCACGCTGTTACCGTTACCCTCGGCGTCCAGAACCTTGACCGGGATGATCCTGGCGTTCCACGCGATCGAGGCAATACCAGCGGCGTTGCCCGTAAGAGCGGAACAGATTCCGGAAATCATGGTGCCGTGTCCGTTGTCGTCCTGCGGATCGGCATCGCCATTAATAAAGTCGAATCCGGGGAACACCCTGTAGTTCTCGTAAAGGCTTGGAACACCTTCCGGGTTCAGGTCTTCATGGTAGTAATCAAAACCGGTGTCGAGAACGGCAACCACAACGTCGCTTGCGGGCTGCGGGTCCTGGATCGTCGGTTCGCCCGGGTATACAACCCACGCTTCCGGTACGTCCATGTTCTCGAGATACCACTGCTCACCGGCGAGGAACCTCGCGTCGTTTGGATCGACACGAAGAGCGCTCATGTGCGAGCGGTATACCGGTTCGGCCACTTCCACACCCGGATTCTCGCGCAGCTGCGCGATCGTCATTGCAAGGTCCGCGCCCTGCGGAAGTGCGAAGTGGTAGAAATCAATAAATTCCTTGTAGTCGATCAGCGTGAGATTCCACTCATCAACTATAGGCTCTACATCCACTCCCTCTGTTAGTTTGAGCGAGATTTCAGATGGGAGAACACGGTCCGCGGTGTATAAATCGCGTACTGCGGTCTCAACCTGCCTCGCTGAAAGGGGAGCTGCGATCACTGTTTCCATCGAGCGGTCCGGAGCCGACGGTGAATCGGCTGAACATCCCGCTGCCAGTATTAAAGCGACCGATGTTATCAGGAGGATTATGCGTAAACGAGGGATCAAGGCCTGGCCTCCATCATCATTTGATCATTAAAATTTTTATCTTCCCTCACCCGACCCGTCCGAAAACTTCCTTTGTCACCCGCTGACACCTGTTTTTATACCTATTAAGATATACCAAAACCGGTGCCTGCCTGGTGGGCCAAAGCAAGAATGTGAGTATACCGGGCAGGACTCTCAAAGTCAACAAGCTTCGGTTACCTTCTATCCTTACTAATACTTTAACCCGGACAATAGCTTCGAACGGTATGTTACAAAAGTTTACCACTACTATCAATAAGTGTCAAGCCGGTGAATCTACTTGTTTGTCATCAATGGATAGCGAATTGCGTCCCGCAATTAACGTTTGATTTTAAATCCGTATTATCACTGAAGTTTCGCGGAAGGTTGAAGGTTGTTTTTGATGGCTTCGTCCGCAGATATTTATGGATTTAGCCGAAAATATAAAGCCCCGATTCCTGTCTATTGCTGATATTAATAACAGTGTAGCCGGGGTGCGGTGTTACATGGTGATAATCGCTTCTCTATTGTGCCGTGCACCCGCGGACCTTATAATCATAGTGAGACGGACGTAAAACGCTTACCAGCTTACATGCATCTGGGACTGAAAATAGCACCAAAACAGGTTCAGACACTGAAGCCGACGCTGCAGCAGCTTCAGTACTATCGCCTGCTCCAGCAGACGAACCTTGAACTTGAAATCGACATCCGCGAGGAAGTTTCACAGAATCCGGCGCTTGAGGTAGAGGAAGTACGACGGTGCCCGAAGTGTGGTGAGATACTTCTGGACGGACAGCCGTGCGTGACCTGCATGTCGCGCAAGGCGGAGGACAGTGACCGGGACGGGATCAGTAACGAGAAGCTGGACATGATGGAGGAGATCTACTCGAACTCCTATGGAACCTACGAAGCCAGCACTTATGAATCTATTCCCGAGGACGAGCTTCCCGATGCCTTCGCGGGAATGGTGAGGGCGATAACGCTTGAAGAACACCTCAAACAGCGGATCAGCCTGGACCATCCAAACATTACCCCGGATGAACTCGAACTTGCACTGGACATTATCGACAGGATAGATTCCGGAACGGAAACCTCCTTTGAAGAAAATGAAGACAGGGGTATCGAGAAGGTTGTCGTGCAGCAGGCGAGGCTCGATAATCCGGGTTTGATAAAGGCATCCGACGAAGAGCTTGCGGCAGAATTTGGCGTTGATATTGAGCTTTTGAAAAAGGTCAGGAGGAAGGTCGCGGATATAGACCCGATCGGAAGCGGACTTGAATCATCGCTTGAAGTACTTGCGCTCCAGGCAGAACTTGCCGATGCACTTCCGGAGGATGAGAGGCAAATTCTCGCGACGGTTATTCGTCATCACTTGAAGGATATCTCCACCGATCATTACATGAAGGTCGGGAAGAAGGTCGGAGTGCCCGCCAAACGGCTGAAGGAACTCATCGAGTTCATGCGCCGGAGTTTCCATATACATCCGAGGCGGATGTTCGAGGAGAGCGAGGTCAACGCGGAACGTGAGAATCCGTACGTCTCGCCTGATGTCAGGATAAGGGAAATAGACGGGGAGTACGCTGTGGAGATCCTGGATTCCGGTCTTCCGCAGCTCAAGATAAACCGCTTCTACATGGAGAGTTATCGCAAGCTGAAGAAGGATCGCAACGCATTCAACAGCGAGGAAAAGAAACACATAAGGGAATATTTTGAAAGGGCGAGTACTTACATCGAGAACCTGAATTCACGCCGACGGACGATGCTTGAGATAACCGAGGAGATCGTCAGGCATCAGGCGGAATTTTTAAAGAACGGCCCTCTTTACCTGAAGAAACTGACAAGGAAAGAGGTTGCAGAGAAGATCGGTGTGCATCCATCGACCGTAAGTCGCGCCCTCGCCGTACGCTACTGCTGGCTCCCCGACAACTCGATTGTGTCATTCAACCTGTTTTTCAATCCCTCGGCCTGCTATATCGAGATGATTAAGCAGATCCTCGACCGTGAAACACCGGAGAAGGTCTTTTCCGACGAGGAGATCAGGGACCTTATGGCTGAAAGGGGACATGAACTTTCAAGAAGGGTAATAACCAAGTACAGGAAGAAAGGCAAAATACCCGCGTCCGGTCGCCGCAAGAGAATTCTCATCAAGCAGTGGAAGGAAGGGTTGCTGGATTACGATCCATCGTCGGAGATCGGTGACGATGTTACGGATGAAACCGATGGTGATGATGTCATTAGCCAAACGAGTGACGAGGAGCCTGAATCAGACGTTGATAACGGGAATGGCTCTTCCCCGGATTTAACTGCTGATGACAGTCAGGAAGGTCCCGAAATTGATGAAGAACCGGTTGTTGATGATCCTGGTGAGAATACCAGCACTTCGATTTCCTGACAGTAAAAAAATATTGACCGAAACTCCGTGACAGGCCCGAAGGCCTGATTTTTTATTATGAAAAACGCGTCCCGCTTAAGGACGCGTCATCTTTGAGATACGATCGAAAAATCCCGCATTTGCGTGGATTAATCATTCTGGTTAAGAGTATTTATTCATCCGTTTCCCCGGTATCCTGCTCATCGGATTTCAGCGTTCTTTCTCCAGCCGGCTGAAGCAGATCGTGGAGCACCTCAACAAATTCTGGCTCGAACTGCGTACCTGCGTTTTTTCGAAGTTCAGCGAATGCGGTTTCTGGCGGAAGCGCTTCACGGTACGGGCGATCAGCCGTCATCGCGTCGTATGCATCGGCGACAAATGTAATTTTCGCTTCAAGCGGAATCTGGTTTCCGGTCAGTCCGTCCGGATAGCCCTTGCCGTCTATGCGCTCATGGTGCCACCGTACGATCTTCTTCGGGATATCGAACAAAGGATGCTGCATCGGTTTCAGGATTTCTTCGCCGATCTCGGGGTGTTTCTTAACAATCTCGAATTCTTCGTTTGTGAGCCGACCGGGTTTCCTGAGGACATCATCGGGAACTCCTATCTTCCCGATGTCGTGCATCATTGCGCCTATTTCGATCGCCTGGATGCGGTAATCATCCAGCCCAAGCTTCCTTGCTATCGCGACAGCGTACGCGGTTACCATGTTGGAATGCCCACGGGTGTACGGGTCTTTCGCTTCGAGGGCTACCGCGAGCGTCTCGATAGCTTCGAGGTAATTGGACAGTAGTATCTCCTGCAGAACCGCGCTTTCGAACATCGGCAGCAGGTACGGTGTGTATGACAGGAGATCGTAAAAGTGACTTTCGCGAACACCTTCGCCATCGGTCCCGGCGAGCACAAGTCCCCCGAGATAGTCACCGTTCTTTACGAACGGGATACCCACTACAGAATATTGCAGCTGACCCGGGAGGAAATCCGCATACTCAACCGGGAGGGCCACGGGTTTCCTTTCAATCGCCATCTGGCTGAACACATCGTCAACAATCGGATTCCTTGACTTGTCACTTCGGCAGATAGTCTCGATGTAACGTCCCGAAATGTAATGGTACAGCTTAACGAATCCGCTGCCTGTTGCAAGACGACAGTTGATGTACTCCAGGAGGTCACCAAAACCCTCACGCCAGTCAGCCCGTCGCGAAATCTGCGTGGCGATGAAGTCGATCAGTTCGCTCGTATCTATTGCGGAACACTTAACCATAATCGCATTTGGTTGGCAGAAATTATTTATCCGCCACTTATACTATCCCGTCCGCGATACGGTTCATTCTTTATAAGTCCATAACAGAGTGATAGCGAAATGGATTTTACGGGGAAGCTATTTCTTCTTTTTCAGCGCAGATTGATTTCCATTTCGGATACTTCCACTTTTAATTCGGGATTTCCCGTGATTATTACCTCGACATCGTATGTGCCCGGCGGCACCCGATTTTCTTCAGCTCCGAACAGGGCAGTCAGCTCGTGTGACCAGACGTCGCTGACATCGACTGAGAGCTCATGGGGGTAATCCCTGTACTCACGGGTGGTGGGCCAGAAGTAAACACTCCCATTTTCAGTATCGGTAAACACTATATCCACTTTCCGGGTGGTCCTGAACCCAATGACAAGCCTGTGATCCATATTGTTTACAATAGATAACTGGAAATCTAGACCGTTTCTCACGTCCAGGGACATGTTATCTGAAATTGGTTCAGGCGGTGCGAGTCCGCCGACACTTACAACGAGGGCATACTCGCCATCGGGTACCGAATCAATGCCGACCGCATCGGGAGCGGGCGGGGCGAGTGGCCGTTCTTCGGTCGGCGTGAACTCCTCTTCTTCTGCGACCGGTTCGACAGGCTCTTCGGTCGGGGGCGGATTAATATTTGCCTGACCCGTTACGTCGGGATCAGGTTGGTTATCAAGTGCGGTTTCATCTCCCGAACCACATCCCGATATGCCAAACACGAATAGTGTCAGCAATAATGCAATCAGAGTAACATTGAATATATCAGCCGGTTTCATCATGATCGATCACCATGTATTATTAATGACCGAGGTATTATAACGCTGGTTCGACTTGTTTTAATATCACCCCCGGACCCCGACCGTGATACACCCGATCCGGACGGGCTTCCGATCGGGCTTGCGCAGATCGCCGCGATGGTCCGGGATGTCTGCGACGTTAAAATTATAGATTCGTATTCCGGCGCATATTCAATCGAAGACACTCTCACGCTGACACTTGATGATACCCCGGATATTGTCGGCATAAGTTTCCCCTTTACGAAAATGATCCGGTCGGGCCTTGAGCTTGCCCGGCAGATCAAAGCAGGGAATCCTGAGATCGGAGTAATTGCGGGAGGTATAGCTGCAAGCCTGTCATCAGGGAACATCAAATCATGCGGCGCAATAGACTGCATTGCGCGTTACGAGGCGGAGAACACGATAAAGGAGATTGTTGATTTATTTGGACCCGGAGGATGGGGGGAGGTTATTAACAGTCCCCCGCGTGGAACTGTTATCCGGAATGGGGATGAATGGAATGAAACCGGGATGCGAGAACCGATCACTGACCTCGACAGCCTGCCGTTTCCCGCTTTCGACCTTTTGGAAGGCTTCCCGGAAAATTATAACGCACGGTTGATAACATCCCGCGGATGCTCGTACCAGTGCCCGTACTGCACGTCATCGGCGTACTGGGGAAAGTCCTTCAGGGCGATGTCTCCCGAACGGGTCTGCGAGGATATGGAAAGACTTAATACGGTGTGGGGCATAAAACGTGTCAGTTTTTCCGATGACACATTCAACCTGAATCCAAAACGTGCAGCGCGAATCGCTGAACTTCTGATAGAACGGAAACCGGGCATGAAGTGGGGGGCGAGTTGCCGTCCCGAACTCCTTTCGACCGAATCGCTTGAACTTTACTCCGGGGCTGGAATGACAGGACTTTTCCTCGGACTGGAATCGGGTTCTCCCGGCATACTTGAGAAAATTAACCGGTACCATGACCTTGATCGCACGCGGGAACTTGTAAGATCAGCGGTCGATCTCGGGATCGAGGTCCATGCTTCATTCATGATTGGACTTCCCGATGAGACCGGCGAGGATATAGAGAAAACTCTGGAATACGCGAAAAGCCTTAAGGGGATTACACTTGGGTTCCACGTGTTTCATCCACTGCCCGGAAGCGAGTTCGGGGATAATCCGGATAAGTACGGGCTTGTCCGCGAAGGTCCCAAGGAGTCGAACGATCTGCTCGGATCGATAGATTCATCCGCGCCATTCAGAACGAAATATCTTGGCCCTATGCAAATACTGGATTATTACTACATGGCGAGGAGTATTGCGGCTGAGAGGCTGGACGATATTCGCAATCAGTAGAAGCCCCTTCTTTTACTGCCTGTTTTAAGAAGCCAGACTGTAACTATTGCAACAACCAGCCCGATGAGGGAAAGCGCGTACTCTGACTCGTTGATGCCTTTCCAGATGAGGTATCCGCAGGCTATGAATACCGGCCCGATGAAAAACACCCATGCGAATGTGTCGTACCGCCTTGAGGATGGCGGTACGTATTCGGTATCCGCCCATTCGCGCCAGTCGGAGAATTTCGACTTTTGCTCAGTATCTGATTGACCTGATTCAGTCTCATCCGCGGGCATTTCGGGATCTTTACCCATATCCGTTTACCCCAGCCAGCCAGGATTGTTAGTGAACGGGTTGTGCTCCATCTCGTAACCGATTGTCGTATCCGGACCGTGTCCACAGTGGACGATTGTCTCCGGTGGGAGC
>Ga0272441_10008748_pt1 | contig 15924 bp, 32 predicted proteins | sample SSMProp6N_FD_193582 | JGI IMG/M metagenome (GOLD analysis project Ga0272441, IMG submission 193582) | Marine sediment archaeal communities from Little Sippewissett salt marsh, Falmouth, MA, United States - SSM-Prop-6N | ecosystem: Environmental > Aquatic > Marine > Wetlands > Sediment ... | reverse complement strand
TATTAGACAGGATTTTCAGGATCTTTGGGATTTTTTATATTTTCAGTTTCCTGCCACCGGCCAATAGGGCGTCAGGCCCGGAGGGGTGAGACAAAAAATAATTGCGGTCATGATTGGCAACAATAAATCAGGCAATAGCCAATTTCTTTTCGTTTTGAATGATAATTTTAGGATCGAGATTTTTTAAAGGAACTGGAAGACCCTGTTCTTTTAGTAGTTCAACATGTTCCTTCATACCCCACTTAGCTTTAAACAGACAATCCTCTATAGAGTGGCCTATTCCAGAAAAGCCTTCCAAGTCAGGTGAATAAAAACCGAAATAATCAGGCTCCTCGGTAGCTTCTATCACCAATGAGTATGCCAATTCGATCATTTTAAAAGACCTCCAAAGTTATTTAATTCCCGCTGCTTTTAAAATGTTGTGACAAGAACCCGTAGGGACTTCCTTTGAGCCGTGGTAATCGACCCGAATCAGCTTTTCCCTTCCGGGTTTTCCGTAATATCGTATTTAACCTTTCTCTTTCACAATCCTAAATCCATTTCTTTCAAGCAATCTAGCAAGTTCGCTAAACTTCAATTGACTTCTCCCCGAGCAGCGTCTTAGCGGCCTTAAGGTCGATTTCTGCAAACTCCAGCCATCGGACAATTTCAGGTTTCATATCAATAGCAACCCCTTCTCCTGCACCTCCCTTGAGAAACCGCTGTCCATTTCAATAAAGCGCTCCCGAAATAAATCAATATCGGTTTCTTCGTCAAAATAACCCCAAGCACCTGATCCGAAAAGAATCACCTTAAGCGGCTTCTTTGACATCAGTCGGGCAGTGATCTCTTTTTTGTTTAGTTCATCGATCATGTAACGAAAACTTTTTCCATGGCACTGACATATAGATTTTACTGTAAAACCTTGATCAATTGATAAATTTTTCTGTGAAAAATTTATGGAACGCAGCGGAGCTGCTCAAAAAAATAAAGAAACAAGAAATTATAGAAAGAAGATCTCTAATCGCCTTTTTATCAGTGTCCGACAAAGCCATTTTGAAATTCCTTATGATCTTTATTTACTACACGTCTGGGGATTCTTGCTTTCAACTCTTACTTGACCATAAATTAAAGTTTTTTCCGTGTTTTTTTACCAACTATTCATTGGTAAGATAATGCTCAACTGATTGAACAAAATTGTCAGCTTTTTGCCAAATTTCATTGGCTTTAACAGTTGGAATAGGTTTGATGATCTTATAGTCAACTGATTGTCGTAGTTCAAATGCTCTGTGAAAATCCTTTGATAACGACTTATCGAAGATTCCCTTCATGACAAATTCTCTATCAAAAAGGCTTATAACTCCGGAGTGTTTTGTAGGGACCTTCGCAATCTTTTGGAGAAGCGCAAGTGTGGCGTAGAACATCGCATAGTAAGATCTGTTCACGATACTTTGAGGACTGCGATTTCCATCAATCAAATATTTCGCATCATCTAACGCCTCATGGGCTTGTTCAAGGCGGTGTTTGATGAGGATTTCAATTTCTTTATTTTTCACAAATTAACGCCTTCCGTTTTTATTGCTTCGGCAAGTAATGAATATCGTTCCGGTCCATTCTCCCATTCGTTACGGGTAAAAACTACAGGCATTAGTATAATTCCGTATTTAAATCCAGCTTCCCAGGCACATTCACTTATATAATCCTCAATTTCGGGTGTAAGTTCGTTAACAATCAGCAGCACATCGAGATCTGAATCTGGTTCAGCATCACCTCTGGCACGTGAACCAAAGGCGATGAGTTGTGGTTCCAGTATTTTTCTATTTAGCAATGCTTTAAAAACATTGATTATTATTAATTCTGAGGGATTCATTGTATTTTTATTATTGCACATAGAGTTGGCGGCCGCCCAATTCAGGTGAGCCGAAACCGATCTTTTTAAGCTTATTTATAAAACCTCTTCGTTTGCACGGTCTCCATTTACCCATGCGCGATAGCCCCTTGAATAAACGGCATTTTATTGTTTAAATTGATTTTGCCGATTAGCGGCAGTTTATCGCCATGTCTAATTTTGACAATGAGCCATCCTTCAAGAGATGATCTCAATTCTTGTTCGCACTGATATCGTACGATTATCGTCATCAATCTTATAAATAATGCGGTATTGTCCGACTCGGAGCCGCCACAACCCCATAACACCGCTTAGTTTTCTGCAACCTGCCGGACGAGCGTATTCAGCAAGAGATTCGATCTTTTCCAAAATCCGCCCAGCCATATTTGTGGGAAGGGCTTCAAGCTCTTTTCGGGCAGATCTTGCGAATGTGATTTTGTACACGGGCATCTACGCTCTTTTTAGAATCTTCTTTTTGACGCTGGCCAACGATTCTCGAGGCTCATTCTCGCGCTCCTTTGCTTTGAGAACGTCACAAAAATCTTCCCACAATGCACCGTGTTTTTTCAGATCTATCAGAACCGCTTTTTTCTTACCAGTCTCATCGACCACAAATTCAACACCTTTCATATTGTTAAGTCTCCATATCTCCTATATCCATAGGTTCGGTACCGCCCTTTGATATCAGGTCGTTAACCTCCTCTGCAATTTTAACCAGCTTTGAGTTGCCTCTTTCAAACTGGGCCGCCCATTTGGCCTCATCCAAAGCTTCAGAGATAATAGGTGTTATCTCCTCCAAGACTTTTTTGGGGAGAGGCTCTGGAAGCGCTTCAATCATTTTTGTGACGGTTTCGGTTCCCTATTCTTAATTTCACGATTGCCGCCTTTAAAACCGGATAATAGTTCACCTACGCTTATGGTTGAAAATCCGATCCGATCGATCCTTCTCAAAGCGCCGACGATATCGGCATCGCCTTTCATGGCCGAAGAATAGACATTAGTATCGATCAAGACTTTTTTCAACGCCACATCTCCGGGTCGATCTGCCGCCCCTGTTCAATTCTGGCGCTTATGTCTTTAAATTCGTCCTCACTCCAACTCCCGAACAGATCACCGAGATCGTCATATTCGCGAGAGTAGGTTTTGTCCTTTTTGAGCCCGACACCGGTCTTGAGAATGTCCAGGATCACTTGATTGATGCTCTTGCCTTGCGCTTTGGCATACGCTTTTAATTTTTCGGCGACTTCGGCATCGACGCCTCGTATGGTAACCGCTTTCATAGCCCCTCCGTTAATGATATCTTTTCATGATATCGTTTTGCATTCGAAATACGACATCGGTGCTATTTTGTCAAAGTGAGACGGGGCAACCAAATCGTTGCAAGCGTTGGAACGTTTTTACGCTCTTTTATTATCTGAGTCTTCTCACACGGATTTTACTATTATCGATAATGATGAGGAGCAACAATAATTAGTTTTATTTTTTGAACAAAATCCTTTGCGGAAATTATCGCTTGTTCTGCCTTCTCCATATATGATTTAACTTCTGATGAAAACCTTGAACTCATGCTGTTAGGCCTTCTCGTTTTGCTAAACGATACAATAGTATCTGACCTGATTCATATTCTTCCTTAGCTGCGGGTTTGGCTGAAATGAGGTTCTCCGATTCGAGCTGAACAGGATATAACAAATCGACAATTGTGCGTAGCTCTCTAAAATAATTTAATGGCTTTTTCAGCAAAACGAGCAGATCAATATCGCTCATATTATCATTTTGTCCTGTGGCCATTGAACCATATAAAATAAGCCCCTGAAATTTTTCTCCGTAATAATCGTTCAATATATGTTTACATTTTTCAAAAATTGAATTCATTGCAACATCCTTATGCGGATTTGGAATTCTCACTTTCAGCTGTCCCTTGATCATAAATTGATGTCGACCCCCGGAAAGCGGTCCAGTAAATCCGAACTTTCTCAATCGTTGGATTAACTTTCTCCTATCAATAGGCATAGGAAATTATGCGATCACCACATCAAGTATTTCAATTTTCAGACCATCTACCGCCGGAATCGGATCTTTATCTCTTAACTTGAGAATCAACCACTCCTCCAGCACATCTATCAGTTCTTTACGGCATTCTTCAACCGATTTCCCGTTTGCCCAAACTCCTTTAAAGCCCGGTATTTCGGCAAACCACGTGCCGTCTTCTATTTTCCGGTATTCGGCTTTTTCAATGGCTTTATTACAATATTCTATTATCATTTTGCCCATACTTCCTTAGTTTAGATAAATTTTTCTGTGAAAAATTTATGGAAAGCAGCGGAGCTGCTCTAAAAATCATGCGGCGCTTCAGCATCACCTCTGGCACGTGAACCAAAGGCGATGAGTTGTGGTTCCAGTATTTTTCTATTTAGCAATGCTTTAAAAACATTGATTATTATTAATTCTGAGGGATTCATTGGATTTTTCTTATTGCACATAGAGTTGGCGGCCGCCCAATTCAGGTGAGCCGAAACCGATCTTTTTAAGCTTATTTATAAAACCTCTTCGTTTGCACGGTCTCCATTTACCCATGCCCGGTAACCATTTTTTTGTTCATCGTATTAATGCGAAACGTAATACCCAAATTAGATATCATTTTCAAGCATTCTCATTATATGCTTCGCCAAACTATTATTTATTTCTCTGTGTCGTGGAATAGGCTGTGATTTTTTTGTTTTCGGATTCTGATACCAGTCATGGTTTCCGCCGTGCCGAATAAGAACGCAACCGAAGGCCTCTAATTTCTTAATCAAATCTCTCCTTTTCATATCACTTCCAGTTCGTCGATCTTTCTGGCACTTGGGATTTTTCCACCTTCCAAATCTTTGAATATGTCTCTCAAATTGTCCTTAAGCTCCTCAATTGTTTGGCCTTGGGTCATATAATCCGGATATTCTACTAAATATCCTAACCACATCTCTTCATCTTTCCAATATACGTATTTTTTCTTTTCCATTATTTTTGCCTTCTTCTGTATCAGGACAGGACGAGGAGCCGGAAAATGATGAAGCTAATATCCTGACAATCCTGTTTATCCTGTCTGATTTAAATACCTCGCTTCGTCTATCGACTCGTCTGCTTGTTCTATCCTGTTTATGGCCAGTAGTCGCTTTTTCTCTTCTATGGTCATACTCGGATACGGGGAAACCAAATCGTTGAGAGCGTTGGAACGTTTTTACACCCTGCCCACCAACAAAGAAGCCACCTTTTCTATAGAAAACCTAAATCCATTTTTAAACGATATTCATGTTGTCTTGCCAAGAAATCCGGTTATTCGGTCGATGAAAAGGTCGAAATCAGAGAGATTGTTTCTGAAGATTCCGTATACTATTTCGTCATCAACTTTTGCATAGTAATGAACAAGCAAGTTTCTAAATGAAGCAATATTTTCAAACTTGGGCAAATCTTCAGGCAATAATATTTTATTTTCTGCCAAAACCACAAATGTATCCCGATAGCTCGTCGGCTCCCGCATCCCTTCGTCTGAAATAATATGTTGCGCTGCATCGATGCAACCTTCAATAATTATATGCAAGGTTCGTTCGACAAACCTCCGGTTCCTCACATCTGTCCGGTATAAATCCCATGTAATATCTTTGGCGTCTCTTAATTCTTTTACGCTCGTTTTGATATCTGAGAGAATGCGTTCAAGGAGGACCCGATTGACCATTCGTGCCTCCATATAAAACGGATTTTACATATCTGTTGTGAAGATAGAGAAAATCTTCGTAAAATTTCCGGCCCTTTACCTCAAATTGTTTTCGGTATTCTTCTGACCGTTCGTATATCAACTTACCCTGACGCCTCACCTCGTATTTTAGCACCTCATCTGCCTTGTTCAAAATTACAACATCGGCTCTGCATCCCAGTTGTTTTTCCAACATCGTGATAAAATCTAGCGTAGAGAAACCGGAGATTTTTTTTTCATTTAACAATAAGGCAACGTCCACATCACTTGATTTCTTCCCTTTCCCTTTTGCATAGGAGCCAAAGAAATATGCCGCAGTGATAGCCGGTTCAGCCTCACAAAGCGAAGCGACCCGTTTTTTTATAATACTAATTTTTGGGGACATCATAAATTTTTCTTTGAAAAATTTATCCTACATGACGATACAAAAGATTGCCGGTGAGGCGCAGCAAAGGAGCAGGCATCATTTTAAACACCCGGTAAGAGCTTTTAGGTCCTGAATCATTCGAGAGGAACCGGTCTTTCCTCAGATCGTATTTATAGTAGCACAGCCCGGATTTGGTCGCACCCCAACCGCCCTTGAATTGCAAGAGTCCCCCGTTTTCCGGTTCCGTGCGTCCGAAATGAAAACTTCGAAACCCGCTTTCGCTGCACCACTCGATGGCTTGCCACAATAACAGGTTGTTGGGTCGGAGGTGCTGAAATGTTTTGTCGAAAGCGCCGTATTTGTAAATTGTTGCGCCATTGAAATAAAAAAAAATGGCTCCGGAAACAGTCTGCCCCTGATACACAGCCAAAGCGACAAATCCATTTCCCTTTGCGATGATGTGCTCCTGAATTTTATCGAAAAACGACAACGGCTGGGGCGGCAGGCCGTGGTGCCGGCGGGTTTCGCAGTGCAGCCGGCAGAAAGACGCCATGGCAGCGCTCGAATGCTCTATAGTGACCGTGACACCCTCTCTCTGAGCTTTGAGAATGTTGCGGTACGTGCTGTCTCGAAAAGCTTTGCGCACGTCGGCTTCCCCGGGGGTGAGTGCTAGGGTGTGGACAACCAGTTGCGCAGCGGGCGGCTCTTTTTCAAGAAAGGCTTTCCCGCCACGAATGTCGAGATTTTTCCAGCCGGCCTTGCGTCCGTGGGCGATGGCTGCCGCGAACAGCCGCGCGAAAACATCCGGGTCCCGGGCAATTGGGTTGCACAGGTCTGTGAACGGAAGCGACACGCCGCGCTTGCCGGTGATAAAGCTCTCGATCCCCATCACCGGAAGGAGTCCGGCGAGCTGACCGTTTTCGATTGTGGTGAAATAGAGTGGCTTGTACCCGTAGGATTCGCTCAGCACCTTGGCCCAGGCGGCGGTGTGGAAAAAGGTGGTCTGGGTGCTGGTTTCGAGCAGGGAGTCCCAGTGGGGGTAGGCGCAGGGGTTGATGATGTCAATGTTCATTGAGTTTGTTGAATAGATTTTTCTGTGAAAAATTTATGAAACGCGGCTTTGCCGCTCTAAAAAATGCTAAAAAGTCAGTGAGAATGGTTTGTCCCGGTGAAATAGGCTTCGCCTTTCATGCATTGCATGAATTTCACGGGATAAATTGGCCCAGTGAAATGCGCTGCGCTGTTCTTCGAAATTTCACGGGGTAAAGGTTTATTGAGATAGATTTTTCTGTGGAAAAATTTATGAAACGCGGCTTTGCCGCTCTCAAAAAAGCAAAATTAGCATTAATATTTTATTACTGGCACCTTGGTCAGGCGAGGCGGGCGGGACCTAATTGATTAAACACATTATGTTCGCATCCGATAATCTTATAGGTGATTAAATTTTTCGACGAAAAATTTATGAAACGCAGCTGCGCTGCTTTGAAAACTGGAAGCTCGAATTTGATAGGTTAAGGGCTGAGTATGAGTTTAATATCTGATGGTAATAGAGCTTTCCGGCGGTATGACGATTCCTGGAATTAGCTGGAAGAGCTGATCCAGTAGGACTCGTCGCTACGCAATTTTCTATTTAAATACGGCCAGTATTCTTCAAATATTCTCTGACTGCACTAATAAACTCTTTCGCCTGCTCAAAAAATGGTACAACCTGGTCCCTTGCCAGTTCAATTTGCTCCCGATAGTCGCCTCTAATTCTCAAATCAAATGCCTTATTGACGGAACGTCCCAAATCCTTTGAAATTAAACCGTTTTTAACAAATTTTTTATTGAAGTACGACAGTACACCAGAATGCTTTGACGACCCATATTCTTCAAATATTAATAGCGCTAAAATTGCATAGAACATAGCGTAATACGTTCGATTGATTATCGCGCGTGGTGACTTGTTGCCGTCAAATAAATACCGCGCTTCATCAAGCGACTCATCGGCTTGCTCCAGCCTTTTTAGAGCGAGCTGCCGTTTTTTCTCATCAATGGTCATAGTCGAATGCCTTCAGCCATAGCCTTTTTATATATCGGCGACTCGCCATATGGCCCGTCTTCCAGCTCGACTCGGCTGAAAAATACTGTGCTTATGAGACAGTCGTATTTGAGGTTGATCTCGAAAATTAGATCGTCTATCTCAGATTCAATTTCAGGATCTGTTTTCTCCAACAGAATCATGATGTCGATATCGGAACCGGCCACATCAGTGCCTCTGGCCTTAGAGCCGAAGACCCTGAAATCAAATATCTCATAGCTCTTAGACAATTTTGAGTGAAGTTCTTTTATTGCCGTTTTTTCATTATCAGACAAAGCCATTTGAGTATTCATAGGTTTCACCCATCTAATCGCTTCCAGCAGATCGACTGGAAATTTGTGCATTATTTTGGAAAGTTCCAGAGGTTCGACCCAGAGATCCTTCTGCCGGGCTTCGTCAAAAATCTCCGGCCAGGAAAACGGAAAACGTTTTGCCGTGAAGAGAATGTCGGCCATGTCCTTGGATTTTCTTAGCGTGATCCAAACAACTGATGGCATCTTCTTCCAGATAGGCTTCTTCCGGTGTCAGATCCGGCAAGCCGTTGGGATATCTCGTCGTGATGTAAAAACGGTCGAGAATAGTCGCCGACTTTTCCAAATGCTTCAGCTCATGAAAATATTTTTAAACCAACCCCTTCCAGACCATTTAACAGGTTCTTGATTGAATGCCCCACGGATCGGCGTCCGAAAAATACCATACGGCCTTCATGGCTTTTTCACCACTTTGTTAGGCGTGAAAACAGGCGTGCGCGTAGCGTGAATGGTCCAGCAAAACAACGGCAGTTTCATAATCGCCCTGGGCTGTGGTCAGCCACCTTTCCGCCTCGATGATATTTTTCTCAACGCTCATAAAGGATTACACCTTCTTCGAGAATGTTTTTTATGAATGCCCGATGTGATATTTTTGATAATTCATTTGTGGTATAGATCAGCATATCAACTGAGCAGTCGCAAAGTATGGCCTGTATCTTTTCGTAATCGTCATATCGCTTAAAAAACCGCTTTTGCGTATCGGCTTCAATCATCAAATCAATATCGCTTTTTCTAGTTGCAGTACCTTTTGATAATGATCCAAACAGATAAGCCCTTTTAGTGTTGGTTGTCTGAAAAATCGGCAAGAGGAGTTTTCTCACCCGTTCTATTTCCTTTCTGTCGTCTTGCATAGGAAGAAGGTATAAGGTGAAAGGTTAAAGGCTAAAGGCTGAATGGATTCTTGGAAACGGTGTTGACTGAGTTGACAAAATAAAATTGAACTATGTTGTTAGTTGGGGACGCCCATTAATATATAAATAAGTATTCGGCTCTATAAGTGGGCCAGTTGAGACCGTCCCGTTAAATAAGCTTCGCTTTTCACTATCGTGAATTTAACAGGATAAATTTAGCGCGTTAGGCCCGTTTAGCCGGAAAAGAAGAAAAGGCTAAAAGGAACAAAACAGAATTGATTATTCCCTATGAAATTCGCTTCGCCTCGATGGAATGGTTCTGAATTACCGGAGTTTTCTCACACGGATTTTGTTATTATCGATAATGATGAGGCAATATTTTGGTCGAGCAGAATATTCAGAATACCTTCAGGCACGAGCGATAACCTGTTCTTCGTCTATGACGGCCGCAGCATATTCCAACGCTGCCTGAACCATTTTCCGGGTCAGTTCAGGATAAGCCTCCAAAATTCGAGCCACTGAATATCCGCCAGCCACCATGCCAAGGATGTTTTTCACCATAATTCGCGTGCCCTTAATGATCGGTTTCCCTGAGCATATTTTTGGATCAACAATTATGAAGCCATTCATTTTATTATCTTTCTAATGAGATAGATTTTTCTTTGAAAAATTTATGAAACGCGGCCTTGCCGCTCTCAAAAAAACATGAGAAACAGGAAATTGTAATTGTTCCCGATGTAATCCGCTTCGCTCTTTTCTATCGAAAATTTCATGTGATAAATTTCCACCAGCCAATCAACGCCGCTGGGTGCGAACTTGATCCCCGAAAAGCTCATAGATGTCTTTACGGTGACCAACGTAGTGAACCTCAACAACATTTTCATCTTCATGGATTTTATAAATGATACGGTAGCGTTGAGTCCTGAAAGACATATAGCCTGAAAGGTCACGCTCCAGGTGCTTTCCGAGATATGAATTGTCACTGATTTGTTCAAGTCGGGTTTTGATTTGAGGTTTAATTCGAGGATGAAGCTTCTTGATCTGCTGTCTTGAGGTCTCTGAATATAACAACTTATAGGTCAAAGAGCTACTCCGCCCATACGTCGGCGTGATCGTGCACCCGGCCGGCTTTGAAATCTCTGGCTGATGCAGCCAAGGCTTTTACAACCTCTTTATTTCCTAATACCTCAATAGTCTCGAGCAGTCCCTCGTAACGATCCGGCGTCATCATTATCCCAACTGGGACACCGTTCTTGGTAACCGTGATGGTGGTATCCTCAACACCGATCTCTTTGATGATATCGAGAAGATGGCGCTTAACTTTGGTCAGCGGAATGATTTTTTGCGTGTCGATCATTTTTTACCCCTTTGAAATTATAATTGCCATGATAATTTCAATATACCAACTTGTCAAATCCTAAACGTAAAGTGAGATAGAACCTTTTCGATCTTCCTCATTGACTTTCGATCGTAATAGCGTTCGCCACAAGTCGAACATACCAGAATATTCATAGGAACAAGAATAATATCTCTCTCTGATCTGATTTGTTCGTCGACAGTTTTGAGTTCAATATCTGAGCCTTTACACACGATACATTTCATTTTATTTATTCACCACCCGCTTGCCCTGTGAAATCTGAAAGCCATTTCTCCGGGGCTGCGCTCGAGGCACGGACCTGCCCGCCATCGCTCTCGCCTGCCCGTAATGCCTTCAAGGCAGGCGGGCTCAGGCGAGGCAGGCGGGGGACGCAAAGGAGTTTTATTCCACATTTAAGTAATCCTTGACTGCTTCTAAAATTTTGGTCGCTTTCTCGATGCAAGATATAGCATCCTCTTCCATATAAGCCTCATCCGGTATCAAATCCGGTAGACCATTTGGATACCTTGTCGGAATATAAAATCGGTCCAACAAAACGCCATCATTCCTTAACGCCCCTAAGGTATTCGCGGCTTTCAAATCGTTCTGCTCTAAATCCTGTATCATTTTTCCGATTGAATGCCCCCAGGGTTCAGCCTCAAGAAAATACCAAACGGCTTTTATTGCCTTTTCGGCCGATTGATGTGAATGAAAGCACGAATGTGCATATTTTTTATTTTTCAGAAGGATAACGGCAGTATCAAGATCTCCTTCAGCGGTCCTGCACCATCTTTCAGCCTCCATGCGATTCTTTTCAAGACTCATAGATGGTCTTCCCTTCAGCGAGAATATGTTTTATTAATGGTCTGTGTGAAATAGCGGTTAATTCTTTGGGTGTAAAAATCAGCATGTCAATCGGTCTATCAGTGATGATATTATAGATCACATTGAATTGTTCATACCTATCGAAAAAACGTTTATCCGTGTCAATGATAATCATCAAATCGAGATCACTTTTACCAGTCTGCGTGTGTCTGGAATGCGAACCAAACAAAACGGCCTTGACGGTTTTGTTTTTCTTGAAAACCGGTGCGAGCATTTCAGTAATTTTTTCTGTCTCGCTCTTTTGAACCATTTTATTTTATTTTTGGACAGGATTTTCAGGATTTTTTGGATTTTTTGCTTTGCCTGTTTCCGGACGAAACAGGCAAATTCCAATCGCTTTTTGTGGAGGTTTTCGAGGTGCGGTAAATTTTTCAAAGAAAAATTTATGAAACGCAGCGGAGCTGCTTTTAAAAAAACAAAGAAACTGGAAATAATAGTTTATTGCGCTTTTTGAGTTAATTGATTCAGGAGTCGTGGCCTTTCCGGCCTTTCTATGTTGAGTTTGTCCCGGTGAAATGTGTCCTTAACCTGATGTGCCTACCTGTACACTAACGCCTTCCATTCTTGATAAAATTTTCGGCCTCAGTTTATTGATCTTTATGTAGACTACTGGAGTGCCAGATGCCTGCAGCATTTTTCCCAGTTCTATATTGAAACTCTTTAAATCATAGTCGAACTCTGGCAAAAAAACGATTTCTGAGTCTGATGGTATGGTCTTCACTAATTCCGGGTGATCAAAGAGATATCTGCTGAATTCAGCACTTAACTCAATATTTCGTTCTATCATTTTGTTGTTACTTACGGTCATAATGTCTACCCCCTAAGGTATCTTTCAGTGAATCCACCTTTTTCCTGAACGCGTTAAGTTCACCAAGAACGCCGATTTTTTCCTTCAGAACCTTTTTAAGGAGATAGATCACTCTTTCATCGTCTAAGCCATAACTATAAGCATGCCGAAACGCATGGCGAAATCCTCGAAGCTCGTCCAAATGTTGAAATGACTTTTCGGACAGTAACGCAGGTCTGACACCTTCTATATTCAATACCATCCGCCTTATTAATGTTCTATGAAAAGCCCCATCGTTTCTAATGTCATTTTCCCAGAATGCAGATACAATTTTAAATAAGTCCTCATAAGCGCAGAACAGATTGTGCAGCCAGTATCCGCTGCTTTCCACTGACTCCGGAATTATTTTTTTACCGGCCAAGGCATTGGATCTGGAATCAAGGAGGTCATAGATCTTTTCGATCTGGGAAATTTGATGACCGAAATCAGCCAGAAAGAGGGCTATTTTTCCTTTTTCCATCGAATCCCCCGTGTTCTGATGGCATCCGAAAAATGGCAATCTTCGAGCCTGACCACATCAACGTCTCTCTCAATAAGTCTAGAAAGATCGGCAATGAACCGGTAATGCAAAAACTTATCCAACCCCCCGATCCCAACGTCAATATCCGAACCTTCACTAAATCGTTCTGGATTAGCAGCTGAGCCAAAAATATAGAGGTCATCCCATTGGTAACTGTGACTTAACCTTGCAACTGCATTCCACACTTTTTCCACTGCCTGTAAACGCTGTCGATTCCTTGCAAGTCGTTTTTCTATTAATGCGCGTCGCCAAATGGAAATATCGAACGGCACATTTTTTTCTTTTGATGGCTTTTTGAGCATTCTGGTTTGAAAGTTTGTTGAGATAAATTTTTCTGCTAAAAATTTATGAAACGCAGCAAAGCTGCTCTTAAAAAAGCAAATGCGTCTGCAGAATATTCGTTTGTTGGGTTTCCCGTAATTATTTCACCTCCCGCTGCGCTCGAGGCGCGGAGGGCACGAAGGAGGTTATTTAATTTTGCTCAATCGGGAGGTGCCGATTAAGCAAAAGGTAACTCCGTCAACGGTGATAAAAGTACATATGGGGTTTACCTGCAATTCTCTGTTGATAAAATTTGAGTTCATTCTCGAGACAGAATCTGCCTTTTTATAAAACTCATCGAATTGTTTCTGACTTATGCATTTTTGATCGAGGGCAACGTAAGGATAGCTTTAAACTTCAGCGGCAGAGGCTTTTATGTTAGGGCCCCGGATGATTTCTTGAGCCGTGACGCGTGGAAGCCGAGTCATACGGCAACCTCGAGCGAAGTTAGGCTAATGCTCTCCGGGCTGTCGATGCTTTCACCGGCTTGTAGCCTCTCTTCAATGTGCAGGCGAATAGCATCGCTGATGTTCTCTATTGCCTCTTCGTATGTGGTTCCCTGTGAGTAACACCCCTGCAACTCCGGGACAAAAGCAAAGTAGCCATCGCTGTCTTTTTCTATCACGACAGAAAATTTATAACTTTTCATAATTGTTGATCCTATCAAGTTTGCACTGTCACAGAACCTGGCAGGTATGAATGTCAGCGTCCTTTGGCAGATAATTTTTGTGTATTATTTCAAAAGAGATCTTTATCGATTTGCATTTTTTTGTCATAATAAATTTTTCTGAAGAAAAATTTATCCAACGTGACGGTAAAGTATGGTGCCGGTTAGACGCATGAGTGGAATCGGTATGTGTCTCAAACTTTTATAATATTTTTTTGCGGCACCGGCGTTCGATACAAAGCGTTCTTTTTTTAAATCATATCTGTAATACTGCATTCTTCTTTCTTTTGTCCCCCATCCGCGCTTGAATTGACCAAGGCCTGTGTTTTCAACATCTGTGCGTCCAAAGTGCAATCCGGAAAATCCATTTCGTGACAACCACCTGATCGCCTCCCACATAACCAGATTGTTGGCTCTCAGGTGTAGAACACTCCGGTCTGAAGCGCCGAACTTGAACAGTCCTTGGTTTCTATAAAGAAAAAAAACCGCACCGGCGATCGGCCGCCCTTGGTATACAGCCAAAACAACAATACCGTCTTTCGAGACCATGATGTGCTTTTGAATGTTTTGGAAAAATGACCACGGCTGGGGCGGTAGCCTGTGGTGTTTGCGAGTGTGACAGTGCATGTCGTAAAATTTTTTTAAATAATCGCGACTGCGGCCAATCGTGATCGTGACGCCTTCCCGTTCGGACTTACGAATGTTACGGTTTGTGCTGTCCCTGAAGGAGTTATTCAACTGGGGCGGAGAGCCGTTGATACCGAGAATGTGCGTAAAATGCTCAGCGTAAGACGGTGTATCATCCAAAAAGTCCTTTCCGCCGCGGAGATCGACATATCGCCAGCCGGCCCGCTGTCCATGTTGTATGAGGCAATTCATAAGCTCATTGAAAATATCCCTCGTATCGGCAAACGGGCGGCAGAAGTCCGTGAACGGAAGCGACACGCCGCGCTTGCCGGTCAGCAAGCTGTCGATCTCCATCACCGGAATGAGTCCGGCGAGCTGGCCGTTTTCGATTATGGTGAAATAGAGCGGCTTGTACCCGTAGGATTCGCTCAGCACCTTGGCCCAGGCGGCGGTGTGGAAGAAGGTGGTCTCGGGGTGCGTGGGCAGGAGATCGTCCCAGGTGGGAAATTCAATTGGATTAACAACCTTTATGCTAGACATTGTTTGAATTAAGAGGTTGGGTTGTTGTGAACATGGTAAGTTGTGAAACTACTTTGAAAAAAGAAGTTGGTCTGTTAAAAATGTCATTATTGATGTATTCACAGGCGAGGCAGAAATCCAACCACGTCTGGGTCTCGGAGGCTTCTTGCTGGGCGTCAGTTAGTTTATTCCTGAAGACAGCAGGATACCGTCGCTTTCGCCAGGACTCAGCCAAATTCGAACACACAGATCTCGATGAACGGCGAATTTGATCTGTTAAAGAATATCGTTCCTCAGCCGGAAAATTTTTCGTAATCTTAAAAATTTCCATAGCCGCTGCAAATGATGTTTTGTATACTTTGAGATCCCTTGCACTGCTTATTTTTTCTGTCATACAACCCCCTGTATTTTACAGGTATCCCTCTTTCTCATCATCAAGGATTCAACTTCTGAATCTTTCAAACTGAATAAATTTTTCTTGGAAAAATTTATACGGAGTATCCTCTTTCGGCCAGTTTTGCCGCCAGTGCCTTTCTGGCATTGGGCTCGCCGTGGACCAGGTCGATTCTGCCGGGCTTCTCGGGCATCCGCTCCACCCAGGCCAGCAAGCCCCCCTGATCGGCGTGGGCCGAATACCCGCTCAAGGTGTGCACGCCGGCGCGTATATCGTTTTTCTTTCCATTCAGGGCCACGGTTCCGCCGGCGCCTCCATTCCTCTGAATCGCCCTTCCGGGCGTCCCGGCTGCCTGATATCCCACAAACACAACATCATTTTCCGGCTTCTCGATACCGGCCGCCAGGTGATTGACGATCCGTCCGCCGGTGCACATCCCGCTTCCGGCAATGATCACCGCCGGCCCTTTCACTTCCAGCAGCTTGGCGTGCTCAACGTGCTTTTCGATCCCGTACAACTGTTCAAAGCTTATGGGATGATCCCCTGCTTTCAGCAGCGCTTTCGACTCCCCGTCCCAGAAG
>Ga0272441_10008746_pt1 | contig 15929 bp, 9 predicted proteins | sample SSMProp6N_FD_193582 | JGI IMG/M metagenome (GOLD analysis project Ga0272441, IMG submission 193582) | Marine sediment archaeal communities from Little Sippewissett salt marsh, Falmouth, MA, United States - SSM-Prop-6N | ecosystem: Environmental > Aquatic > Marine > Wetlands > Sediment ... | reverse complement strand
TAGAGGAGAGCCTCGCCCTCGGCGTCGGTCAGCCAGACGCAGAGTGTGCCCGCCGACCACCCGGTCGGGTCGAAATCGAGCCACAGTCCGTTCGGCGTTCTCCGGGTCGAGACGTGAGACGTCGGGGTATCGCCGCCGGCGCCGGCCGTGTCGGCGACGAACGTCACCTGCAGGCGGGATCCGTCCGAGCCGGCGGACGCTGGGAGCGGAACGGAGATCGGCCCCTCGGCAACCACCGGTCTGATTTCGCTCGACGCGAAGGCGGCCAGCGTGTCGAGGCTGGGCGAGTTCGGCCCCCCGGCCGTCGCCAACAGCGGGTGCCCGAAGGCGTCGAGGCCGCGGGTGACGATGCCTGCGTTCGTCTGCCAGTTGTCGGCGAAGTCGCCGCGGAGGAGATTCACGCGTTCCATCGTCGCCCCGGTTCGGGCGTTCCCGGCAATCCAGCCAGCGGCGGATGTCGTGTTGGCGGTGTCGATAACGGTGCCGTCCGGCGCGATCAGACGAAGCGTCGTCCCGGTGTCCGGAAGGTCGAGCCCCTCCGCGTACCCGACGTCGTAGACTAGGTCGGCCGGGACGTTCGCCACGGACTCGTCGCTGCCGCGTTCCAGGAGGAAGTACCCTCGGTTTCCATCGCTCGGCCCGGCGGCGGATGCCCAGGCGAGGTCGCGGATGCGCCATCCGGGTGTTTCCGAGGTTGCCGTCAGCCTCGACAGAGCGTCCGAACCTTCGGAGATCGCATCCGACGCCGCCTCGATCGTCCCGGCGAGCGGGATCGTTCGTTCGGTTCCGCCGGCATCCGTGAAGCAAAGGCTCCAGCCGGAGAGATCCACGGCGGTGCCGGACAGGTTGGCGAGTTCGATCCACTCGGCGTACGGATCGCCCGCGACGCCGGCCCAAGCGATCTCGCTAATCGCGGCCAACCGAGCCGCCGGTCCGAGCGTCCCGCCTGCGCCCGCGGACTCCTCGACGAGCTCCACGGAGACCTCCGATGCCGCCTCCGCGCGCTCTCCCGCACCGGCGAATCCACGCACAATCGCCGTGTTCGACAGCGGGCCGGGAAGATCGGACGGGCGGATCGTGTACGGGACCATGACTTGCAGGATTCCGCCCGGCTCGAGCGTCCCTCGCGGCACGTCGATCGGGCCGAGACGGTCGTCGACGAGCAGGAGATCGGAGACCGCGACCGTCCCCGCGTTGTGGATGGTGTACGTGTACGTCACGACGTCGCCGACGGCCGCGGTCGTCCGATCAACCGTCTTGCTGAGGAGGAGCTCGGACGCCTCCGGCTCGAGGAGGAGGAGGATCGAGTCCGTGCCGGAAACCGTTTCCCCTCCCGGGCCGACGGCGCTGACCTCGACCCGTATTTCGAGCTGCGTTCCCCCTCCGTCGGCGATCGCTTCGACGACGACCTCGGCGAACGCGTGCCCGCCGGGAGGGAGCGAACCACCGGGCAACTGGAGCGGCCCGCCCGGATCGCTCGATCCGGCCAGATTCCGCAGCGTTCCCTCGCCCGTATTGATGACCTCGACTTCGATCCGGAGAGACTCCCCGTTTGCCGGGGTGTCGAGCGGCGCCAGCCGGAAGCCCCACGCGTCGAACGCGCGGACGGAGACGTCGAGTCCGACCTCCTCGGGCGGAAGGACGTCGACGGTGACCTCGTCGGCCGATGCCAGCCCGCAGCCGTCGACCGCGCGAAGCTCGAACGACAGCTGCGTCTCCTCGTCGACCTGCGGGGCCTCGAACTGCGCGGTGGACGTCGACGCGCCGCCGAGTTCGACGGTGGGGCCGTCCGTCTGCCGCCATAGGAGGTCGGGCGTTTCTCCGTCCGGATCGTCGGCGAACCCTTCGAGGCGGACGGTCTCGCCTGCCGTGGCGGTGAGGTCCTCCCCCGCGTCGGCCGTCGGCGGCCGGTTGGCGGCGGTGGAGGTGAGCTTGAGTTCGTCGCTCGCTTGTCCACCCCAATCGTCGGTCACGGTCAGCGTAAGCTCGATCGTTCCCGCGGAACAGGGATCGAGCGCCGGAGGCGTGTACGTTGGGTGAAGGACGGTCGACGACGGCCAGAAGGCCCCGCCGGCGCCGCCGTCGTCCCACACGTGCGCGATCACCCATCCGTCTTCGTCGGAGGCGTCCGCGTCCGCCAGATCGATCGAGGCTCCTCCATCGAAGTTGCGATCCGGTCCTGCGTCGACGACGGGCGGCGCGTTGACGCGCAGCCGCACGCTGTCGGATGACTCGCCGCCATCCTGATCGGTGGCCCGGAGCGTCAGCTCCACGACGCCGCTTTCGTGGGGTGGCGCGTACGTCGGCCGGACGGCCGACGGATCGTCGAACGTCCCGCCGGCGCTGGAGTCCGTCCACGTGACCGCCGCAAGCGCCTCGTCCCCGTCCGTCGCCGAAGCTCCGGAGATCGTGACGGAGCTACCGAACCCGACGATCAGATCCGGCCCCGCGTCCACGGACGGCAAGACGTTGACGTCGATGAGCGCCTCGACGATCGGGCCCGCCGGATCGAGGACCTCGGCCGAAGTTGGCAGAGAGCCGGGGGCACCGAGTTCGACGTCCGCTCGGATCTCGAACGTCCGCGCCGTTCCCGGATCGAGCGGATCGAGGGAGAGAAGGCCGTTCGCCGGATAGGCCGACCACGGTCCCCCGTCGATGCGGACTTGGGCTCCCCATTGGTCGAGCCCGCCGGGAAGGGGCACGGAGAGCGTGCCGTTCTGTAGGGTCTTCGACCCCGTGTTGTCGAGTGTGACCTCGTAGGTGAGGGAGCCCCCGCGCTTGACAGCCATCGGATCGGCGGTGAAGGCGAGGGAAATCTCGACCGACGCCGCGTACGCCCCCGCGCCGAGGGCGACGAGGGCGAGCGCCGTCAGGAGCGTTCGGCTTCCTCTTCGCATCACGGAATCGAGTATCGGTGCGGAGCGGCCGCGCCGTCGGGGTTGACGGGACCGGAGACCGGATCGTCCGTTACCCGACGAGAGGACAGATGGGAACTAGGCGAACAGCCTCCGCGATCGGTAGAAGTACTCGATGCCCGAGAAGACCGAGAGTGCAAGGGCGAGCGCGAGACAGACCGATCTTAAGACATCCCAACCTGCTCCGAGCATGAACGTGCGATCGACGAGAATTGCGAGGACGAGCGCCACGTGCGAGATCGTCTTCGCCTTGCCGAGGATACTCGCGCCGATCGCCTGACCCTCCGAGATCGCGAGGATGCGAAGGCCGGTGACGAGGAACTCCCGCGCGATGATCGCGAGGACCGCCCACGGGTTCATCTCTCCGAGCTGGAGGAGTGCGATCAAGGCCCCGGCGATCATCAGCTTGTCGGCGATCGGGTCGGCGAACTTCCCGAACAGCGACGTCTGATTGAGGCTTCGCGCGATGTACCCGTCGACGACGTCCGACACCGCGGCGAGGAAGAACAGGACCATCGCCAAGAGGCGCGTTACGTCGCTGTCGAACAGGATGAGAAACGTCAGAAGCGGAACGAACAGGATCCGCGACAGGGTGATCTGATTCGGAATCGTTCGGAAGATCCTCACGCCGGCGCCCCCTTCGATGCTTCGGTCACGATTCGAGCGAACGCCTCCGGATCGAGCGACGCACCTCCGACGAGGGCGCCGTCGATGTCCGGTTGCCCGACGAGGTCGGCCGCGTTCTCCGGCTTCACGCTTCCCCCGTAGAGGATGCGTGTCGCATCCGCCGTGTCTTCGCCGAATCGCTCCGCCAGCCGGCGTCGGATTTCGGCGATCGTCTCCTGCGCCTGCTCCGGCGTTGCCGTCTCGCCCGTCCCGATTGCCCAGACCGGCTCGTAGGCGACCGCGACGCCTGTCATCTCCGCCTTCGAGACCCCGTCGAGACCGGCCTCGAGCTGGGCCGAGAGGACATCGTCGGTCGTTCCGGCGCGGCGCTCCTCGATCAGCTCGCCGACGCAGAGAATCGGACGGAGCTCCGCCGACAGCGCGGCGCGGAGCTTGCGCCCGACTGTTTCGCTCGTGTCTCCGAACACATGGCGGCGCTCGGAATGCCCCGCGAGGACGTAGGTGCAGCCGGACGCCCGAATCATCTCACCGGACACGGCGCCGGTGAACGCGCCCTTGGCCTCCGGATGAAGGTCCTGCGCCCCGAGGGAGACACTGGAGCCCTCGAGGAACCTCGCCGCTCGGTCGAGACTGGTGAACGGCGGAATGAGCAGAACCTCCGGCTCCGCGGTCGCCGCGCTCGACTGGAGAAAGGCGGCGATGAACGCCTCGGTCTCTCCGGGCGTCTTGTTCATTTTCCAGTTACCGGCGATGAGCTTGCGTCGGGCCACCCGACCACCCCCTTGACGATGCGGAGTATACCGGTCGCTTCTCGAGCAGACACAATTGACATTCCCTTGCGGGCTTCCTACCATCCTGCGCGCTCTTCGCCACCAATCTCCAAAGGAGGGATTCGCATGTACACAGCCGTCGGAGCGATCGTTGTCGTCGTCTTTCTGTTCCTGGCCAGTGCGATCAAGATCGTCCGCGAGTACGAACGGGGCGTCATCTTCCGTCTCGGGCGGCTCGTCGGCGCCAAGGGGCCGGGGATCTTTCTGATCATTCCGATCGTCGACAAGATGGTGAAGGTGAGTCTGCGGACGGTCACCCTCGATGTGCCGCCGCAGGAAGTGATCACGAAGGATAACGTCTCGACCCAGGTCAACGCCGTGCTCTTCTTCCGCGTGCTCGACCCGAACGACGCCGTCGTTCAGGTGCAGAACTACATGGAGGCGACAAGGCAGATCGCGATGACCACGCTCCGGAGCGTCCTCGGCGGGTTCGAGCTCGACCAGGTCCTCGGCGAGCGCGAGAAGATCAACCAGCAGTTGCAGCAGATCGTCGACGAGCAGACCGATCCGTGGGGGATCAAGGTCAAGAACATGGAAATCAAGGACGTCAAGCTTCCGGCCGACATGCAGCGGGCGATCGCCCGGCAGGCGGAAGCGGAGCGGGAGCGACGCGCCAAGATCATCAACTCCGAGGGCGAGCTTCAGGCGGCGACCAAGCTGGGTGAAGCGGCGGCGATCATCGAGAGGAACCCCGCCGCGCTCCAGCTGCGCTACCTCCAGACCCTCAACGCCATCTCGGCCGAGAACGCGTCGACGATCGTCTTCCCAGTGCCGATCGAGCTGTTCCAGTGGCTCAACAAGGCCAAAGAAGACTAGCCTCGCGCAGTCGATGAAGCGTTTCGACGTCGTCGTGATCGGCGCCGGCCACGCCGGGTGTGAGGCAGCCCTCGCCGCCAGCCGCCTCGGCGCGGAGACGGGGCTTCTCACGATCTCCGCTCGTGAGATCGGCAAAATGCCGTGCAACCCGGCCATCGGCGGCCCGGGGAAGTCGCAGCTCGTCCGGGAGGTCGACGCCCTCGGCGGGGCGATGGCGCGGATCACCGACGAGGCGACGATCCATATCCGGCTGCTCAACACGAGCAAGGGGCCGGCGATGCAGATCCGCCGGGCCCAGACGGACCGCGAGGCCTACAAGGCCGCCTGGCGCCGAACGCTGGCCGAGGCCGACGGGCTCGAGATCGTCGAAGGGATGGCGTCGGAGCTCGTCCTGGGCGACGGCCGGGTCGCCGGCGTCCGCCTTCGGGACGGACGGGAGTTCGCTGCGGGCGCGGTCATTGTCTGCGCGGGCACGTTCCTCAACGGCAAGATCCTCCTCGGCGACGAGGAGCACGCCGCCGGTCGGGCCGGAGAGCCGCCGTCGGTCGAGCTGGCGGAGTCGCTTCGCGGGCTCGGCTTCCGCATGGAGCGGCTGAAGACGGGGACGCCGCCTCGTGTTCATCGCGACACCATCGACGTCTCGTCGCTCGAACGCCAGCCGACGAGCGAGCGGCCGCTCGCGTTCTCGTTCGCTTCGGAGCCGCGCGTGCTGCCCGACCTGTACCCGGTCTACGTCACGCACACCAACGAGGAGACGCATCGGATCATCACCGAGAACCTCGAGCAAAGCGCCGTCTACAACGGGTTGATGGACGGCGTCGGCCCGCGCCACTGCCCCTCTCTCGAGACGAAGATCGTCCGCTTCCCGAGCCGGACCTCTCACAAGGTGTTCTGCGAGCCGGAGGGCCGGGAGAGCTCCGAGATCTACCTGCAGGGGATCTACACCGCCTTCTCCCGCGACGTCCAGGACCGGATCGTCCACTCGATCCGCGGGCTCGAGGAGGCCAGGATCGAGCGGTACGGCTACAACATCGAGTACGACTATCTCGATCCGATGAGAATCGACGCGACGCTCGCGTCGAGAGACGTCGGGGGCCTCTACTTCGCCGGGCAGATCATCGGGACGACCGGCTACGAAGAGGCCGCCGCCCTCGGCCTGCTGGCGGGGATCAACTCGGTTCGCGCGCAGCGCCGGGAGGCGCCGGTCGTTCTCGACCGTGGCCAGGCATTCATCGGCGTGCTCGTCGACGACCTGGTGACCAAGGGGATCACCGAGCCGTATCGGATGCTTCCTTCGCGAGCCGAGTACCGGATCACGCTGCGCGAAGGGAACGCCGATCTTCGCCTCTCGCAGCTTGGCCGCGACCTCGGTCTTCTCTCCGACGATCGCTACGACGCGTTCTGCGCGCGGCGCGAAACGCTGGACCAGCTCCTCACGCATCTCCGCGAGACGCGCGTCGGTCCAAGCGATCCGGTCAATCGGGTTCTCGTCGAGCGGGGAAGCCCGGCGCTCTCTCACAACGGCGCCTCGCTGTTCGATTTGCTCCGTCGGCCGGAGATCCGGCTCGACGATCTTGTCGAGCCGAACGGAGCGCCACCTGAGATCCGGCTCGAAGCGGAGATCGAGGGGAAGTACGCCGGCTACTTAGCGCAGCAGGAACGGGACATCGCGCAGCTGCGACGGATGGATCGGATCCCAATTCCGGCGGACGTCGACTACGCGGCCCTGGAGGGAATCTCGATGGAGGGGCGGGACCTTCTTGGGCGTGTCCGGCCTCGCACCTTCGGTCAGGCGAGCCGCGTGCCGGGCGTGTCGCAGGCGGACCTCTCCATGCTCGCCATCCACCTGAGGCGCTCGTAGATCACGGCGTCGAGCGCTGAGCCGTCAGCGTGTCGCCGGACGGTGCCAGCCGCTCCGCGTGGATCATGCGCGTCGCGGCCGCCTGGAAGATTTGCCCCGCCGTGTAGCCGCCGGAGACGGGTCCCGACGACACCTCGTCGAGGGCGACGAGGATGACGTACTCGGGATCATCTGCCGGCAGCAGCCCGGCGAACAGGGACGTGTACTTCTCGCCGACGTAGCCGCGCCCCGCTGTCGCCTTCTGGGCCGTTCCTGTTTTCCCTGCGACCGAGAAGTCGTCGATCGCAGCAAGCGTTCCCGTGCCAGACTCGACCACGAGTTCCATCAGCTCTCGCATCGTCGCTGCGGTTTCCGGCGACGCGACGGACACGCGCTTCGTCTCGCCCGCCTCGACCACGATGTGAACGTCGGGAAGGAGGCCGTCCGAGGCGACGGCGGCCAAGGCTCGGGCGAGCTGGATCGCCGTCACCGCCACCGACTGACCGATCGAGGCGGCGGCGAGGTCGAGCTTCGACCAAACGGCGGCGGGACGCAGGATTCCTGCCTCCTCGCCCGGGAGCTCGATGCCCGTCGGTTCCCCGAAGCCGTACAGCGCCAGTGCGTCATGGAGGCGATCCTCGCCGAGGAGAAGAGCGACGCGAATCATCCCGGTGTTGATCGAGTCCTGGATGATCTCGGCGAAGGTGACCGTTCCGTACGTCTCGTGATCGGCGTTGTGCATCACGTGACCCGAGATCTCGATCCCGTCGCGCCCGTCGAACGTGTCCGTCGGCCGGACGGTTTCGGCTTCGAGGGCCGCAAGGCCGGTGAAGACCTTGAACAGCGAGCCGGGCTCGAACAGCGTCGTCACCGCGCCGTTCTTGCGCTCCTCCGCGGTCGAGGAGGCAAACGCGTTCAGGTCGTAGCCCTTGTCCTGCGCCATCGCGAGGACCTCGCCCGAGTCCGGATCGACGACGACGATCATCCCGCCGTTGGCGCGGAACCGCGACACGCCGGCTTCGATCTCCTCCTCGCAGATGAACTGGAGATCGGCGTCGAGGGTCAGGATCACGTCGGCGCCGGCGGCTCCTTCTTCGATCGTCTCTGTCTTGTAGGTGCGGCCGTCCGCCCCCTCGACGACCCGAACGATGGACGGCGTCCCGCGGAGCGTCTCGTCGAACTGCAGCTCGATCCCTTCGAGACCGGCGCCGTCGGTCCCGACGAAACCGATCACGTTCGACGCGAGGCGGCCCTCCGGATAGCAGCGCTTCCACGTGTCGAAGAAGATGAGCCCGTATGCGCCGGCGTCGCGCGCGCGCTCCTCGATGCGTCGTCCCGTTTCCAGTTCGACCCGCCGCTCGACCCAGGTGAAGTAGCTCGAACGGTAGACGAGGTCGGAGACCTCCGCTTTCGATCGCCCGAGTTCCTCGGAGAGGATTGCGACGAGCGTCTCCGGCTTGGTCATGTTGTAGCCGTCGACGGCGATGGCGGTCGCCTTAACGTCGAACGCGAGCGGTGTGCCGTTCCGGTCGAGGATCGTTCCCCGTCGCGGCGGGACCTCGATTGTCCGCTCCTGCACCGACGATGCGTAGGCGCGCCATTGGCCGGCCTCGATGACCTGGAGCTGGACGAGCCGTCCGACGACGACGAGGGCGCAGAGCGTGAGCAGCGCCGCGAGCACGCGGCCGCGCGACCGGAGCCGGCGCGCGCTATCCGTCGAACGAGGAGAGGGGAACATACAGAACCTCTGAGGGCTCGACCATGCCGAGACGTCTGCGGGCGAAGTCCGAGACTCGCTCCAGCGAGAACGCCTGCCCGATCTCGAATTCGAGTGTGCGGTTGATCTCTTCGATGCGCTCCAGTTCTTCCTCCGCTGCCGCGCACCGCGCCGTCAGGTCGCGGAGCGCCGTCGATTGGACGACGTAGAGGAACGACAGACCGAGGACGAAGATCACGGCGCCCGCGAACGCGAGAACCGAACCCGGAATTCGCATCCCCCGGCGTCGCGATCGTCGGCTCTTCGATGAGCGATCCCGATCGCGAAGCAGCATCTCGCCTCGAAGCGTAGCCCTTGTGCCGGATGCCTCAGGGGACAGCTGTCGCTCGGTCCGCCGAACTCGACGACCTCTGCTAAAGGGTCCGCCGCGCCGCGCGCAGCTTTGCGCTGCGGGCGCGAGGATTCGCGGCGACCTCCGCCTCGTCCGCCCGGATCGGCTTGCGCGTGAGGATCTCCGCCTCGACCTGCTTGTCGCAGACACACTCGGGCAGATCAGGCGGACAGATGCAGTCAGCCGCCTTCTCGCGGAAGAAGCTCTTCACGATGCGGTCTTCGAGGGAGTGGAAGCTGATGACGATCGCGACGCCGCCCGGCACGAGCGCTCCGAAACCGCCGGCGAGCCCCGCGCGCAAGTTGTCGAGTTCCTCGTTGACGCGGATCCGGATCGCCTGGAAGGTGCGAGTCGCGGGATCGATCGGGCCGTCGAAGTAGGCCCGAGGCACGGCACGATGAACGATCTCGCGCAGCGCGTGCGTGCGCTCGATCAGTGCGTCCGCGCGCGCTTTGACGATGGCCCGCGCGATCCGGCCGGCGTACCGCTCCTCTCCGAACTGACGCAGAACGTCGCGGATTTCGTCCTGCGATGCTGTCGCGATCCAGTCCGACGCCGGCACGCTACGCGTTGGATCCATCCGCATGTCGAGCGGACCGTCGTGTCGGAAGCTGAACCCGCGCGACGGGTCGTCGAGCTGGAGAGACGAGATCCCGACGTCGAGGAGGACACCGACGATCGGCTCGGAGATCTTCGCGGTGTGCGTCGCGACCTCGGCGAAGCTCCCATGAACGAGACGGACGCGGTCGGCGTATCTCCCCAGGCGATCTCTCGCGATGGTGAGGGCGGCGCGATCCCGGTCGATCCCGAGAAGGCGAACGTCGTCGCGCGCGTCGAGGATGGCTTCAGCGTGCCCGCCGAGACCGACCGTTCCGTCGACGATTGCGCCCGCGGGGACGTCGGACAGGAGCCGCACGACGGCCTCGCGCAGGACGGGGATGTGAGTTTCGACGCTCACTCGAGCTCCGCGATCAACTGCGCCAGTGTCTGAAGCGCCTCGAGCGGCGTCATTCGGTCCGGATCGATCCTCCGCAGCTTCTGCAGGATCGGGTGATCCTCCGAGCCAAACAGCGGAAGTCGCTCGACCGCCTCCCGCCCGCCGATCTGCGACAGGGGCGCCTCTTCGAGAAGCTCCGCGAGGATCCGATCGGCGGCGGTCGTGACATGATCGGGCAGCCCCGCGAGACGCGCGACGTGGACGCCGTAGCTGCCGAGGGCGGTGCCCGGCTCGACGCGGTGAAGGAAGACGACGTCTCGCCCGACCTCCTTGACCGCGACGTGAAGGTTCAGCACGTTCGGGATCTCGTCGGCGAGCCTCGTGAGTTCTTGGTAGTGGGTCGCGAACAGCGTCTTCGCTCGCACCTTCCGCGCCAGCTCTTCGGCGACCGCCCACGCGATCGAGACGCCGTCGTACGTGCTCGTGCCGCGGCCCATCTCGTCGAGGATGATCAGGCTGCGGGAGGTCGCCCGCTCCAGGATCGCGGCGACCTCGAGCATCTCCATCATGAAGGTGCTCACACCGGCCACGAGCATGTCGCTCGCGCCGACGCGGGCGAAGATGCGATCGACGATCGGAAGCTCCGCTTCGGTCGCCGGGACGAACGACCCCATCTGCGCCATCAGGCAGATCAGCGCCGTCTGACGCAGGAAGACCGACTTCCCGGCCATGTTCGGCCCCGTCAGAATGACGAGGTCTCGCCCCTCGGAGAGGTCGAGCCCGTTCGGCACGAACTCCTCGATCTGCTCGACGACCGGATGGCGACCGTCCCGGATCGTGAGCGCGTGCTTCGCGGTGAACGTCGGGCGCACGTAGCCGTTTCGATGGGCCGTCTCGGCGAGGCCGAGGAGGAGATCCAAGTCGCCGAGCGCGTCGGCGATCTCCTGGATCTGCGGGATCCGATCGCGAATGGCGGCGACGGCTTCCTCGAACAGCCGGCCTTCGAGGGCGACGGCGCGCTCCTCGCCAAGGGCGATCGCTTGCTCGATTCCCCGGAGTTCGTCGATCACGAACCGTTCCGCGTTGGCGAGCGTCTGTCTGCGTTGGTAGTGCTCGGGCACCTTCTCCAAGTGCGTTCGCGTGACCTCGACGTAGTAGCCGAAGACCTTGTTGTAGCCGACCTTCAGCGAGGGGATTCCGGTGGCTTCCCGCTCTCTCGCCTCGAGTTCCGTCAACTCCTCACGCTTGGCGCGCACCTCGGCCCGAAGCCGGTCGAGTTCCTCGCTGTAGCCGTCTTGGATCAGGCCGCCGTCCCGCGGGTCGAGCGGAGGCTGGTCGACGAGCATCCCCGAGTAGCGGGCTGCGAGGGTCTGCGTCTCCTCCGAGACGAGGACATCTCGCAGCTCGTCGAGCGCCTCCGGAAGCTCCACGACGCCCTCGGCGAGGCCGCCGGCCAGCGACGGAATCGCCCGCAGCGATCGGAGGAGGAGCACCAGATCGTACGGCCGCATCCTGCCTGCACCGGCGCGGCCGATCAGCCGCTCGAGATCGTGGACGTCGGTCATCCGCTCGCGCAGCTCTTGGCGCGCGAGCGCCGCCGCTACAAGGACCTCGACGGCATCGAGACGGCGTTCGATCGTCGCTCGGTCGGTAGACGGGGCGAGAATCGATCGACGCAGCCGCCGTCTCCCCATGCTCGTCGACGTGCGGTCGAGGACGTGAAGGAGCGTCGCCCGCGTCTGGGCTTCGCGAATCGGACGGACCAACTCGAGGCTGCTGATCGTGAACGGATCGAGATCGACGTGATCGGCGACGTCGTACGGACGTAGCTCCCGAACCTGCGCCTGCAGCGCTTTCTGCGTCGTCTCCACGTACGCGAGGATCGCCCCCGCGGCGCGAAGGGCCTCCTCGTCGACGCCGAGGTCGTCGAACGCACCGGCGTCGAACGAATCGATCGGAAGCTCGGTCAGCGTTCGGTCCGGGAGTATCTTCGAGAGATCCTCTGCGGCGTCGACCGGCAGCAGCACCTCCGACGGATCGCGCCGCTCGATTTCGGAGCGGCACGCGGTTTCCGAAGTCACGGCGGCACAGGTGAACTCACCGGTCGAGAGGTCGAGGAACGCCAGGCCGATTCGACGCTCGCCGAGGCGGCGGACGACGGCGGCCAAGTAGTTGTTTGCCCCTTCGTCGAGGACCGTCTCGTCGATCGCGGTGCCCGGCGTGACGACTCGGACGACGTCGCGCTTCACCAGGCCTTGCGCCGTCTTGGGATCTTCGACCTGCTGGCAGACGGCGACCTTGTGGCCCTTCTTGAGGAGCTGGTTGATGTACGCGGCGCCGCGGCGAACGGGCACGCCGGCCATCGGATGGCCGTTCCGAGACGTGAGTACGATGTCGACCTCGCGGGCGAGCGTCTCCGCGTCCTCGAAGAACGCCTCGTAGAAGTCGCCCAGATGGAAGAACAGGATCGCGTCCGGATGATCGGCCTTCAGGCGCAGATACTGCTTCATCATCGGTGTGTCTTTGCGCGTGGACTCGGCCGTCATCGTGGCGACGAGTATAGGTGACACGAACTCCGACTCCCAATCGGGCATTCGCGCTAGGCGAAACGCCAGAAATGGCTCCCCTAGGACATTACGAGCGTCGTATGGGATCTCTTGACAGGAACCACCCATGTGTATATACTGGCCGCACTTAGTTCATACTCCTGAAAAGGGCAAACCCATCGGAAGGTGGGGGCGCAAAACAACGGGCCTGAGCAGGCTCACGATAGCCTGCCGTGAATCGAGAAGATTCCAAAGGTAGCCGGGTTGCCAGGGAACTGGAACCCGGCTTCGCTTTTGTGACGGGGGTCTAGAGGAGGAAGGAGCGATCGTGCAGACGACGATCTACTACAACGAAGGCGATTCCTACCTGATGAAGCAGGTGGACGCGAAGGGGAGGCGGGAGCGGAAGAGCCGCAGTGCCGTCATCCTCTCGATTCTCGAGGAGCACTTCGAGCGGGAGAAGAAGCTCGGCGAAATCCTCGTCGACTTGGGCGTTCTGAGCCACGCCGACCTCGCGCGAGGTCTGGAACTACAGAAGACGAAGTTCACAGACAAGCTTCTTGGTGATATCCTTCTCGAAGAACGGCTTGTCGACCCGGAGGCGGTCGAGCGCGCCCTGATCATCCAGGGGCGCGGTGAAGGCGCATGAAGACTCGAACGTACGCGGAATTCACACCGAGGCTTCGCGCGGGGAACACACCCGGCGCGGTAGATTTGGCATTGGAAGGACTAGAGACAAGGGCAAACTGCCTGCGAGGGCAGGACGCAAAGCCACGGGCCTCCTTGAGGCGGCCGGGTTGCCGATTCCAAGGAGGATTCGATGGCTTTGCGACAGAACACGGCTTCCCGGGCTAAGAGGTGGGGGGGGACGGCCGTTGCGGTACTCGTCGCGCTCTGGGTTCTGGTTGGCGTTGCCGCTACGGGAGCAGACTTTTCGCTCAGTTCGTCGAGCGGGAAGTGGACGGACGTCGACCCAAGCAACGTCACTAATCTTAGGGGCCTGAACACGGACTACGTGAAGTGGGGCAACTCCACCGGCTCCGGCCAGAGCGGGTTCGAGTTCGACGGCGAAGGCTCCAAGTCGATTGACGTCGGCGAAACGTTCCTCGTTGGAACGTTCACGCACCACAACAAGCCGATCACGGCGTACGAGACGCCGACCTCGGTGACCCTCGAGGTCGAGCTCGATTTCTCAACCCCGAATCTCACGGAGACGTTCACCTACGAGCTGGGCTTCGACGAGACGCCGAACAACGCGAATCCGTGTCCGTACGGCGGCAACTGGAACGGCTGCTACGACAAGGTGACCTTCCCCACCGGGAACCCTAGCGAGAACTTCCGCTATGGAGATTCCGTCTACACGCTTGAGATTCTGGGCTTCAGCAGCTCGCCGACGGGCAGCAACCCGGTCAGCGAGTTCATCACCGAGGAGGACGAGGACAACGTCGCCTACATCGTCGGCATGATTACGCTCGTCTGCACGGATCCCCTGATTACATCGGGACCTGATGATGTGTCGGTCTACGAGACGGAAGACGTGACGTTCACGGTGACCGTCGACGGAACCGGCTTGTCGTATCGCTGGTACAAGGACGGCGTTGCGCTCTCCGATGGCGGGAACGTCTCCGGTGCCTACACGTCGACGTTGTCGCTGACGGACGTCGACTCGACCGACGAGGGCACCTACACCGTACGTGTCAGCAACGATTGCGACTCAATCGAGTCCGACGCGGCCCTCCTGACGATCCTCGAGCCGGACTGCGCGAACTACGATGTGGAGTTTGTCGGGAGCTCGTACAACGGCTCGACGACGACGTTCGAGTACGAGGTCACCTCCTACCAGCCCCCGGCGGCGAGTCACTGGGTCCTCGGCCTTCCCAGCTGCATCACGTCCGGAGACATTGTCTCCGCCGGTCCGGGCACGACGACGTTCGGATATGACCCCACCACGGGCGTGACCGGAATGAAGTTCGACACGATGATCCCGGAGGGTTCGACGTACACCTTCTACATCACCCTTTCCGGCTATTGGGCGGAGGGCACGACCGTCACCGACTCCTCGATCAAGGCCGCGACCAAGGCCGCCGGCAAGATCTGCACGTTCCCCACCACCGGCCCCGCCTGCAACGAGCCTCCTGTTGCCGTCGATGACACTGCGACCACGCAGGAAGACGTGCCGGTTGACATCACGATTCTGGCGAACGACTACGACAACGACGGCACGATCGATCCCACGACCGTGACGATCACGGTCGACGCGACAAACGGCACCCTCTCGGTCGATCCGGTCACGGGCGTCGTCACCTACACCCCCGACCCTGGCTTCTGTGGTGACGACTACTTCAGATACAAGGTGGAAGACGACGACGGCGACGTCTCCAACGAGGCCCGCGTCGACATCGAGGTGCTCTGCAACCAGCCGCCCGATGCCATCGACGATTCGGCGACGACCCCCGAGGACACCCCGGTGACGATTGACGTCCTCGACAACGACACCGATCCGGAAGACGACCCCCTGACGGTCGATGCGGTGTCCCAGCCACAGCACGGCACGGTTGTCGTCAATCCGGACGATACGGTGACCTACACACCGGACGACGATTACTGCGGTCCGGACTCCTTCACCTACACGATCTCCGACGATCACGGGGGCGTCGACACGGCCAACGTCGACATCACCGTGACCTGTGTCGACGACCAGCCGGTGCTTCTCGTCGAGAAGGCGGCCGATCCGACGACCGCTCTGGTCGGCGAGACGGTGGACTACACGGTCACCGTGGAGCACGACCCGACGAGCGATGGATCGCCCGTCGAGATCACCGACGTCACTGACAGCCTCGGCATCGCCCTCACGTATCAGAGCGGCGACGACGGCGACGGATGGCTCGAGTCCGGAGAGATCTGGACCTACACGGGCTCCCGTGAGGCTCTCGCCGACGATCCGACGAACCTCGTCAACGAGGCCTGCGTCGAGGGCACCGACGTCGACGGAGACCTGGTTGGAGATTGCGGATCGACCACGACGACGATCGACCATCGCCCGGTGCTCCAGATCGAGAAGTCCGGTCCTGCGGGCGCACTGGTCGGCGAGACCATCACGTACGAGTTCGACGTGTCCCACGACGCGACGTCCGACGGATCCGCGGTCGACGGCATCACGGTCGTCGACACGATCGCCGGCGCCGCGACCCTCGTCAGCAAGTCCGGCGGGGACCTCGACGGTCTCCTCGAAGCCGGCGAGACCTGGACGTACGAGGCCGACTACACGGTCCTCGCGGACGATCCGACCTCGCTCACGAACACGGCCTGC
>Ga0272441_10008745_pt1 | contig 15930 bp, 18 predicted proteins | sample SSMProp6N_FD_193582 | JGI IMG/M metagenome (GOLD analysis project Ga0272441, IMG submission 193582) | Marine sediment archaeal communities from Little Sippewissett salt marsh, Falmouth, MA, United States - SSM-Prop-6N | ecosystem: Environmental > Aquatic > Marine > Wetlands > Sediment ... | reverse complement strand
CCGACCAAGAGCAGGAGACCGCGCTCGATGGACGCGATCGTTTCCTCCTCGACGGCCACCGAGGCGTGGGCTACCCGCTGAAGTACGATGCGCATCAGGCCTCTTCTTCGTGAAGGCGTTCGGCGTAGTCGATGAGTCGTTGCAGCGCCGCGTCCGACAGCCCGGCCGCGCGCGAACGGAGGATGAGTTCCAGTCGATCTCGCGCCACCTGGACCTTCACGTTCTGGTGGAATGCCCGCTCGACCAGGCGCGGTGCGCGGAGGTTGGCGTATGCATCCACGTAGTTCACCCGCCATTGCGGGAACTGGTTGAGCAGTCCGATCGCAATCTCGACCAGATGCTTGATGTGCGGGGCGCGCGTTTCGAAGACGTGGTTGATGTGGTTGGCCACCTTCTGGTTGTCCGTGAAGAAGATGACCGATTGCGGGGCGTGTGCCGCAGCCACGTTGCACGCCTCGATCAGCGCCTGGTACTCGGCGACCTCGGTCGTCGCACGCCCGATCAGCCGCGAGACTTCCTCGATCACGTTGCCCTGCGGGTCGGTCACGGCAATGCCGATCGCCGCTTCCCCGGGACTTCCCTTCGCTAGACCGTCGACGTACACGAATAGCTTGTCCATGTAGTGGGTCCACCAGGATTCGAACCTGGGACCGACCGGTTATGAGCCGGTTGCTCTCACCGCTGAGCTATGGACCCGATGCTTCTGCAGGATAAGATCCGCTTCACGCTCAGTCAAACCCCTATGACAGGCTGCCGCCGGCCTCGATGTCCTCGTCGCGCGGCGGATCGATCCGAAATCCGTAGGCCGCCAGCGGTTTCAGCAGGTCATCGGGGTTCTCTCCCCACTGTCCCAGCTTGCGCGCGATGTGCTCGGTCCACGAGTAGTCCTCGTACGTGAATCGGTCCTCCGACCCGTCAACGAGCGGGATCTTCGCATTCAACTGCCGGTAGTAGTCCTGCGCCAGGTACCCGTCGTCCATCCCCTTCATCGCATCGGCAATCTCCTGCGCATCGAACGACGGATAGCGATCCTCGAACAATGTGAATTCGAGCGGATAGCGGGGCCGCGGACGGGGGCGCTCGGCGGGATACCCCATCGCCAGTCCCACGATCGGGAACACATGCGGAGGCAGATCGTACGCTTCGATGAGCTGCTCGGCCGCGTAGGGCACCGCCCCGAGAAAGCAACTGCCCATGCCGAGCGCCTCCGCTGCGATCACCATGTTCTCCGCCATGTACGCCGCATCCTGGATGCCCAACAGCAGCGTCGCGACGTCGCTCATCTTGCGCGTCCAGCCACGGGCGGCCATGACCGCTTCCATTCGATGCACGTCAACGAGCAGTGTGAACAGAAGGGGCGCGTGGAACGGGTTGTTCTCGCGATCGCGCCGCAGAAGCACGCTCGCCAGCTGGGCAGCAAACGGCGCCTGCTGGCCGGCGCGAACGATGGTGTGCACCGTTTCGTCCGTCGGGTCCTGATCGGTGAATCGTCGAACCGACGCCCGGTTCATCAACACGTGGATCGTTTCGCTCGCTGCCGTCATCGATGTCCTCCCTTTCGTTCGTCTCCGCACGGTCGCGGTTGAACCCTCGTCGAGCGATCCCGTACCCTCTGCACGAGGTTCGAAGGGCCGTCGGGTCCGTTACTCGGACGCGGCGCTCGGCCACGGATGAACCGCAGGCCGATCGTTTCGAACGTACAGAGTGAATCAGATCATCCAAGAAGATCAAGCGCCACGGGACTACCATAGGGAGGTGGCATGGAGGACGTACTCGCGCGAATCGCCGCGCAGGCCGGAGGATGGGTGGAGCTCCGCTTTCAGGGACGAAGCACGAAGCAGGTGTCCGTCCGCAACGGAGAACTCGAAGAGTCATCCAGCAAGAGGATTCAAGGAATCGGGGTTCGCGCGCTCGTTGACGGCGTGTTCGGTTTCGCCAGCACGACCGATCTGCGTGAGCAAAGCGTTCTAAGCGCCGTAGAAGCGGCCCAAAGCGCCGCCCGAACCTCGGCCGCGGCCAAGAAGCACCGCATCCCGGGATTGGCCGCCGCAACGATGGCGGTGGGCACGTTCCCCGTCGACACCGACGACCCGCTGGACGATCACCCGTTGGAGGAGAAGCTCGAACTGGTAATGCGCATCGACGAACGCATCCGGAAGGCGTCGTCTTCGATCGTTTCGTCCTCCACGTCGTACGCGGAGATCCAGGACGAGAAGATCATCGTCACCAGCGACGGTGCGCGCACGCACCTGTTCGTCGCCATCCCCGAGTTCCGCGTTATGGCCGTCGCGCAGAAAGACGGCAACCAGTGCTTCGGCATGAAGGCGAACGGGGTCAACGGCGGATGGCGCGACCTGTTCGCCGCCATGTCGCCGGAGGACATGGCGGACTACGCCGTACGAACGGCCGTCGAGCAGCTCACGGCGCCGCTGCCGCAAGGCGGTTTGGCCACCGTCGTGCTCGATCCCGGCCTGGTCGGCGTGCTCAGCCACGAGGCGATCGGCCACACCGTCGAGGCCGACATCGTGCTCGGAGGCGCCATCACCGCGGAGAAGATGAACGAGAAGGTCGCTTCCGAACTGATCACGATGGTCGATTCCGGCGCTTCCGAGCACGCGCCGCACGCCACCGGCACACTGCCCGTGGATGACGAGGGCGTAACCACACGCAAGACGACGCTGATCGAGAACGGCGTCCTCCGTTCGTATCTCCACAACCGGGAGACGGCGGCGCACTACGACGTCGAGCCGACGGGGAACGCGCGCGCGTTCGAATACAGCGACGCGCCGATCATCCGCATGCGCAACACGTACATCGAGCCGGGGGCCACGCCCGTCGAGGATCTCATCGCGGGCGTGGAAGACGGCTACTACATGTGCGGCCTCGGCTTCGGCGGACAGGCCGATTCGAACGCGGAGTTCATGTTCGGCGTTCGTGAAGCGCGCCGGATTCACGACGGGAAGCTGGGCGAGGTCGTTCGCGGGGCCACGATCTCGGGGAACGCGTTCGACGTGCTGTCGTCCGTCGATGCAGTCGGCAACGATTTCCAGTGGGATCTCGGCGCCGGCACGTGCGGCAAATCGCAGTACGCCAAGGTCGATGCAGGTGGACCTCACCTGCGCTGCAGGGCCACGATCGGAGGTCGACAGTGAACTACGAAACGAAGCTCCGCGAGCAATGCCGTCGCGCCGTAGACGCCGCGAAGCAGTGCGGCGCGGACGAGGTCGAGGTGCTCGCGCAGACGTCGCGGGCCATCTCCGTGGAAATCGAGAAGCACGATCTTCAAACGTCCAGCAGCCAGCAGGAAACGATGGTCGGCGTCCGCGCGTTCGTCGACCGGCGCGTCGGGTTCGCGTGCACCAACGTCCTCGAGGAACTCGACGCCACGTGCGCCGATGCCGTCAAACTGGCCAAGGCATCTCCGCAGGACGATCACAACGTGCTCGCCGACCCCGTCCCGGTCACGCCGATCGACGGCCTGTACGACCCTGCGGCCGAGGCGTTTTCGGTGTCCGACGCCGTCGAACAAGCCATCCGCATGATCGAGACGGCGGACTCGATGGATCGCCGCCTCGTGTTGGGCGGTGGATCGTTCTCCGCCAACCTCTCGTCCCGATGCATCGTCACGACGCGCGGCATCGATGTATCCGACACCGGCAGCCTGTTCGTGTTCCACGCGCTGGCAACGGCCAAGGACGGGCAGAAGGTGTCGAACATGGCCTTTCACTTCGACGCCTCTCATTCGGTGGCCGGCATCGACGTCGGTCCGGTGGCTGCACACGCGTGCCGGGACGCGCTCGGATCGCTGGGCGCTGAGAGGGGCGAATCCTTCGTCGGCCCGGTCGTTCTCTCGCCGAACGCAGTGCAATCGATCTTCGCCGGGCTGTTCTCGTTTCAGTTGAATGCGAAGAACGCGCTGCGCGGCGCCAGTCGATGGGGAGGCCTGCTCGGGCAATCCGTGGCGGCAACGACGTTGACCGTCGTCGATGATGGGTGTCTGCCCGGCGGCGTCGCCACCGAGTCGTTCGATCGCGAAGGACTGCCTCACCGGAAGCTTGTGCTGATCGACGCCGGCGTGGCGCGTGCGTTGATGCACAATGCGTACACCGCCCGCGCAATGAAGGCGGACAACACGTCCCACGCGTCGGGATCGGCTCGCTCGATTCCCGCCATCGGAACGACCAATCTGTCCGTCGTTCCTGGGACGGAAACCAAAGACGAGATGATCGCGGGAATCAAGAACGGCCTGCTGGTCAACCGTTTCTCCGGAAGCTCCAACCCCATTTCCGGGGATTACTCAGGCGTGGCCAAGGCGGCCTATCTCATCAAGGACGGGAAGCTCGACCGCCCCGTCACCGGCACGTTGATCGCGGGCAACGTCTTCGAGTCACTCCACAAGATCATCGGAATCTCTTCGGAGACCGAACGCGTGTACACGGCTGTTTTGCCATACGTCGGCATCGATGACGTGTCCGTGACCGCCGAATAGCCCACCTCGCTCTGCGAGGAACTGGTCGCTTGCGGGGCCCTGCGGGGCCCCGCAGTCTTTCGGCGCTCGCCGACTAGAGCACGACGATGGTGTCCGCCGGAATCATCAGTTCCGACCAAATCCAGTCGAGGTTCTCTAGGAGAGCATCGAGGGCGCCCGGACTTCCTTGCGCGAGCAAGGCCACCGTCCAATCCTCCGGCCGCTGAAGCCGGACGTGCAGTCGTTCGGCCTCGTCGTCGCGCACGTACGTGATGATGGTCTCCTCGCCGCTCCACGATCCTGAAGGAATGACCTCCGTGGACGTCATGGTCAGCATCCCCGCGCCGGTCGCGTCGAGCGCTTGTTCGACCGCCGTCTCGAGGGTTCCATCCTCGACCGCGACGATCCACACCGAGATCACGTCGTTCGGGTCCGTCAATCGGACGTAGCCCGCATTCTCGACGATCGCCCATCCGGTGGGGATGGAGACGCTGAACAGGCCGTCGGGCTGGACGTACTCCGAGGACGTCGCCTCCGCCGCCTGTTCCAGAACGGAAATCGGGAGCGGTCGGTCGATCCCCTGATCCCAGAAGACGATCGCGTAGGCAGCCACCAGAATTCCTATCCAGACCCCCGCCAGTATCACTGCGTTTCTCATTCCGTGGGCCTCCCTTCCCCCTCCATGCTTGGGCCAGACTCAATCAACCCATGACCCATTCTAGTCATCTCACCCGCACGAGCAAAACCCAACCGTACGAGGGCCGAATCGGGTCGGCGCCATTTGGCAGTACTCTTCCGCCAGATTACAATTGCCCCGGTGGTTGAGATGAGAAGACTCCCTGATTTGTTGACGCTGTCGCGCGGCCTCGTGGCTGCCGCCATCTTCTCCCTCGGATTCGTCGGCGAGCGTGCGCTGGAAGCCGTCATCCTCTTGACCATCCTGGGCTGGACGACGGACATCTTCGACGGACGACTCGCGCGCAAGTATCAGAAACCTCCCACGTGGATCGGTGAGAAGGAGTTCACGTTCGACATGGCGATGGTGTTCGCCGGGCTGTGCTATTTCGTCATGGCGGGATTCATCAACGTGTGGCTCGCGCTGATCTACGTCCTCGTCGCCGCCGTCTTCATCGTGCTGTTCCGGTCGAAGATGATCACGATGTCGTTCGCCACCCCGTTGGTCGCACTTCCCCTGATCGTCGCAACGATCAAGGAACCGCGCGCCGCGTTGTGGTATTACCTGTGGATCGTGGCCGCCCTACTTCTCGATTGGTCTCGGTTCAAGGGCGTCGTACGGGAATTCATCGAGAACGCCAAGAAACTCGGCGAACGGTAGCCGACACTCGCTTCGTCGCCTCAGCGCATCCACTCGATCCACTTCCGAGAAGCATTCCTGGCTGTCGTGGAGAACACCTGGCGCGCTCCGGGCGTTCGGCACGGGCGGGTGTCAGTCGAACAGGCGGTTCGTCGTCGGCTTTCCCAGATGCGCGTAGGCGCGGTCGGTGGCCACGCGGCCCTGCGGGGTTCGCTGGATGAACCCCTCTTGCAGCAGGTACGGCTCGACGACGTCGGTGATCGTGTCGCGCTCCTCGGACAGCGAGGCCGACAGCGTTTCGAGCCCGACCGGGCCGCCGTCGAACTTGTTGATGATCGCGTCGAGAACCGCGTGATCCAGTCCGTTCAGCCCGGCCTCGTCGATGCGCAGCAACGCCAGCGACTGGCGTGCGATCTCCCGGTCGATGTGTCCGTCGCCGCGAACCTCGGCATAGTCGCGCGTCCGCCGCAGCAACCGGTTCGCAATGCGGGGCGTTCCGCGCGCGCGCTTCGCCAGTTCCTCGGCCCCGTCTTCGCTGACCTCGATGCCGAGGATTCGGCCGGTGCGGATGATAATCGTGCGCAAGTCGTCCAACCCGTAGAATTCCATGCGAAAGGTGACCTCGAAGCGGTCGCGCATCGGCGCGGAGATCAGGCCGGCGCGTGTGGTCGCACCCACCAAGGTGAATGGAGGCAGGTCGATGCGCAACGACTGCGCGTTCGGACCTTCGCCCAGGATGATGTCGATCTTGTAGTCCTCCATCGCCGGATACAGGATTTCCTCGACGTTGCGGCGAAGCCGATGGATCTCGTCGATGAAGAAGACGTCGTGAGGATGCAGATTGGTGAGAATCGCCGCCAAGTCGCCGGCCTTCTCGATCGCCGGTCCGGAGCTGATTCGGATATCCACGCCGAGTTCCGCTGCAACGATCTGCGCCAGCGTCGTCTTTCCCAGTCCCGGAGGGCCTTGGAGCAGCACGTGATCCAGGGGCTCGTCGCGATTCTTGGCCGCGGCCAAGTAGATGCGAAGCTTCTCCTTCGTCTCCTCTTGGCCGATGAACTCCGCAAGCGACGACGGGCGCAATGACACCGTCATCTGCTCGTCTTCTGGTTCCACCCCGGCGATTCGTTCCGTCCTCATCTCAAGGCATTGTACTGACAGCAATTCACTCCATTCAAGTTCCCAACGCGCCTTCCGAATGTGCCGACGATCGAGGCATGTGATACCATGCCGGCAGGGGTGACACATGAACCGTGGTGCGGTGGTGACGATCGGGACGTTCGACGGGGTTCATGCCGGTCACGCGGTCATTCTCGAAGAGGTCCGGCGACAGTCGGATCGTCACGGCCTCCCTTCGATCGCTTACGCCTTCCGTCATCCCCCGCGGTGGGCCCAACGAGGCCATGGAGAGCGCTACCTCCTGCTGCCGGTATCGGTCAAGATGGGCCTCTTGCAGCAATCCGTCGACCGCGTGGTCATCGCGTCGTTCGATGAGGTTCAGGGGATGTCGCCGGCATCGTTCGTCCGCTTGGCGCTCAAAGAGCGCCTTCAGGCCCGCATCGTCGTCGAAGGGGAGTCGTTCCGGTTCGGACGGGATCGTTCAGGTGATGTGGCCGCCCTCCGCTCGATCGGACGAGATCTCGATCTGGACGTGGTCAGCGTCCCGCCGGTGTCCGTCGAAGATCAGCCGGTCTCCAGCACGCGAATTCGCGACGCTCTGGAACGCGCGGACCTGTCGACGGCACGGGCGTGCTTGGGACGTCCTCCGCTCCTTGTCGGGACCGTCATGCACGGAGACGGCGTCGGAACGTCGCTTGGATTCCCGACCGCTAATCTCCGCCTCGATCCCCACGTCCTGCTCCCCCCGGACGGCATCTACGCGGTCCACGCTTTCGGGGCCGAGTTCCGCACGGGCGGATTGCTGTATCTCGGACGCCGGCCCACGTTCAACGATTCCGGCCACCGATGCGAGCTCTTCCTCCTCGATGTCGCCGATTGCGATCTCTACGGTCGCTCGATCGAGGTTCACCTGCTGGAGAGAATCCGGGACGATCGAGCGTTTTCTTCGCTGCAGGCGCTCCGCGCTCAGATCGCGTCCGACGTTCAATCGGCGCACTCCCTGCTTGCGCGGCATTCCCCGATAGGTGAACGGTTCAGCAGTTGAAATGCCAACTTCCGTCACCTACCATTGACGCAGCATGTTGACGTTGGGAGTGGATACATCCGAACCGCTGGGCGGCGTCGCGTTGTACGAAGAAGGCCACCTGGCGGAGAGCCGGATGATGGATACGCCGTTGTCACATGCGGAGTGTTTGTTCCCTCTGATCGAATCGATCCTGGAGACGTGTGGAATCGAGAGAACCGAGATTCATCGCGTAAGCATCAATCGAGGACCAGGATCGTTCACCGGGCTGCGGATCGGACTGGCGGCGATGAAGGGGTTCTGCCAATCCACAGGCATCCCGCTCGTTGGGGTGGACGGCACGGAGGTCTACCGCCAGTTGGTGAGCGACGAGCAGCGCGTCTGCGTCGTCCTTGCGAGCCGGCGAGACCTTTACTATGCGAGATGGTTCAGCGGTACACGGCCGAAAGGCGACACCGAAGTGGTTCGAGAAGCGGACCTGGTGTCTCGTCTGAGTCGTGAGACGCGAGCGTTGTGTTTGGTGGGAAGCGGAGCTGTTCGATTGAGGGACCGTCTTCAATCATCCAGAGGCATCCGCATCGCGCCGGACGCGTTGAATGCGCCGTCTCCGCTGGCGGTGGCCCAGTGGGGCGCGAAGAACTCTGTGGCCGACCAGATGCATGCGGTCGAGCCTTTGTATGTAGAGCCTTTCCTGATCGGAGGAAAGGCAGCGTGAGGTGAAGCAACATGTCGAGAGTCTGTGAGATCTGCGGGAAGCGGCCGACCGCCGGAAACAAGGTCAGTCACTCGTTGCGGCACACGCGGCGGGTGTGGGCGCCGAATTTGCAGCGTGTTCACGCGATGGTCAACGGCAAGAAGAAGTGGATCCGCGTTTGCACGCGCTGCATCAAGTCCGGCAAGGTCGTCAAGGCCGCATAGGATTCGGAGGGATTCACCGGTTTGACTGAACGTACGACGCCCGAGCAAGAACGCTCCCCGGCCGCCTCATCCCAGCCGATGCTCGGTGAGATTGTCAGCATCGAGGGAACGAGGATTCGCGTGCGCCTTGCATCCGGGACGATCGGGTTCGTCGAGGCATCCGCGACCTCGCAGGTGCCGTCCGGGCTCGCCGTCGGGCAAACCGGGAAGTTCTCCGTTGAGCACCCTGTCGAGGATGGCGAAACCACGCTCTGCCTCATCTCGCTCGAGGAGACGGAAGCGCCGCACTCGTTTGAGAGTGACGTACACCGTCTCCAAACGGCACTCAATCATCACCATGCCGCTCCCCTCTCGTCACACGAGGCCATCGTGCCCACGATGGACGAGCAACGGATCCAGCAATGGCTCCAGCGCGTCGAGCAGCGGCTCGAACAACTTAGAAGGAATCGAACCAAGCGGTTAGACGAAGAGTTCTACTCCGGATCGTAGGGAGGTCCTGCATGCCGAAAGGAACGGTCGTCTTCGACGTCGAACGGTGTAAGGGCTGCGGCCTGTGCATTGCCGCATGTCCGAGAAACGTCCTCGCGTTCTCGGGAACCTTGAACCGAAGCGGCTACGACGTCGCCCACATGGCGAATCCCGAGGATTGTATTGGATGCGGATTCTGTGCGATGACGTGTCCCGACATCGTCATCGAGGTCTATCGAGAGAAAGTTCCCAGCTAAGGAGGGGGGATGGCTGAACGATTGCTCTTGCGTGGCAACGAAGTCATTGCGGAAGCGGCGATCCGTGCGGGTTGCCAATGCTACTTCGCTTATCCGATTACGCCGCAGGCCGAACTTCTGGAGCACATGGCCCGCCACATGCCCCGCTTGGGGCGGACGTTCGTGCAGGCCGAGTCCGAGGTGGCGGCCATCAACATGGTGTACGGCGCCGCCGGTGCGGGGGTTCGCACGATGACCTCGTCGTCGTCGCCGGGAATCAGCCTCAAGCAGGAGGGGATTTCCTACCTCGCCGGCGCGAACCTCCCCGCGGTCATCGTCAACATCGTTCGCGGCGGTCCCGGTCTGGGTAATATCGCACCCTCACAGTGCGACTACTTCCAGGCGACCAAAGGCGGAGGACACGGCGATTACCACATCATCGTGCTCGGACCGTCGACGGTTCCGGAAGCGGGCGAACTGACGATGCTCGCATTCGACCTCGCCGATCAATACCGCATTCCCGTGATGATTCTCGCCGATGGACTCCTCGGGCAGATGATGGAACCCGTGACGCTGCCGGATCCGATCGATCCGGCCAGCCTGCCGGTCAAGGAGTGGGCCACCACCGGCGCCAAGGGACGCGCTCCGAACATCATTCTCAGCTTCGACCTCGATCCCGACGGCCTCAAGCAGATGAACCTCGATCTGCAAGCCAAGTACCGGAGCATCGGCGAAAACGAGATCCGGTACGAGGAAGTCGCCACCGACGACGCGGACATCGTGATCGCCGCCTACGGAACGATCGCCCGTATCTGCAAATCGGTCGTGCGGCAGGCACGGGAGGAGGGCATCAAGATCGGGCTGTTCCGCCCGATCACGTTGTGGCCGTTCCCCGAGGCCGCGCTCCGGGCGCTTTCGGACAAAGTGGACACGATCTTGACGGTCGAGATGAGTGCCGGCCAGATGTGGGAGGACGTCCGCCTGGCGGTTGCCGAGCGAGCGAAGACGCCGTTCTTCGGGGAAATGGGCGGCATCGTTCCCACGCCGCGATCGATTCTGAACGAGGTGAAGAAGCATGTCCGCTAGTCTCCAGAACATGACCAAGGTTTTCGAACGTCCGGAATCCCTCACCGACGCCCGCTTCACCTATTGCCCCGGATGTCACCACGGCATCCTTACCCGCATCATCGGAAACGTGATGGACGAGCTGGACATCGCCGAACGAACCGTCGGCATCGCTCCGGTGGGCTGCTCGGTGTTTGCCTATCTGTGGTACAAGGCGGACTCACAGCAGGTCGCCCACGGCCGTGCCTGTGCGGTGGCGACGGGGATCAAGCGGGCCCGCCCTGATCTCGTCGTGTTCTCGTACCAGGGAGACGGCGACTTCGCCAGCATCGGAACCGCAGAATCCATTCACGCCGCCAACCGCGGAGAGAACATCACCGTGATCTTCGTCAACAATCAGATCTACGGGATGACGGGCGGAGAAATGGCACCGACCACGCTGATCGACCAGAAGACGACGACCACGCCGTACGGACGCAGCGCGGAGCTGTTCGGATATCCCATCCGCTTCTCGGAAATGATCGCGCAGCTGGAGGCGCCCGCCTACGTCACGCGGCAGGCGCTGTTCGACACGAAACACATCATGGATGCCACTCGTGCGATCAAGAAGGCGTTCCAGTACCAGGTGGACGGAAAGGGGTTCTCTCTGGTCGAGGTACTGTCAACGTGTCCGACGAACTGGCGCATGTCGCCGGTTCAGGCGAACAAGTACGTGGCCGAGACCGTCACCGGGATCTTCCCGCTCGGCGACCTTGTGGACAGGGGGTAGCATGGAACGATCAGTCATCATCGCAGGGTTCGGAGGGCAAGGCGTGATTCTCGCCGGCAAGATTCTCGCACAGGCGGGAATGAATCACGGATTGGAAGTCACGTGGCTCCCGTCCTACGGCCCGGAAATGCGCGGAGGAACGGCCAACTGTACCGTCGTTCTGTCCGAGGAGACGGTGGGGTCACCGATCGTCGACGAGGCGACCTCGCTGATCGCCATGAATCTGCCGTCACTGGACAAGTTCGAAGGCACGGTCGCCGACGGCGGCACGATCGTCGTGAACCGGTCTCTGATCGACCGGAAGGTCGAGCGCTCGGATGTGAACGCTTGCTACGTCCCGGTCAACGACATCGCCCGTGATGACGTTGGAAACCCTCGCGTCATCAACATGGTCGCGTTGGGCGCCTTCGTCAAGGCCACGGGCGCCGTCCCGTTGGAGGTCGTCAAGGAGACGATGGCGGAATCGATGCGCGCGTCCGGGAAAGACAAGTTCATCGAGATGAACGAGCGGGCGCTCGAAGCCGGCTACAACGCCGCCTAATCCGAGCGGCCGGTCTGCAAAGTGAAACGGTGACGGACTCCCGGCCACCGCCGGGAGTTCGTCTTCGTCCGTGATGGATCAGGACGAGTGCAAGGAGCAGCATGCAACGACACGAGCACGCGCACGACGGACCCTCTGCCGATCGCTTCTTCCAGTTCGGCCGAGGCGCCGACGGCCGCTATCACTTCACCGACGCCGACCTGCCGAAGCAGATCCACTTGATCGGCTCCGGCGAAATCGGCGGCAAAGCGCGCGGTCTCGCGTTCGTGATGGATCACATCGATCGAGGCGGAGAACTCACCCAGTATCAGCCGTTTCTCCGCTTTCCCGATTCGACCGTCCTGACCACAGAGGTATTCGACGCGTTCATGGAAGAAAACCGTCTCGTCAAGGACGTCGAGGCGGGATGCACCGGCGAGATCACGTTGGACGAGCTGTCGAACCGCATCATCGCATCGCCGTTCCCATCGTACTGGCGGGAGAAGCTCGTCCCGCTGCTGGAGCGGGAACCACGCCCGCTGGCGGTTCGTTCGTCCTCGATCATGGAAGACGATTCGAACCACTCGTTCGCAGGCATCTATCTGTCGGACTTCCTGCCCAATCGAGGAACCATGGACGAGCGTCTGGACGCACTCGCGGATGCGGTGAAACGCGTCTACGCCTCGACGTTTGGGCCGAATGCACGCGCCTATCGAAAGCGCCATCAGCTCGATTGGCGAAGAGAAAAGATGGCCATCCTCGTCCAGAACATGATCGGAAGCCTCTACAGCCACGGCTTCTTCTACCCGCTGGTGGGCGGCGTGGCGTTTTCGATCAACTACTACCCGTGGACGACTCGGTTGAAGCCCGAAGACGGCATCGTCCGTCTCGTCGTCGGCACGGGGACGCGCGCCGTCGGACGCGAGTTCGCCCGCGTCTTCTCGCCGAAGATGCCGGGGCTGCGTCCGGAAGGGTCGGACGTACGGACCATCATCCGATGGTCGCAAGAGACCGTCGACGTCCTCGACATGAAACAGGGCCACCTCACGCAGACGAAGCTGAACCAGCTGGCAAACCCGCTGTTGGCCAAGATCTGCTCGATCGTCAGCGAGGACGGAACGTTGCGCGATCCGCTCTCCGTCGCCGCCATGCTCGGTTCCAAGGAACGGTTCGTGGCGTCGTTCTCCCGACTGATCGAAGGACAGACGATCATGCCGTTCACCCCGCTCGTCAAGGAGCTTCTCGGGTCGCTCGAGACGTTGCTGGAGTATCCGATCGACATCGAATTCGCGGTGGACTTCTCGAGCCCGGAGGCGTCACGTCTCGGCGCGCCGCTGTTCGATCTGCTGCAGGTGCGTCCCCTCGGCGTGCGATCGGAGCATCGCGAGATCGCCATCCCCGACATCGCGCCGGATCGCCGCATCATCGAGTGCGGCCACGTCTTGGGGAACGGTCGATTGGACGGGATTCGTCACTTGGTGTTCGTCGATCCGAAGACGTACCGTTGGGACCGCGCCTACGACATCGCCCGAGCCGTCGGCCGGATCAACCATGGCCTGGGGGATGGGGACGACGCCTACGTCCTGATCGGTCCCGGACGCTGGGGCACGAGCAATCCACAGCTCGGCGTTCCGGCCCAGTACAATGAGATCTCCGGAGCCGTGGCCATCGTCGAGATGTCGACCGCCGACTTCTCGCCCGAACTGTCGTACGGGACACACTTCTACGCCGACATGGTGGCGAGCGGCGTCCTGTACCTGCCGTTCACCGAGGAAGACGGCGACGTCCTCAACCGGGACCTGTTGTGCCAACTTCGCGTCGCGTTTCGTGACGACTTCATCATCCACTACGAAGTCCCGGATGGATTGACCGTCTTCGTCGACGGGCAGAATCAACGCGGCGTGATTGCGCTGGCGGCAGCATAGGATGTAACGAGGTCTCCGTGCTATTCGAACAGGTCGACGAGATAGAGCAGATACTCGGGCACCGGCCTCGATTCCTTGAGCGCGTCTCCCAAAGGCACCGGCACGATTTCCATGCCATGTAGCGCCGTCATGACGTCGAAGGTGCCCGCGGTGGCGAACTCGATGGCCGCCGCGCCGAACCGCGTCGCGAGGATGCGATCGAACGGCGCCGGACTCCCGCCCCGCTGGAGGTACGCAAGGTTGGTCACGCGTACCGGCATCTTCATCCGTTCGGACAAACGATTGGCGATGTACTGGCCGACGCCGCCCAGCCGCATGTGTCCGAACGCATCGACCTCGGCCTCATCCACCACTTGACCGGAAAGGCCCGCCGGCGAGGCGCCCTCGGCAACGATCACGATGCTGAACCGCTTCTTCAGCAGTTCGCGGTGCTTGATCTTCTCGAACACCGAGTCCATGTTGAACGGCTGTTCCGGAATGAGGATGACGTCCGCGCCTCCGGCCACGCCCCCCATGACGCTCAGCCAGCCGGCGTCCCTTCCCATCACCTCGAGGATCAACACGCGGTGATGCGATGCGGCCGTCGTGTGCAGGCGATCGAGTGCGTCGGTAATCGCCTCCAATGCGGAGAAGAACCCGAGCGAGTAGTCCGTCAGCGCAATGTCGTTGTCGATGGTTTGGGGAATCCCGATCGCTCGAACGCCGTGGTCGGCGAGGCGGTGCGCAACCCCCATCGTGTCGTCGCCTCCGATGGCGACGAGACAGTCGACTTCGTTGTCCGCCATCGTCTGCAGGACGGCGTCCGTGCCCCCGGGCTCGTTGAACGGATTGGTGCGAGAGCTGCCGAGAATGGTGCCTCCGATGTGGAGGATGCCCGACACGTCGGCCAACGTCAGCGGCTGAACGAGGTTCTCCAGCGGACCTCTCCACCCCTCGAGGAATCCGACCACTTCGACGTCCCGCTTCACACCGAAGCGGACGATGGATCGCAACACCGCGTTGATGCCCGGAGAGTCTCCGCCGCCGGTGAGAACGCCGACTCTCACGAGACGCCTCCGCTCTCCGCGTGCAGCGTCTTGCCGCCACTCCCCGCTTGTGCGATCAGATCGGCTCCAATGGCGCCGACCTGAGCCTGAATCTGTCGGCCCACGACGCGTGGATCGAACAGCTTCTTGTCCGGACTCCAATCCGAGTGGGGGAACAGGTTGAGGATGTCGTCTTCGACGCCATCCGGAGGCAGGATCGCATCCGCATGGTCGCGATAGAACTCGCATGCCGCCCGTCCATAGACGTACTGGTATTGCGTGTCCTTGTTCAGCTTGCAGATCCCGCTTTCGATCATCTTCTTCACCTGCTCCGGCAGCAGGCCGGAAGAGCCGTGCAATACGAGGGGTGTTTCCAGTCCCTCGGCGTGCAGACGATCGCGAATCTTGGCGGCGAGGTCGATGCGCAGGTCCAGCGTTCGTCCCTTGGACACGCCGTGCTGTGTGCCCACCGAGATGGCCAGAAGGTCGGCGCCCGTGCGTTGGATGAACTCGACCGCCTCGTCGGGGTCCGTGTACAAGGCGTCGTCCGAGGAAATCTCGTCCTCCACACCCTTGATCTTGCCGAGTTCGGCTTCGATGAGGATGCTCGAGCCCTTGGCGCGCTCCACCACATCTCGGCAGATGCGAACGTTTTCGTCGAATGCCTCTTTGGACGCGTCGATCATGATCGACGAAACCAAGCGATGCTCGATCGCTTCATCGATCAGATCCCGTTCCCCGACGGTGAAGTGATCCAGATTGATGAACACGCAGATGGGAAAGGCACTGGAGACTTCCTGAATCATGGCGGACAGCATGCGCAGTCCTGCCAGCTTGTTCCCGCCGCCGGCGAACTTGGCCGCACCGGGGCTGATCTGCACGAGAAGGTCCGACCGCGCCTCGACATACGTCGCAATCAGGCCGAGAAAAACATTCGGCTCCGCGACGTTGTTCGCCATGAACGCGTAGCCACCGCGCTGTGCCCGTCGATACGCCTCCAGCAACTGCTCACCGCCACAAAACGGCATTCAAGCCTCCTTCATCCGCTCCCTATGCACTCCATCCGACGAATTTGCGT
>Ga0272441_10008744_pt1 | contig 15936 bp, 10 predicted proteins | sample SSMProp6N_FD_193582 | JGI IMG/M metagenome (GOLD analysis project Ga0272441, IMG submission 193582) | Marine sediment archaeal communities from Little Sippewissett salt marsh, Falmouth, MA, United States - SSM-Prop-6N | ecosystem: Environmental > Aquatic > Marine > Wetlands > Sediment ... | reverse complement strand
CATGAGCAGAATCGAATGAATCAGCCCATCTCAGGTATAAATTGTTTATATCCAATATTTCCCCATTGTAAGGACTTGGATTTACAGGCCTATCCGGTGTGTAGACATTTTTTGTCCTGAAACAGGACGTGAAGGTTATTACGATCAATAATGCAACTAAAAACAATAAAAAATCCCTTTTCTTCCACATTTAATTCCACTACTCCTTTTGCATACATTTACGTTATGGTAAAAAACAAATTACATTTAACAAACATTTATTAATAAATATATTTTACGATAATAATTATTGTATCATTTCATCAAAAAAAAACAAATATATATATAATTAATAACTCTTTATAATTTACTAATGATAATTTATTCCAGAAAAACAACGTATCTTAAATACATTAGAAGATAAAAAAATCTCTGTATACACAGAGATTTTTTATTTTTATATTAATATGATCACATTATAATACAAGCATAAATACAACATTCATCTGAAACCATATAAGCCTCAAATTGGAATTATTGTGAGATACCTGTGAATAATACTTATTTTCCGTTTCTCGCAGGATCAGTATAAGTCTATAAAAATCAAGCTTCGTTTTCCAATGCACTTTCCGACTCCGACCCATTTAAAAGCCGGATTTTCTTGCTTTTGTATATCACACTTCCAATAACAGCAGTAAATGGAGCTGTAAGCACTAATCCCAAGCTGCCAACAAGTGTATTTAAAAGTTCAGATGCAATGTAATTTATATTAAGCATGGCAAACGGAGCTGTTCCCTGAGCCATAAAAGCCATCAGCAATGTGAGAAATCCTCCAGAATACGCAAGCAACAGTGTAGTAGCCATAGTACCAACCACTGCACGTCCTACGTTGAAACCGGATTTCATAAGTCCTTTCCTTGTAATTCCCGGATGTTTATCGAGTACTTCACACATAGAAGCCGAAATGTCCATTGAAATATCCATAACAGCTCCGGAACTACCTATGAATATACTGGCTAAAAACAATTTATTTAAATCAAGATGTGCAAAACCCGAATATAGAAGCGTCTCAGAAAAAGGCCTCACAGCACCATTGACATAAAATGGTTTTGAAACCAATTGTGAAATAAACAGAGTAAAAAGCACTCCCGATGAAGAACCTAAAAAAGCAATTATTCCCTTTTTTGTAAATCCCCCCACGAGGAATATTATTATCGAAGTCAACAATAAAACCAAAAAGAAAGATATTATGAGGGGATCATGCCCCTGTAAAAACATTGGAATCATTATTTTCCATATAACCAATAAACTGGTTGTAAAAGATAATAAAGATTTTAAACCGGTCCACCCTGAATACACAATCAAAATCACTGCAAATGCTATGAACAACAGAAATTCCATACTAAATCTGTAATGATCTACAACATTGAGCATAACATCCCCATTTCCGGCTGTAAAATATTCAACCAGAACTTTATCCCCAACTCTGAGAAATTTATCAGTTTCCATTTTTCCGACCAGTTGATTATATACTTCATATTCATTTCCGGCTAGCTCTCCGTTGAGTACCTTTACGGATACCGTTTGAGATCCCTGTTTTATTATGTTGTATTGAAACAGTTCTGAATTATCCACATCTGTTACTTCTGCTTCTACGTAATTGTATTCCTGTTTTTTCTCATACGGATTGTTTATTGTCAGTAACACTATATTGAAAACTATGAGTACCACAACAAAAACAATTGAAAACTTATTTGTCTTGATTCTAAATTTATTCAAATTCATATGACACACCCCAAATACTTCCAAATTGTAATAATGCGGAATCTATTAAGATTCCGCATTATGTAAATCATTTATATTATTTTGTAAGGGCAAAAAGCTTTTTAGCTATATCCGTATTATCGTAATATCCGCTAAATTCTTCCTGGCCTTCACCCATTGCGAATGTTGATACTGGAACTCCTGTATGAGAGTATGAAGTCCATGCCAAACCAGCTTTTTCATTGAGTATATGGGTTAATGTTACAGAAACTGCATTATATCCTCCATATGCAAGTTTCGCTTTTTCATCTCTGCTTGTTCCGGTTACATAATCAAAGAAAGCATTCTGAAGCCTTTCAATATCGTATGATGAAAGAATTGTCATTCCATCTTTTTCTTCTGTGGACAGCGCAAAATATTCTTCAAAAAGCGGGAGTAAATCCGAGAATCTCTTAACTTTTCCAGCGGCAATTTCTGAAGAGAGAATCGAATTAAATTCTTCATACGATACTTTCTGATCATTAATCTTTTCAACATCTGAACTGTAACCTGTACCTGCAAATCCGAGTGTAAGTCCACCTGTTTCATGGTCACCTGTTACAACTATAAGAGTATCTTCAGGATTTTCTTTGTAGAATTCAACAGCTTTCTGTATGGATTTATCAAAAGCAATCGTATCCTTTACAGCTGCTGCAGCATCATTTGCGTGACATGCCCAGTCAATTTTTCCGCCTTCTACCATTATGAAGAAACCTTTTTCATTATCAAGCATTTCAATAGCTTTTCCAGTTACATCTGCAAGATCAAATTCACCTTTTCTATCAAGGTCATATCTCATTGCTTTACTTCCATCAAGTCTTTCATTGAATACTATAACCTTTCCGTCTTCTTTTTTAAGTGCTTCAAAACCTTCCTGTGTATTTACGACTTTGTATCCGTTTGCAACAGCAACTTCAAGTGCATTTTCCTGGTCGCCTTTTTTTCCTGCCGGGTATTTAATCGCTCCACCACCGAAGAAATCAAAACCGGATTTAACCATCTGCATACCAATTTCATAATAGCTGCTTCTGGAAGCCTGATGTGCATAGAAAGATGCTGGTGTGGCATGATCGAGAGAAACACTGGAGATTATTCCAACTTTTAATCCTTTTGAATGTAACTCTTCAGCTATAGTTTCGAGTACAGTTTTAATTTCAGGATCGTATCCGATTACACCTGAATTAGTTTTAAATCCTGTTGCAAGTGCAGTACCGGCAGCAGCTGAATCTGTTATAAAGGCATTTGCCGAATGAGTTGTTGTCAAACCCTGTACTGGAAATGTGAGCATGGTAAGTTTTGGAACTTCTGCATTATCAAGTTTACTGAGAAGCATCTGTGCAGCATTGATCTGTGTCTGAGCCATTCCATCACCTATAAAAAGAAATACATATTTTGGCCCTGCAAAAACACTCATTGTCAATAAAACAACGAGAAGAGAAATTACCAGTAACTTTTTCATTTAAAACCCTCCCTATTTTTGGAAAATACGGTTTATGTTATTGTATTTTTATTAAGTGTTTTCTAACAAATATGAAAAATTAAGAATTTGGGTTAATATATAGATGAGAATTATCATATCCATAAAGGAGATGGTATTGTGGAAAAAGAATTTGATATTTGTATAGTCGGAGCAATAGGAATAGATACAAATGTTTATCTTTATTCAAATGAAGTGGATTTCGAAAAAGAAGCTAATTTCAGCGAAAATGTCGATAACGTTGGCCAGGCAGGCGGGTATTGTTCCAGGATCATGTCATATCTTGGATATGAAACTGCTTTCATAGGGTATATAGGCGATGATTTTCAAGGGCAGTATATAAAGAAAATTCTTGAAAAGGAAAATATCCACACTGACGGACTTTTCACAGACCCTTCCGGAACTAAAAGAAGTGTTAACTTTATGTACAAAGATGGCAGGAGAAAAAATTTTTATGATGGTAAAGGTTCTATGCAGGTTTTACCAGACATGGAATTATGTGAGAAAATTCTCTCAAAAAGTTCTGTGGTACATTTTAACATACCTAACTGGGCGAGATATTTACTCCCATTAGCTAAAAAGCTCGGTATGAAGATAAGTTGTGATATTCAGGATGCTTATTCACTTGAAGATATGTACCGCAAAGATTTTATAGAGTATTCTGATATTCTGTTCTTTTCTGGGGTAAATTTTAAAAATCCTTTAAAAACCCTGGAAGATTTTGGGAAAATATATAAAGATAAAATCATAATATGCAGCATGGGAAAAGACGGGTGCGCAGTTTATCGCGACGAAAAAATATTAAGACAAAATGCAATAGAATCAAAAAAATCAATAATCGATACTAATGGAGCGGGTGATTCACTTGCAATGGGATTTATTTCTGCCTATTTACTCGAAAATCTGGATTTGGATAAATCACTGAAGGCAGGTCAAATACTGGCAAGACATGTATGTTCGCTTAAAAACCCGAAAACTGATTTTATTCACAGGAAAGAATTGTACAAGATGCTATGAAATTCAATTTTCATATCAGGGCACTTTTTTAAGTGCCCTGATTGTATGTGCTTTATTTAAGTCTGAATCTCATCAGTAATTCTTCAAGTTTTTCTGAAAGAAGTTTGAGTTCTTCAGCAGACCTGTTTACCTGTTCAGCCCCCTGAACCTGACTCTCAACTGCTGAATTCATCTGCTTCATTTCTTCGGAAATGTTGGATATTGCACCCGATGCCTGATCCATAGCCGATGCCATTTCCTCAGACGATGCACTTTGCTCCTCTGCAGTTCCACTCATATCGCTCACCATCGAAGATATTTCTTCTACATTATTGAGTATGGTGTTGAATTGGTAAGCAATTTTTTCTCCCTGTTCAGAAACTTTATTTACGATTTCAACCGTTTTAACGGTAGCACTGTTTACTCCTTCAGCTCCTGACTGTATTTCTTTTAATATATTGGCAATATTTCCGGTTGAACTTTTACTTTCCTCGGCAAGTTTTCTTATTTCATCTGCCACTACAGCAAACCCTTTTCCGGCTTCACCAGCTCTTGCCGCCTCTATCGCAGCGTTAAGTGCAAGAAGATTTGTCTGTTCGGCTATGGAAGATATCGTATCAACTATCTCTTCAACATTTTTGGCATTACCCGACAATTCATTGACCAGTTTTTGAGTATATTTAGCCTGTTTCGAAGCATCAACAATTGATTCGGTGATATCAACAAGAAGTCGTTTACCATCTTGCGCAGCAGTAGTAGTTCCATTGGATTGAACGGAGAGTATTTGTGAAATAGAAGAAACGTTCTGAGCCGAAGTTGCGACTTCTTCCACACCAGAATTGACTTCCCGAATCGTAGCGGAAGTGTTTTCGACATTACTCTCAACAGTTTCTGACTGTGCATTGAGTTCTTCAGCTGAAGCACTTTGTTCTTCAGCAATTGAAGCAAGATCTATAGAAGATTTGTTTATTTTTTCCGAAGCAGCGGATATTGATTCAAACGTATGGAAAAGTGAATCTTGCATCCTGAGCAAAGAGTTTCCAAGAATGAATATTTCATTATTATTTCCCTCTTCTGTTTCCTGCGCTGTGTAATTCTCATCTTTACGTAAATCACCATTTGCGATTTTAATAGAAACATCGGTAAGTTTACGTACCGGGATTACTATAACCTTTTTAATTATGATGTACAAGGCTATTATAAGTACAGTAAGAGCAACAATTACGACTATGATACTGATAAGTGTGAAAGAGTTTGTCTCCTGCATGACTTCAGATACTGGCATGACTAAAACCAGTTTCATTCCGGTTTTCCCAACAGCTGCAAATGATATGAAAGAATTTTCACCGGTAATATCTGTATTTATAACCTGTGATTTTGATGAATTCATAATCTCATTTCCAAAACTCATTGATTCATCATCTGTGATCTTAACTTTTAAATTTTTCTCTTCAAATGGTGTACCCAGATAGAATCCTTCTTCTGTTATCAGGAATGCATAACCGTTTTTACCGACTTTGATATTTTTAACATATTCATCCAATGAATTTATACCTATATCGACAGTAGAAACACCTATTGTCTTACCGTCTTTTTTTATTTTACCGGTAATAGTCTGCATGATAACTCCACTCACTTCATCCAGATAAGGTTCTGTCCAATGAACATCTTCAGAGTAATTAATCCCGTCTTTATACCAGTCATACGTAAAATAATCGTATTCTTCATCACCATATTCCCATGTTATGATTCTCTTTCCTCCATCGAAATAAACATAGGGACCGTAATATTTTTTATCACTTCCCATAACAAACGGTTCAAGCCATAATCCACTTCCGTATATCAGAGGATTATCTTTTATATATTCCCCAATATTGCTGAGTATTACATTTTCATCGTATTTTTCCATAGCCTGATAGTTTTTTGATATTATACTCGCAAGGTTTTCAATATACGATAGATTGTTTTCTATCTCCATGGCACCCTTTTCAACATCTATCTGAAGATTTTTTCTTATACCTTTATCCAGAACGGATAAGGCTTGTCGAGTTCCTATGAACGTTTGAGAAATCATGATAACAGACGAAATAATCACTACGAATAAAATAATCGAAAACATTATACTTCTGCGTTTCATGCAAACACCTCGCTAATAATCTTCTAAAATGATATTTCATCCATATATTCTGCAAGATTCTTTAAAATGATATTGCCATTTGCCTTGTTGGATAATTTGGTAAACTTCTTTTTTAACCTATTCCTGTCAAACTCAACACCGGGAAGTTTTTCGTTAATGAGGTCTATCGTATCAGGTTCGAGTGAATCGGAAAAAACCATTATATCTTTTATAATCCCGTTATCCACTTTCAAATTAAGTTCAATTTCTCCCCATTCAAATCTCTTGCCAAAACTGTATTCAAATTCAGGAGTCTTCGAATACCTCCATTTTTCAGATGAGTACTTATCGTATAATTCGACAATCTGTTCGTTCAGTGTATCCTCATAAAAATGTGTAATATCCCTTGAAAGACCATATTCTTTTTGAAATCCGAATTTCAGTGCATTTTTAACAACATCGGTATTTATACTGGAATTAATTTCAGTCAAATTCACAACTCTGGATTTAACCGATTTCACCCCTTTGGATTTCAATTTTTCCTTCGATACGTTTAAATAATCAGAGATTTTCAAAAGGTCAGCATTGACCAATATGGTGCCATGATGCATTGAAGTCTTATCGTTATGATAAAATGCATTTCCGGAAAACTTTTTTCCATCTGTAAGGATATCATTTCTGCCACTGAGTTCGGATTGTATCCCAAGCTCTTTCAAAGCATTTATAATAACCTGTGCCTGCCTCTCAAAACTGTAATTTTCCTTCGCCATTACAAATGTAAAGTTCAGATTTCCCATGTCGTGAAATACTGCACCGCCTCCTGAAAGTCTTCGGGCTAATTTCCCTCCATCAGATTCAAATTTCTCTATATTGCATTCTTTCCACGGATTCTGATTTCTTCCAATGACAACCGTATTGTCATTCTGCCACATGTAAAAAATAACTTCATTCTTCGAAACTTTATTTATTAAGTATTCCTCTATGGCTAGATTAAGCCATGGATTACTGGATTCAGAAAAATATATACTCGTTCTCTGAGGTTTTTTCATTTAATTTCGACTCCCTTTAGATTAATTACTATATATTATCATTATTCTTTTAAATCCTTACATATAACCCTTACAGTTATATTAATATAATTTCTTTATACAAAAACCTTTTTGCATTTAAATATATAATATTTTTGTATATTTTTATTCAACAATTATCATGAAGAATAAAAAACGAAAAGTTATCTAACAGTGTAATCATGCTATAATTCAGAAATGAAAAGGGGGAGTGGAAATGATTTCTAAGAGCATGTACATAGCTGCTATTGATCAGGGAACGACAAGTACGAGAACGATTATTTTCGATGAAAAACTCAGGGTTGTTTCAGTTGCTCAGGAACCTTTTAAACAATATTATCCAAAAAACGGCTGGGTAGAACACGATGCGAAAGAAATAATGTCAACAGTTCATTCGACTTTACTCAAAGCAATCGATGATGCCGGTCTGGATACACACGCACTTTCTGCAATCGGTATAACCAATCAGAGAGAAACAGTTGTTGCGTGGAATAAATCAACAGGTGAACCACTTTGCCCCGCAATTGTCTGGCAATGCAGGCGAACTGCTAACAGATGCGAAGAATTGAATGATAAAAAAGATTATATACAGTCCAAAACAGGTTTGTTGCCTGATCCATATTTCTCGGCAACTAAAATAGAATGGATGATAGACAATATCCCAAAGGTAAAAATCGCAGCTGATACGGGTGATCTGGCTTTTGGAACTATAGATTCATGGATAGCATACAACCTGACAAGAAAAAATGTACACGTGACAGATTACAGCAATGCATCACGAACGATGCTTTTCAATATTAACGATTTGGAATGGGATGAAGAACTGCTTGATATATTCAACATAGACAGAAGGTGGCTTCCTGATGTAGTGCCAACATCGGCAGTTGTAGGTTACACACGTGAAGGAGTACCTGTTGCTTCTTTAGTAGGTGACCAGCAAGGCGCACTTTTCGGACAATGCGCTTTTGAAAAAGGCCTCGCAAAATGCACATATGGCACAGGAGCTTTCTTACTCATGAACATCGGTGAAAAACCTTTCTTTTCAAATAAGGGATTACTCACCACTGTTGCCTGGAATATAAATTCAAAAACACATTACGCAATGGAAGGCAGCCTTTTCATGTGTGGTGCGGCAGTTGACTGGTTGAAAGATGAATTGAAAATGATAAATTCTCCGTCAGAAACAGAGGACTTTGCTTACGAAGTTCGTGATAACGGAGGAGTTTATTTCGTCCCTGCCCTTTCCGGACTCGGAGCTCCTCACTGGGACCCAAACGCCAGAGGTTTGTTCATAGGAATGACTCAGTCTTCCAACAGATATCATATGGTAAGATCTGTTCTTGAAAGTATAACTTATGGTGTAAGGGAAATATTTGATACAATGTATGAAGACACGGCAATAAGTTTAAAAGAATTGAGAATAGACGGTGGCGTAAGTAAAAATAAATTCCTACAGAATTATCAATCAACTATGCTCGGAATTCCCGTAAGCAAACCGGAAAACGTTGAGACAACTGCTTTCGGGGCTGCATGTCTTGCCGGACTTGCGATAGGAATATGGGATAGTATTGATGATATATGTGATTGTTGGACTGCCGATAGAATGGTATCCAGAAAAACTGAAAAGGAGGCAGAAAAGAACTATCTATTATGGAAAGAAGCGGTAAAAAGATCAAAGAACTGGAGCTTATAATTTCCAATAAATATGAAGCAATTGATGAAGATGAAATTAAGTCTCTGGGTTATAAAACTGCAAAAGAATTAAAAAACGGTGATGTTATTTTAATGATAGGAGACCTCGGCGCCGGAAAGACCACTATAACAAGAGTGATTCTGGACTGCATAGGAGTTAATCCATTAAAGGTAAGAAGCCCTACATTTAATATAGTCAACACCTATCAGAGTAATTTGGGAACTGTTTATCATATAGATACATACAGGGTTTCCCCTTTTGAGTTGTATGAAATAGGTTTTTACGATTATTTTGACGGTAAATCCATAGTCATAATTGAATGGGCCGATAAAATAATAGATGATCTCGAAAAAGCAGACTTTCTCTTTAAAATCGAATTCAACGAAGCTGATCCCAGAAAAAGAGATTTATCTATTTACAAAAAACGTTAAGAACTTTGGAGGAAAAATGAGAGAACTTAAAGAAGTGTATATCGACAGCGATTTATCCGTATACAGAGTCGTATTGCCTCCAATAGGAGTGAATACCTATTTACTTTATTCAAGAGAAACGCTTCTGGTAATTGATCCAGGGTTCGAAATAAAAAGTTTAATTGAATCTTTCCCGAAGAGAAAACGAAGATATGAATATGTCCTGCTTACCCATTCTCATTTTGATCATATAGCTGGAACAAAAGAATTGAATTTTGAAATTGCGGTATCCACACAGGCAAAAGAGGGGCTCACCAGTCCGATTTTCAACTTGAGTAAAAGTCTGTTTTCCGAGGAATTCTCGCTAGAAAATCCCTTAACCTTAAATATAAGAGAGGGAGAAAACACACTTGGTGATTTAAATTTCAATGCTTATGTTCTTCCCGGACATACACCCGGTGATACGGTTTACGATTTCGGGAATTTTATTTTCACGGGGGATCTTGTATTCAGAGATTCAATAGGCAGAACAGATTTTCCATTTTCAAACTCAAATAAAATGCTTGAATCTTTAAAGAAATTCAAGAATATAATTAAAAACAGAGAGGATGTAATTATTTTCCCGGGGCATATGGGTTATACAACTGTAAAAGACATTTTATATGAGAACTATTATTTGAGGGATTTATAGAAAACTGGAGGTTATTAAAGTGAAAAGTATCAGAACGAATATGATGATCAAGTTCGTCGCTCTTACGGTGATTTCACTATCTATTCTTTCTTTTGTGATTTACAACAACACATTCAATGAAATCAAAAGAGTCATCGGAGACCAGAATTTAAGAATTGCACAAAGAGCAATAAACAAGATTGACACAGGAAAATACGAGAAACTTATAAATCTTTTCAACACCAAAGGTACTCAATCTGTTGTTGAAGATGAGTATTACAAATCTCTTCGTGAAACTTTGGATAACGTTAAAATCGCAAGTGATTCCGAATACCTTTTCACGTTGACTAAAGATAAAAGTGGAAATATAGTGTATTTTGTCGATGGTATTCCTCTGACCAATACTGAAGATGTATCGTTACCCGGAGATATAATGGATATCAATTCTGCTATGGTAAACGAGGCATTTTCAGAAAACAAGGAAGTAATTGGGGATATTTCAGTTACAGAATGGGGTATTTTATTCACATCCTATAAACCGATAACCGGAAAAAATGGAGAAGTAATATCTGTTATAGGTGTGGACTACAACGTAGAGAAAACATTTCAAGATCTTGAAAATAACCGTATAATAACCTTAGTTCTGGTTTTTGTATTCATTATATGGACCGTAATCGCCACATACCTTTTTTCAGGAGCCATCGTTAAACCGATAAAAAAGATGGTCAGGATTATGGAAAAACTTGGGAACGGGGATTTCACCAATGAATTTAAATTCAAAGGTAATCATGAAGTTGCCGTAATGGGAAACACGTTAAACGATGTAACACAGAATCTCAGGAATATGATGAGGGATTTCACAACTGATTTCAGAAAAAGTGCTATGGATTCAAATTCCGTCAGCAGACACGCGATCAGCATTTCTCAGGATTTTGAAAAAATGACTGAACAGATGAATAACGGAATGAATTATCTGGATGGAATAACTCAGGATGTGGATTCACAATCTGAAAGTCTGGATGAAATTGCAGCTTCAAGCCAGCATCTTGCAAAAATGGCAGAGTCTCTGAATGATACTACAAGACTGATTTCTGAAAGAGCCGAAGACGGTCAGAAAAAAATAAGTGATGTAAATAAAACTATAGAAACTCTTGCGCAAGGCATGGGCAGCCTTTCGGGAAATGCGAAACAGATGGCTGAAAAAGCAACAACTATAAAGGAAGTTGTGGAAACTATTAGTTCAATCGCAGAACAGACCAATCTTCTGGCTTTGAATGCCGCAATAGAAGCTGCAAGAGCGGGAGAATCCGGAAAAGGATTTGCAGTCGTCGCAGACGAAATAAGAAAACTCGCAGAAGAAAGCAAACAGGCAACCCTTGATATATCCGACAGCCTTAACGAAGTAATGACCGGAGTTGAACAGACGGCTGGTTCCATGGTTCAGATGTCTGAAGAAATGAGTAGCGCTTCGACGCAGAATAACAATGTAGTACAGAGTATAGAGGGAATACTAAATGACGTTCAGGAAATAAGCGAGATGGCTTCCAGTGTTGCTGCAAGTGCTGAAGAACAAGGCGCTTCAAATGAGGAAATAGGTGCATCAGCACAGGAAATGGCCGCAAAAACAGATAGATTGAACGAAATTTTCAAATCCCTTACAATGAAACTCGAAAATATCAATTCTGAAGTGAATGAAGTAGCCGAATTGATGGATACACTTTCTATGAATTCTATTAAATCAGCTGATCAGCTATCTGTTTTGAACGTTTTTGATAAAGAAGAGTACAGGGATCAACTTGAAAGAGCTATTGTTTCTCATGAAAGATGGTTTGACAGGTTGAAGAAATTGTCTACCGGTGAAAAAATAGGCGTAGAAACAGACTCTTCAAGATGTAATTTCGGTATTTTCTACAATTCAATAGCACCTTATCCTGGTCATGAGGAAGAATGGAAAACAATAGGAGAATTCCATGAAAAACTTCACACATCTGCTACAGCGGTAATAGAGGCAGTTAAATCAAATGACATGATCAAGGCAAAGCAGAAACTCGAAAATTCCAGAGAAATATACAAACAAATACATTCACTCCTAGTAAAATGTAAAAACACCATAAATTCAGAAAAATAAACAATTAAAATTAAAAATACCCTTTTAACCAGAATTGGTTGAAAGGGTATTTTTTTGGTAAATTTATTTATCCTTACTTATCGTATTGCCCTGTTATAAATAGAGAAAAAGACTATCGATAGGCTGTCAAATCTCCCCGAACGATACTAATATAAATCTTTATAGATCACTTATAATCACTATTACATATTTTTTAAAACAATTTTTTTATTTTGTTTTTGAAACATGATATAATATAATGCGGAAATTTGAAAAAAATTTTTAATATAACGAAATTTGTGACATCGTTAAAATAAAAATGAATTTCCAAAAATTACTTTTTGGAGTTCTAATCTAAATGGAGGTACTTATGAGTAAGGCAATACATTCGAATTACAGTTCTCAACATTCTGTTATAATACGCGGTGATATTTCTTTCACAAATGTTTCACAGTTATTTTCATCGGGTTTATTTCAGTGGATGATATCGAATTTTATCGAAAAACTTTCAAAAAGAAATTCTCCTCTTCTTAAGGTTCTTGAACCATTTACGGATGAAGAAGGTAATTATGATCAGCAGAGATTTGTAAGCTTCATCTATCTTTTAAACCTGAATACTCTTGAAGAAATTATAGATTCGAAATACTTTGAAACAGATATTTCAAAAGAGGAATACACAAGAAAGATGGAAAGTTTTGTAGAAAGCCTTTATAATTATTGGAGAAGCATTCAGAGATTCATGGTAAAACGTGAAGCTTTCAGCTCTATGGAAGAAAGAAGAAGGGCTAAAGCTTATTCCTTGACAAGAACCAACGATGATCTCAGAAAACTGGTACTCGACACCTACAGGCAGATACTTTCCAATATAAAACCAAAAGATAATAAAGTTTTCAGAGAGCTTCCGAGTGCCGCTCAGGCTTCTTTCCTGGTTGATAACTTTGAAATACTCACTGAAAACAAACTTGCAAATGAATCACTTTATAAAGTTCCATACATCTGGCAGGTTATCTTTGAACCACCTGTTATTTTCTATACCAGAAGAAACAAAAGAAAAGGCATATTCCCCGTCAAGGAAAAATCCATACTTCAGAAATTCTATATGGACAACTCACAATGGTATGTAATACCGATTATGGTCGGTAATTTACTTGAAATGGTATACGTACATAAAGATTTCCTTTCCCTCGGTGCTGGTCTCGCTAATCTTTACGAACTTGCATCACCTGAGGTATTCAAAAACAGAAAGCCCGATGGATACGTTTTCTTCGGTCTCGACTCATCAATTCTTGAAGAGGATGAACAACGCGGAGTAGTAGTCAAAGAAAATGGAATACATATAGGTGTATTACCAAACAGTGATGAAATCGACTATTTTGGTTATATGAAAAAAATGGTACTTACAGTTCATAATTTAATACAGATAGAAAGAAATGCGCTTCCGATACACGGTGCTCTTGCCAGAATACAGCTTAGAAATGGAAATTCTGCGAATATAATGCTTATTGGAGACAGTGGAGCGGGAAAATCAGAAACTCTTGAAGCTATAAACAAATTACCTGAAAATTCAACATCCAGTGTCGACATGCTCATTGACGACATGGGATCACTTCATATGGATGAAAAAGGTACTATAACATCCGTCGGTACGGAAATAGGTGCATTCGTAAGGCTAGATGATCTTCAGCCAGGATATGCATATTCCGCTATGGACCGAAGTATTTTCATGAATCCGAATATAGTAAACGCAAGGGTCATAGTTCCAATGATGAATTATGAAGATATTATAGAACCCACAAAAATAGATTATCTGTTCTACGTCAACAATTACAGTGAAGTAAATTCCGATGATGAATTAATAAGCTTCTTCGATAATATACATGAAGCATATGATGTATTTGCAGAGGGAAAAAGAATGGCTAAGGGAACTACCGGTGAAGTCGGAATATCCACAAGTTATTTCGCCAATCCTTTCGGTGCAGTTCAAATGAAAGAAAAACATGAAGTAATAGCTAAAAAATTCTTCGATAAGATGTTCGATGAAAACATTAAAATCGGAATGTTAAAAACCAGACTTGGTATCACCGGTTTTGAACAGGAAGGGCCTTTACAGGCTGCAAAAGCATTAATAGACATGATTGAAAAACTTTAATAATTTCTTTTAGCAACAAACTGAAACTTTCTAACTCCCAAAAGAAAAGGAGCCTCAGGGCTCCTTTTCTTTTATAGATTATTAATCAATTTCTTAAAAAACCACAAATTCATTTCATTATAAAAGACTCAAATATGGATTTTTTTATTTCCTCAATATCTTCCTGTCTTGTATTTTCCGAAAAATATGGAATACCGTCAACCCTGTACAGATTTTCCATAAAATCATTTTTTTCAAAAATATAAACTTTGTTTCCCACAGTAATCTTATAATTGCCCTTATCCCTGAATTTTACTGGCAGTTTTAATATATCAAGCTCTACGGAATAATCATCACATAATTCCCCATTATCCACAACCGAATATGTTTCTCCCTCTATCCCCAGATCTTTCAACCTGTATTTAACTCTTACGGTATTAGTAGAAGTTATACTTTCCTTTCCGTTATACTGTATTGCTTTAACTTTCCATTCATACTCACTGGCATATTCAAGAGTCAGGCTCGTTGCCTTTACAGACGGTAAATATTCATAAGAATCAAATTCTTCTCCTGGTTTTCCAATATAAAATATGAATTTCTCAATTCCAGAAACTTCTCTCAAAATCGACATATTGGATTGAGAACCTGGAGTTGCTTCCCAGGTAAATTTCAGTGTATTTGACTCAGATTCGGTTCCTGATACCGGTGACTTCAAACTAATTTCCGGTTCAGAAAACTGTGGTGGCACATTAATGCCTTTAGATAATTCATCGGAAACAACGTAATAAGTCCCCGCTCCATCGGCATCCGCCTTGACTTTAAAAATATAATCTCCGGCTTTTAAACCTGATTTATGAACTAATTCGACATCCAGACACATATTTTCACCGGTAATAGCTGAAATTACAATATTATTCGCAACGATTTCATCTGCCTTTATACTTCTTTTATCCGTATCAGTTATGGTAACCGATGCGGACAAATCAACTGTTATTTCAGATGGAAGCCTTATAGTTATAGAACCTTCATTTGAAAAACCAGAAAATTCATATGATATTTTTATTAATACATCTTCCCCCTCATTGCCAGAAGCGGTTTCAGGAATTATTGATAAATTGCCACTTGCAGTTTTTTCCGTTCCATAATATTTTATGTCTTTGCCTTCATCAGCCGCATTATTATTAAAATATGTGTTATTGTTTATATCGGTATTTTCAACGAAAGATATTTCCGCAGCAGGTGAATTGAAATGTTTCCAATCTTTTCCTTCACTGTTGAGAATTACATATCCTTCCCCCACGTAAATTCCCGCTCCGTACTGTGCTGTATTACTTTCAATCGTGTTTGAATATACTACTGGTTCGAATTCAACTTCATTCTCAGGAAGGCTTCTTTTTTCAGATTCATATCTGGGTTCAGACAGGAAACATATTCCTCCACCAAATGCACCGTAATCCCATCTGGCTTGTGACAGATACATATCAGGCATT
>Ga0272441_10008743_pt1 | contig 15939 bp, 18 predicted proteins | sample SSMProp6N_FD_193582 | JGI IMG/M metagenome (GOLD analysis project Ga0272441, IMG submission 193582) | Marine sediment archaeal communities from Little Sippewissett salt marsh, Falmouth, MA, United States - SSM-Prop-6N | ecosystem: Environmental > Aquatic > Marine > Wetlands > Sediment ... | reverse complement strand
TAGGGTTGATAACGGCGAAATCCGGTGCGGCTGCGGGAATCATAGCGAAGAGAAGAATAGCGAAGTTGTTGGATATCGAGATCAATTCGGTGAACCTGTTTCAGAGAATGCTGGAGAAATGAAAGCAGGGCAGTGGATCGCCACCGCGGGTGATGGTCTTCAGTTTCCAAGCCAGGCTTTCACGCCGGCCATCACCGAGATCGGAGAGCTTTTTAGCCGAGGCCTCAAATTCCTGTCCGAGCTTATCCCGGCCGCCGGGGCACCGGTGAGCCAACGATGGCCGGAGATTATCGGTGACGGTGCATACGCCGATGATACCCACGGCGCGGCAGCCGCTGTAAAACGATTTCTCGGCTGACCTGACCCGAATCCCGTACAACTCAAATAGATAGAGAGGCTGGAGCGTACAAATGCAAGAATCGATACAATGGAGCGACACTCAGAGGCGACGGCTCAAGGAGCTGGGGGCCGGAACGGAGCATCAGTCCCGGAGTTTTCAGTCGCCGGAAGAAAGGAACCGGGCCTTCCTCCTTTTGGAGAAGACTCTCTGCCAGGAGCATCGCAGCCGGCTGGAGGAGCTCAGAAGCTCCCTCAGGCGGCCGGAGCTGGCCCGGCTGGAGCAAACACTCGTAGAAACCCTGACCGCCGAGGGATTCGTCCAGGTTATGACCCCCACCATCATGAGCCGGACTCTCCTGGAGCGGATGTCCATCGACCGGGAGCACCCGCTGAGCAAACAGGTCTTTTGGCTTGACGGTGAGCATTGTCTGCGCCCCATGCTGGCTCCTCATCTGTACTACCTTCTGGTGGATCTGCTGCGGTTGTGGGAAAGACCTGTGCGAATATTCGAGGTGGGACCCTGCTACAGAAAGGAAACCACCGGCGCCCAGTACGCCGGAGAGTTTACCATGCTCAACCTGACGGAGATGGGGCTGCCTCTGGAGGATCGGCAGCGGCGCCTTGAGGAGCTTGCCGCCTTGGTCGTGTCCGCGGCGGGTTTGCAGGAGCACAGACTGGAAAGGGAAAGCTCCGTGGTGTACGGTGAGACGGTGGATATCGTGAGTGGAAACGAAAACGTGGAGATCGGCTCCACCGCCATGGGGCCTCACGAGCTGGATCGGGACTGGAGGATCGACGTGCCCTGGATCGGCATCGGCGTGGGCTTGGAGCGGATGCTGATGGTGAAGCACGGAAGCTTGTCGATCAATCCCTGGAAAAGAAGCCTCAGCTATCTGAACGGGGCCAGGCTGAACGTATGATCCGTGACATCTTGGACAGGGCCCTTGCGGGCCGACCCCTCAACCGGCAGGACAACCTCCGGCTGCTCCGCACGGGGCTGGCAACGGAGGGAGACGTAGATGGTGCCAGGGAGGAGATCTTCCAGGTCGCGCGGACGCTCCGGGACCGGCACTTCGGCAAGCGCATCTTCCTCTACGGCTTTCTCTACATCAGCACCTTCTGCCGGAACAACTGCATCTTCTGCGCCTTCCGCAGCTCCAATAAACACCTGCAACGCTACAGGAAAAGCACAACCCAGATCGTCGAAGCGGCACTGGGTCTGGCCGCCACCGGGGTTCACCTGCTCGATCTGACCACCGGAGAGGATCCGTTGCTCCACGACGATCCCGAGCTCAGCCGGCTTACCGGCGTCTTGGAAGCTGTGAAAAACGCAACCTCCCTGCCCCTGATGGTCTCTCCCGGGGTGGTGCCGGACAGAGGACTGCGCGCTTTGAAGGAGGCGGGGGCGGACTGGTACGCCTGCTATCAGGAGAGCTTCGACCGGGATGAGTTCACCCGCCTGCGGCCGGGGCAAGACTACGATGTCCGGCTTCGATGCAAACAGGAGGCGCTGCGTAGCGGACTGATGGTGGAGGAGGGAGTTCTGACCGGCACCGGGGAAAGCCTGGAGTCCCTGGTGGGAAGCATCGGGGCTATGATTGCCAGCGGATCCAGCCAGGTGCGGGTCATGCAGTTTGTGCCCGGACCGGGCATTCCCCTGGCCGCCGTGCAGTCGCATCCCTACCGGGAGGCGGTACTTATAGCGGTATTGCGGCTGAACTGCCCGCAACTGCTCATACCCGCCTCCCTGGACGTGGAGGGACTCGGAGGTTTGGAAAAGCGACTGGCCGCCGGGGCAAACGTGGTGACCTCGATCGTTCCCCAAGGTCTGGGTTACTCCGGCGTGGCGAATCAGGACTTGGATATCGAAAGCGGGAAACGAAGCTTGGGGCGCGTTCTGGAGATCGCCGGGGCCCGCGGGCTGGCGCCGGCGCAGCCGGGGGACCTGCTATCCTGGATGAAGGGGCGTCGGCCCCCTCGGCAGCCGTAGGAGCGGGGAAAGAGGAACGATCGTGGATGATGAGAAGGAAAAGAAAAAGAAAGACTATGCGCCCCGCTACTACCGCAAGCGGGTGGAGCTATTTCTCCTGATCGACAAGATCAAGCTGTGGCCCTCCAGGAAGGGCGTGCTTCACGGCATCAAGTCCGTGGTGAAGAGCGGCAACACCGCGGAGATCACCACCCACTGCGGCAAGCACTTCAGGATCTTCAACTCCCGCAACAGCCGGGCCGCCCGCTGGCTGCGCAACAAGATGTACCACCAGGTGTGCCAGAAGTGCGGGATCCCCCAGTGGAAGCTGGAGAAGTTCTCCTCCACCCGCTTCAGGCGTAAATACGGCTCGGACCTGAGCCATGGCAAGGAGGGCGAATAGGCCCGGCGATGAAAGGCCAAGCTTTCCTATAAGCGATAGGATGCTCTTGAGCTCTCTCGGCTCGGTTGGACGGAGTACAGATGTGCGTGCCGCGCTGGGGCATGCACCATTTTATTTCCTTCCGGCAATCACCTCTATGAGATCCTTGGGATTGGTCTCGTCGCTGGCCAATTCGGCGTAGTTTTTTCCGTGCTGCAGTATCACAAAGCGGTCAGCCACTTCGTAAACCTCGTATGCATTGTGGGAGATGAAAATGACCGCCAATCCGTTGTTCTTCGCCTCAGATACCAGTCTCAGCACCCATTCCGTTTCCTTCACCGACAGTGCCGCGGTGGGTTCATCAAGGATCAGAAGCTTGGCACCGAAGTGCGTGGCCCTGCCGATAGCGATTGCCTGCCTCTCCCCGCCTGAGAGAAAGTTGACCGCCTCGTGCATCTCTCTGATATTTTCGAGGCCCACATCGGCCAGAGATCGAGCGGAGATCTCATCCATTTCATTCTGATTAAGGAACCGCAGCGGCCCAATGCGCCGTTGAATCTCTCTGCCCATGAAGAAGTTGCGTGAGATGCTCATCAGGTTTACCAATGCAAGGTCCTGGTAGGCTGTTTCGATTCCTGCGTTCCGAGCATCCTGGGGCGATCGGAACTCAGCAGGCTTTCCATTGTAGTAGGTCACTCCCGAGTTGATTTGGTGGTATCCGTTTAAAGCCTTGATTAGGGTTGACTTTCCCGCGCCGTTGTCCCCCAGCAGACCGATCACTTCGTTTTCCTTCACGCGGAAGCTGACGTCATCGAGCGCGACAACCTTTCCGAACTTTACCGTAATACCGTCCATGAACACCAGATGGTCCTGGATCAGCCGCTGTTTCTGTTCAGTACTGATAGCTTCGTTCATTCGCCTACCACCGCCTTTCTAATTCGTGTATTCATGATCACCGAAATTACTAGAACCACGCCGATAAAGGCCTGATACCAATATGCCGGGGCGCCCGCCAGGATCAATCCGCTGCGCATCACGCCGATGAGAAAGGCGCCTAGGAAAGCCCCCAATATACTGCCGTAGCCTCCGGTCAGCAGGGCGCCTCCGATAACCGAAGAAGCGATCGCCTCCAGTTCGTGGAGCTGGCCGGCAGTGGGATCGATGCTGTAGAAACGGCCGAACATGGTGAATCCGGCCAGACCCGCCATTACCGAACAAATCACGAAGTTGATGACCTTCACTCGGTTCACATTGATACCCACCGCTTTGGCTGTGCCCGGGTTTCCTCCTACGGAATAGACGTGATGCTTGACGGTCTGAGTCCGGCCGAGTACCGTCTATCCCTAGAAAAGGCAGCATAATTTAGTCCAAGAAAATGTCCGCATGCCCGTGTGGGGAAATACCCTTGCCATTTACAGTATCATGCAGAAGTAGGTGTGGGTGAACTCGAGGTTGGAGACACAGCATTTGGAGATATACCGGAAGTTCGGGCTTTCCGGCTTGTCGCTGCCGCGGCGAAGTCTGACATACAATCGGTAGTGACCAACACCGCCAATTGACTTCCTGCTCCTCCGGGCTATAGTGAGCATTTGGGATGGTGAACTCAGTCTGACCACTATTTTCGTTTTTTTATCTATTACTCTTGAAATTATCCGCCAGAATATGTAATATGCAATCGAATAACGTTATTCGATATACAGTACACCAATAGTTACTTCCGGGAAAGTGGAGGTTATGTATGCAAGATCTGGGAATCGGAGTTGTCGGCTTGGGGCGCCTCGGCTACACCCACGCTTACAATATAAAGAAAATACCCCAGGTCAAGTTGATTGCGGTGTGTGACCAGCAGGGGGAGCTTGCGCAGCAGGTCGCGGAGGAGATGAATTGTGCCTGGTACACCGATCTGCGGAAGATGCTCGAGAACAAAGATATCCAGGCTGTCTGCGTGGTCACGCCGACAGCACATCACGTAGAACCGGTAACGGCTGTGGTTCAGGCAAAAAAACCGTTGTTTTGCGAAAAGCCACTGGCCAGTTCCATGGCAGACAACCTCAGGCTGGCTGAGCTCATCAAGCAATCAGGCATCAAGTGTCAGATCGGTTTCCAACGGCGCTTCGATCCGGCTCATGCTGAAGCCCAGCGTTTGATTCGGGAGGGCGGCATCGGTAAGCCGGTGTACATCAACGGATTCTCCCGGGATCCATTTCCGCCGCCGCCCTGGGCTTGCGATCCATCAAAGGGCGGGGGGTTGTACATCGATTTCCTCCTGCACGATTTCGATATGGCCCGTTTCCTCATGAATGACGAAGTTCAGACGGTCTTTGCCACCGACAGCAACCTGGTCGTGGACAGTGAAGGGATCGAGGGGTTTGCCGACAATGCGGCTGTCACGCTCCGCTTTGAAGGAGGATCGCTGGCCAACTATCATGCCAGCATGCATGCAGGTTACGGCTACGACATCCGGACCGAGGTCTTCGGTTCGGACGGAAATATCATGATAGGGGATCTGCATCGAAGCGCCGTAACCCGCTGCACCAAGGAAGGCGGGATCAGCAAGCCCCTCACCTTTCAGAGCCAGGGCAAGTTGCCGCATTTCATGGTGCGCTTCACCGAAGCCTACGCGTTGGAGATGCAGGCGTTCGTCGATTGTGTGCTCAATGACCGCCCGGCTCCCATTAGTGAGAATGATGCGCTCAAGGCGTTCAGGATCGCCGTTGCCGCCGGGGAATCGGCGCGGCGAGGAGTGCCGGTGGCGGTGGATAGCTAAGCGAAAGCGCAGCAGATTGCAGAGCTAATCCATAGCCTGCTGCTGTCAAGATAAATACATTACTGCGTTAGGGAGGTTATAATATGGGTGACACGATGCAAGCCGTACGTATGTACGCCGAATGGAAGCCCAGGCCCGGCTTCAAATTGGGCCCCAAAGACATCGAGGGAAGACAGACCTACCTCGGAAGCCGGGTTTGGCACAATCCGACTTTGAAACAAGAGGGAGTCGAGGTTCCAAAGCCCAAAGGCAACGAGGTCCTCATACAGGTCCAAGCCTGCGGTATCTGCGGTACGGACGTTCACATGGCCCAGGTCGACGAGGAAGGGTACATGCTGTATCCGGGGCTTACCGGATTTCCCGCCACCCTGGGACACGAGTTATCGGGGGTCGTGGTTGAAGCGGGCCCTGAGGCCAAAGACAAGAGAACCAATAAAGCGTTCAAGGGAGGCGAGTGGGTCTGCGCCGAAGAGATGATATGGTGCGGGGCGTGCAAACCCTGCGCCGACGGCTACCCGAATCACTGTGAACGTCTCGACGAGATCGGCATCAACATCGACGGTGGTTTTGCCAAATACCTGACAGTGCCGGACCGTGTTCTGTGGAGCCTGGACCCGCTGCGCGGCGCCTACGATGAAAAGGATATTTTCAAGCTGGGCGCATTCGTGGAGCCGACCTCCGTGGCATACACCGCCGTTATCGAGCGAGGCGGAGGAATCCGGCCGGGAGACAACGTGGTCATTTTAGGCGGCGGTCCGGTGGGTTTGGCCGCGTGCGCCATCCTCAAGCGCCAGGGAGCGGCCCGGGTTATCCTATCGGAACCGGCGGAAGATCGCGCGGAGTTGGGACGAAAGATGGGAGCGGATCATGTGATCAATCCCATCAAGGAATCCTTTGTAGAGAAGGTACTGGATCTCACAAACGGCATGGGTGCCGCCCTGTTCCTGGAGGCCACGGGACTGCCCACTGTGGTGTACCCGGATATCGAGCAGGTTATCTGGGAGGGCAGAACCCTGAACTCGACCATCGTGGTCGTAGCCAGGGCGGATGCGAAGATCCCGGTAACCGGCGAGGTGCTTCAGGTCCGCCGGGCGCGGATCGTCGGCTCTCAGGGTCACTCCGGCCATGGTACATTTCCGCGGGTCATCGAAGCGATGGCCAGTGGTATGAACATGCTGCCCCTGATCACCAAGACCATCAGTCTGGAACAGGTTCCGGAGAACATCATCAACCTGCAGACCGACAAGAGTGAGTGCAAGGTAACCTGCCTGATGTAATCGCAAGAAGCTGTACGAACAGCCCGGCGGCAGGATCGGTGGGGTGAAGGTTGAGAGGCTGCCGGGCTGCGTGCAGCTGTCGAAAGGTGTGTATTGGATATGGGGAATACGTCGGAATCGATATTGGAAGTTTCCGGGGTGCCTGGAAAAACAGATACCCGCCGGAGGCTGGATCGGCTTGAGGAAATAGCCAGACGGCTCAGGATCGATATCGTAAAAATGACTCATTTAGCCGGGTCCGCCCGCAAGGGGCATCCCGGAGGAGCTCTTTCGGCGACCGATATCGTGGCGGCCCTTTTTTTCGACATTATGAGGATAAATCCATCGGATCCCGATTGGCGGGATCGGGATCGGTTCATTCTGTCCAAGGGTCATGCCTGTCCGGTGCTGTATGCAGCGCTTGCCAACAGGGGCTATTTCACAGAAGAGAGCTACCAATCCTTTCGCAAAGTGGACGGAATGCTGCAGGGCCATCCGGACATGAAGAATACACCCGGAGTCGATATGACCACAGGTTCCCTGGGGCATGGGCTGTCGGCGGGTATCGGGATGGCCCTTGCAGCCAGAATCGACAAGCGGAATTACAGAGTCTTTGTCCTGGTGGGAGACGGGGAATGCCAGGAGGGACTCCTTTGGGAAGCGGCTCTGTCGGCGCCCCAGTACGGGCTGGACAACCTGACCGCGATTGTTGATTTCAACAGGCTGCAGAGCTGCGACTGGGTAGACGCCACTATTCCGCTGGAACCCTTTGCCGCGAAATGGCTGGCCTTCGGATGGAATGTCCTCGAAATCGACGGGCACAATATGCAGGAAGTGGTAGCCGCTCTGGAACTGGCGGTCAATCACAAGAACAAGCCCACGGTGATTATTGCCCATACCGTAAAAGGTAAAGGCGTCTCCTTCATGGAAGACGACAACGCCTGGCATCAAAAAGCTCCCGACGCTAAGCAGTTCGAGCAGGCTATGGCGGAGCTTCGAGGGAGGGAAAAAACAGATGTATGACACAGTCGCCTCCACCAGGAAAGCAGCGGGCGAAGCGATACTGGAGCTTGCGCGGGAGGGCTTGGACGTCGTTGCGGTCAGCGCCGACACGTCGAAATCCATGTTCACGACCCTTCTGCGCGAAGAGTTTCCGGAACGCTTTATAGAAGCCGGAATCGCCGAGCAGAACATGATGATGATGGCGGCCGGATTGGCGGCGACCGGAAAGATATCCTTCGCTGCTTCCTACTCCGTTTTTACCTCCATGAGATGCTGTGAGCAGCTCAGAACATTCATCGCCTATCCCAACTTGGATGTGAAGGTTATCGCCGGTATAGGCGGTTTTTCGGCCGGGATTGAAGGGGTGACCCATGTGGCCACGGAAGATCTGGGAATAGTACGTTGTATCGCCAACACCTCTGTTTTGGCTCCATCCGATGCCATAGCCACAAAGAAGGCCGTAAAGGCCGCCGCCGTTCATAAGGGACCCGTGTACATCCGTGTGGGAAGGGATCCTTCCCCGGTGCTGTTCGACGACAGCTATCAGTTTGAAATCGGAAAGGCCGTAACCTGTCGGCAGGGAAGTGACGTTACGCTGCTGGCTACCGGTCTTGTCTTAGCGGAAGTTCTGGAAGCGGCGGAGCTTCTTCAAGGGCAAGGTATCGGTGCAGAGGTAATCGAGGTTCACACGTTGAAGCCGATCTTGAATCCCCAGCTCGTTGTTGATGCAGCGATCAAGACGGGAAATATTATCACCGTTGAAGATCATAATGTGATTGGAGGTCTGGGAACCGTCACAGCCGAACTGCTGGCGGGAAAGGGCGTGTTCAACATCAAGAAGCTGGGACTTCAGGATATATTTGCCGAATCAGGGACACCGGAAGAGCTGATGATCAAATACAGGCTCAAGGCGCCATGTATCGTTGAAGAAGTAAAGTCTCATCTCGGAGCAAAATAACTCAGGAGGGTTAGCATGTACTCACTGCATAAATCAGAGGCTACGGTTCTGGATCTGCCCGCGCGAATCGTCAATGTTTTTGTGGGAAACGAAAAATTGTCCAGTGACCGTATGACGGTTGGCTTGACAGAGGTCCATCCGAAAACCGCGATGGATCCGCATGTCCATGAAGACAAGGAAGAAATTATCTTTGTCATTGAAGGATACGGCGAAGCGGATGTTGGAGGATCGATTGAAATACTGGAACCCTACACGGCTGTGAAATTTCCCATCGGTGTAAAACATCAGGTGGTGAACAAAGGGCGAAACATATTGAAGTTTGTGTTCGTATTTAATCCCCCCATCGATTTAAGCACTGCGAAGTGATTGATAGCCCGGGAGGTGGTCGTATGCCTGAAGAACTGCAGAAAATAGCGAAGAAGATCCGTATAACCACGTTCACGGCAATCTCTGAAGCCGGGGGAGGCCACTTCGGGGGCAGCCTTTCGATAGCCGAGATACTGTCTGTCCTGTACTTCAAGGTGATGAGGATTGATCCCGACAAACCGGAAGATGAAAACAGGGATCATTTCATCCTGTCCAAGGGACACGGCGGGCCGGCTCTGTATACCGCGATGGCGCTTCGGGGCTACTTTCCGGTTTCCGAGCTGAAAGATCTGGATAAACCTCTCACCAGATTCCCGAAGCATATCGATCGGCTCAAGCTCAAGGGCATAGAGGCATCAACCGGCCCCCTGGGACAGGGCCTGTCGATCGCTTGCGGCATGGCCATATCCCTCAAGCAGCTGAGCAGAGACAACTATGTATACATTCTTCTGGGCGACGGGGAGTGTGACAGCGGGCAGGTGTGGGAGGCCGCCATGACCGCGGCCAAGTACAACCTCGACAACATAATCGCGATCATTGACCGGAACAACTGCCAGATAGATGGAAACTGTGATGAGGTGATGCCGACCGCGCCTCTTGCGGAAAAATTTTCATCCTTCGGCTGGAACGTGCTGCAGGCGAACGGGCACGACACAACCTCGCTGCTGACGGCCCTGGATACCGCTAAACGGACCAAGGGCAAGCCTTCGGTAATTGTTGCAGCGACGGTAAAAGGATATGGAGTGTCCTTCATGGAAAACCGCTATGAGTGGCACAGTGGAAAGATCTCCCCAGAGCAGTACAAAATAGCGCTGGCGGATTTGGAGGAAAAGGGATGAAGTCCGAGCTGGCTCAGGTAAAGGAGGTCTACGGGAAAACCCTGGTGGAGGCGGGGGATCGCAACAAGGATATTTTTGTTGTCGAAGCGGACCTGATGAAGGCCTCCGGTAGCGCTCCGTTCAAGGAAAAGTTCCCGGATCGGCATATCAACGTCGGTGTGGCCGAGCAGAACCTGGTGGGTGTGGCCGCGGGCATCGCCGCAACGGGTCGGATTCCATTTGCCTGCACGATGGCCAATTTCATGGCCAAACGAGCGTGTGACCAGGTGGCTATGAGCGTGGCCTACAATAAATTCAACGTCAAATTGGTGGGCTGTTACGCTGGCTTGACCCAGGAGAAGAACGGCGGAACCCACGTATCTATCATAGATCTGGCTGTGATGCGGGCCCTGCCCAACATGAAGGTTGTCGCACCGGCTGACTGTGTGGAATTCGCTCAGGCGGTTATGGCCGTATCTCAGGATGTAGCCCCCACCTACCTGAGGATGGCGAAACTTCTGCCGGAGAGCATCTTTGAAAAGGACTATCAGTTCGAAATCGGCAAAGAGCACGAAATCGGAAAAGGCAAAGACCTGACGCTGGTATCCACCGGGCTGGCCACCTCCATCGCTTTGGAGGCGTTGCCGGAGCTGGCCAGGGAAAACATTGATGCCCGTCTCGTTCACCTGCCCACATTGAAACCGGTAGACAGAGAAATCATCGTAAACAGCGCCAAGAACACCGGGGCCATTATTACGATCGAGGATCATTCGATTCACGGCGGACTCGGCGGCCTGGTCGCTGAGATTGTGACCTCCGAATACCCGGTTTTAGTTCGCAGGTTGGGTCTCAACGACACGTTCGGCCTGACGGCAAATTTGGGTTTTCAACTGGAATATTTCGGCTTGACTGTAGAAAACATCATTTCTACAGCGAAGCAGATGATCAAGAACAAATAAATTTTTGAAGGAGAAGAAAAGATGGCTGACAAATGGTTTACCACAAGCCACCCCAAAATTGTTTTTGAAGACAATGAAGTTGGGCGTCTAAAAAAAGAGGTGTTTGACGCCTCGGAGGCCGAGATCGACAAGATCTTGGAGGAGTATGAGGTGCCGTCGCCCTCGGAACTGGGAACACCGGGGTGCTACATCCAGAACACAGCAAGGGCCAAATGCATCGAGAAGCGGAAAAAAAACGATGTTGTGCTGATTCCGGTCGGATGTACCGAGAATCACGGGATGCACGCCAATTCGGGTCTGGATACCTTCATGGCTTCTCAGATCTGCGAAGCTGTTCGACGCTATACCGCCAAGCAGGGCAGAGAGGTCAGTCTGGCCTTCCCACCGTTGAACTACGGGGGACATCCCTACCACCACGTAGGCATGCCGGGCACCATTATTATGCCCCGAGAGGTGGTGGAGGAAACCCTGATCTACACGATGCTGGGCCTCTGGAATGACGGGTACCGGAAGATGATCATCATCAACAACCACGGCCAGCTGTGGATGCTTGAATCGTCGATCCACGAATTGCAGAAACGCTTTCAACTGCCGGGAGTCTTCCAGGTCATGGATTGGCATCGAGCCGTTCGGGAGTTTTTCATCCCCATCGACCGTGAAGACAGCCTGGAGACCACGTTCATCCACGCCGATGAGAGCGAAACCGCGGTCGGTCTGCTCATGTTCAACGGAATGATCGACATGGATCATGCCGTGGATGCCTGGGGCGAATCCTACCTGCCGGAGGGCCATTTCGATGTTTCGGTGGATCCCTGGGGCCGACCCCACCGCTGGTCGGAGGGGGAGGGGCACTTCGCCATCGAGAGGACCTCTGTTCCCGAAGGGGTCATCGGGACGCCCACCAAGGCCACGGCCCGTAAAGCGAAGCGGCCTATTGCCGCCATTCTTAAATATCTGACTCTCACCATAGACCATATACTGGCAACCTTTCCTCCCGGCACGGTTCCACCGGTGGAGAAGGTCACACTGCGTACAGAGGCGGAGATGGAGCCTTACTTGAGGGAACCGTTGAGCGAAGGCTGGAAGTCCGTATACGAGCTTCCGCACATCGGGGTATTTCACAAGGGTTGATCGGGTAGTCGATCAGGCGGATATCTTCCGTTCCTGTATCGATAGATTACGGTTTTGAGTTGAAAGGACGGTTGGACATGGTCCTGGCGCTTCATGGGCAAACGACTCTGTACAGCAACCTGGCTTCGGACATTCGGGTAGCCGAGCAAGCTGGATTTCCGGGGCTGGAAGTGGCCACCCCGAAGCTCCTGCGCTGTTTGGACGCCGGTGTGAAACCGGAGGAGTTGAAGCAGCTGTTTCGCAAGTTTAGGGTACAGCCGGTCTGCATTGATATTTTGGGTGATGTGGAACGCATCGATCCGGAAGGACGAAAATGTCTCTTAAGCGAAGCGCAGAGGTTATGCTCCACGGCCCGAACCCTGGGCTGTCCAACCGTTCAGCTCAACGCCTTCAGTGGGCTTCAAGGACGGCCGGAGTCGGAGATCCTTCGGCTGACCGCAGGAAACATCGCGGAGATCGCCGACATCGGCGCGGAGTATGGTATACGGTTTCAGATCGAGGGGGCGGCCTGGACGCCGATTCACTCTCTGAGCCAATGCCTGAACCTGATCGAAATGACGGAGCGGGAGAATGTGGGTCTGGTGATCGATTTCTGGCACCTTTGGGCGACTCGAGAAACCAGCCCCGAGGAGGTGGCACGCCTGGATCATTCCCTGATCTATGGGGTGCACCTCTGCGACGGTTTGCGTCCCCCCGAGGGCGAATCTTGGCCGGAGGAAACGCTGCTGCGGGACTGTATGCCCGGAGATGGGCAGCTGCCCATCCGAGAGTGGGTTTCCGCGGTTCAGGCTACGGGCTATGACGGGGTCTGGTCCGGCGAGATCCTCGGACATCGGTTGTGGGAAATGGATCATCTGGAGATCGCGATAGAGATGCGCGAACGGATGGCCTCTTATCTGCAATTGGAGAAATCATCGTCTGGAGGACACTCATGACAGATACAGTAAACATCGGTATCATTGGAGCCGGCCGAATCGGGCGTTTGCATGCCGAGAATCTATCTTCCCGGATCAAAGCGGCCCGGGTAGCGGCCGTGGCTGATGTTGTGGCCGAGGCGGCGCAAGCCTGTGCGGCAGCACACGGTATCAATACAGCGACCACGGATCACCGGTGAATCATGGATGATCCTGATATACACGCCGTGGTTATCTGTTCGAGCACGAATACTCACTCCAAGTTGATAGAGGAGGCCGCGGAAGCGGGAAAGCACATTTTCTGCGAAAAACCCATTGATTTCGACCTGGCAAAGATCGACCGGTCATTGGAGAAGGTGGAAAAAAACGGGGTCAAACTTCAGGTCGGATTCAACAGGCGCTTCGATCCGGACTTTCGCAGGATACACGATTCCATCCGGCAAGGCAAAATCGGAAAACCCCATATTGTACGCATCACAAGCCGTGATCCACAGCCCCCGCCCATCGAATATGTAAAGGGTTCCGGCGGTATATTCCTCGATATGATGATTCATGACTTCGACATGGCCCGCTTTCTTCTCGGCAGTGAAGTGGAGGCCGTTTTCGCCGCCGGCGGTGTGATGATCGATCCGGAGGTGGAAAAGGTCGGCGATCTGGACACCGCCGCGGTCACGCTGATCTACGAAAACGGAGCGATCGGGACCATAGACAACAGCCGGCAGGCGGTGTACGGCTACGATCAGCGAATCGAGGTGTTCGGTTCAGACGGCGTGGTGATGGCCGACAACAACACTCCGACAAGGGTGCGATTGATCGATGCGGAGAGCACGAAGGGCGACCTTCCCCTTCACTTCTTCCTGGAGCGCTATAACGAGGCGTATATCCGGGAGATGGAGGTTTTCGTAGATTGTGTTCTAAAGGACGAGAAGCCGCCGGTCACTGGAATAGACGGCCGGATTCCCGTGGTTATGGGCAAAGCCGCCCGGCAGTCGTATGAGCAGGGCAGACTGGTCAAGCTGAGCGAAATCTCCTGAAGGGGATAGATTCTGGAGGTTGGAGGCGGAAACATGCCGGTGGACACGGAGATTGCCGTCTTGGGGCTCGGCCGCATGGGCCTGGAGCACTGCCGGCAGATTAGGCAAACACCCGGGCTGAAGCTCGTGTCGGCGAGCAGCAGATCCGCAGAGGCCCGGCGTCGGGCAGCGGAACTGTACTCCGCCACGATGTTCTGCTCTCATGAAGAGTTGATCGAAAAGACCACCGCCCCGTGGATCGTGATCGCAACCTACACCCATGAACATGCGGTTTGGGCGCGGCAGGCTATCTCTCGAGGTAAGAATCTCATCATCGAGAAGCCCATCACGTTGAACTATGCAGAGGCGGAGAAGATTTTCAAACAAGCAGACAGCCGCGCCGTCCGAGTTACGGTACATCAGAACCGACGCTGGGACCGAGATTTTGCCCTTGTCCGGAAGGTTTTAAACCAAGGATCCCTCGGGCAGGTGTATCGTATCGAATCCAGGTGCTGTTACCATTCAGACAGCTGGACTTCGGGAGGTGCCGGCGGAGAGCAAAACCAATGGCGCCTCAAGGCTGAATACGGAGGAGGAATTCTTACCGACTGGGGATCCCACCTGTTCGATCAGCTGGTCCTGCTCAGCTCAGCGGGGGTTTCGGGCGTACTTGGCAAAACTGAAAGCAGGGTCTGGAGCCGGGAGGTGGAGGATCATTTCTGGGCGGAGCTGTTTTTGGATGACGGCACGATGGTCAGGATTGAAGCCTCGAACAATCACCGCATCCCGCTGCCCCGCTGGGTGATAATCGGAACAGAGGGTACATTGATGGTTGAGGGGGGCGAGCCGGAGAGGTGGTCGACCGCCAGGATGCGCAAAAGCTCCAACGGCTTTGCCGAAGAAACAACAATCGACACGAGCCAGCCCGAGTTTAGTCAGGGATTCTATTCGGCATTCCAGGAAGCCCTCTCTGCGAACAAGCCGCTACCCGTGCAGCGCCGAGAGGTGCTGGAGGCTATGCGATTGATCGACGCTGTTAAAGAATCGTCTATCCGTATGGATCTGGTACGTTTGGCTGGCCCCGAAGGTGGGCATTGATGGGGAGCTTGACCGATGCAATGTTTCCTCATTTGGGAGTATATTGCATTGCATAGACTAGAGAATTGATGAAGTGTTTTCAAGAGGCAAGTATAGTATGACCACAATGCATGACATTGCCAAAAAGGCCGGTGTGTCCTCAGCCACGGTCTCCAGAGTGCTCAATAAAAAATCGTCTACCATTCCCATCAGTCCAAAAACCAGGGATAAGGTGTTGTCGATCGCCAAGGAGTTGGGGTACTTGCCGAATCTGATGGCCAGATCCCTGCGTACAAAGAAAACCAATACGATAGGTGTCGTCCTGTGGGACCTGACCGATCACTATTTCAGCGAGATTCTACGCGGGATCGAGCAGGTAGTGGACGAATCCGGATACAACCTCCTGCTCACCACCCCGGAGGCGAATAAGGAACGGGAGCTGGTCTGTCTGGAGAAACTGAGGAGTTTCCGCACAGACGGGATCCTTATCGTGGGCGGTGCTATGAGTTACGGCAAGGAGCAGCTCAAAAAGCTGGGCATCGATACACGCACTGTAGTATTGATCGGAACACGAGCCGAAAATGAAGATGTATGCTCCATTACCGTTGACAACATCACCGGCGGCTACATCGGCGCCGAGTATCTGATCAAGAGAGGTTGCCGCGCCCTGGTCTATATCGCCGGACGAGAAAAAACAATCGACATGAAAGACCGTCTGGAGGGTGTCCGGCAAGCGATAAAAACTTATGGTTTTCAGGATCGATCTGTCATTCTCGATCAAGGCCCCGGTGAAGAGCACGGCTATGAGGCTGCAGAGAAGGTGTTGAAGGATTTGGAGCTCCCTGCGTCGATCTTTGGAGTCAACGATTTCACCGCTCTGGGGATTATCAGGGCGGCAAAAGATCGCCATCTTCGAATTCCCCAGGATGTTGCCGTGCTCGGATTCGATGATCTACCCTTGGCCAGCTACACGGAACCTCGGCTGACC
>Ga0272441_10008742_pt1 | contig 15941 bp, 14 predicted proteins | sample SSMProp6N_FD_193582 | JGI IMG/M metagenome (GOLD analysis project Ga0272441, IMG submission 193582) | Marine sediment archaeal communities from Little Sippewissett salt marsh, Falmouth, MA, United States - SSM-Prop-6N | ecosystem: Environmental > Aquatic > Marine > Wetlands > Sediment ... | reverse complement strand
CAAGGGAATCGGGCACGTAAAAGACCAGTGCGGAATCTGCACTCCCCAGGCTGTCCCGGTATTGTTCCAGAAATTCCGCATTCAGGCTGCTATAGGTGTGCAATTCAAGGCATGCCACCAGATGGTGGTTTGGATACTGTTCCCGCACCGCGTTTGTAGTGGCCCTGACCTTACTGGGTGCATGGGCAAAATCCTTGTACACAAAACTGGATGCGCCACGGCCCAAGAGTTCCAGGCGTTTTGATGCGCCCCTGAAACTCGCCATGGCCTCATAGAATTCAGCTTCATCCACACCCATATGCTGACAGATCCACTTGGCACCCGCCAGGTTGTTCAGGTTATGCCGGCCAAAGATGTGCAAAGGAAGCTCCCCATCCGGGGTTTCCAAAAGGGTTTGTCCATCAGCCACACGATAGGCGGGTGTGCGGTAAGGGAATTTCCGGATCGGGGCCTCAAAACCCTCCACCAGTTCGCGAAGGGCCGCTTCTTCTTCATTGTAGGTAAGGCTTCCCCCCGGCACAATGGACTGCAGGAAGATCCGAAATTGCTCCACGTAGTTTTCGAACGTAGGGAATACGTTGATATGATCCCAGGCAATCCCGCTCAGCAATGCGATATTCGGTCGATACAAATGGAATTTCGGGCGGGTATCCAGGGCAGACGAAAGGTATTCATCCCCTTCCAGCACGATGAATTCGTTCTCTTCGGTAAGCTGAACCATCCGGTCAAAGCCCTCCAGTTGTGCCCCTACCATAAAATCCACCGGCTTCTCCCAGTAATTCATCACATGCAGTATCATAGAGGTGATGGTGGTCTTCCCATGGCTTCCGCCAATGACCACCCGGGTTTTGTCCTTTGATTGCTCATAGAGGAATTCCGGGTAGGAATAGACGGGGATTTCCAGCTCCATGGCGCGGGCAAGCTCCGGATTGTCCTTTTTGGCATGCATCCCCAGAATAACCCCATCCAGGCCGGTGTGGATGCGGTCGGGAAACCAACCCATTTGCTCAGGGAGAAGGCCTGCCTGCTCAAGGCGGCCCCGTGAGGGTTCAAAAATAACATCGTCACTGCCCGAGATTTCGTACCCTTTATCGTGCAGTGCAAGGGCGAGGTTGTGCATGGCACTTCCTCCTATAGCAATGAAGTGTAGTTGCATAGATCCATCTCTAGGGTCCAAAGATACGTATCCGTTCCTGCCAATCACAAATGGCGGAGGTTTAAACGGAAACTGTTACTTTAGGGGAAACCAAACAAAGAGCTATCATGGATTTCTCTCTGGATACGATCCCAACAAGGGAAATAATCCCGGGGTTTCACGGAAAACTCCTTCACGGGAGTCAGATGAGCCTGGTCTTCTGGGAAGTGGAGGAAGGGGCGGAAGTGCCGGAACATCAACACGAAAATGAGCAGATCATGCAGGTGATCGAGGGGAATTTCGAATTCACCCTTGAAGGGACCCGCAAGACGTACGGTCCGGGGGACATCGTCCTGATCCCACCATTTGCTGCCCACAGTGGGAGAGCACTATCTTCCTGCAGGCTTATGGACATCTTTAGCCCGGTGCGGGAAGCCTATAAATAGAACAAATGCAAATTTCACTAAAAGGAAGACACGCCCTTATCGGGGGAAGCAGCAAGGGCATCGGGAGGGCTGTAGCTGAGCAGCTGGCCCTGAGCGGGGCCCGGGTGACCCTGGTGGCCCGCAGCGAGGAACTTCTCCGTAAAATTGCCGGGGGGTTGCAATCCGCAACAGGCCAGCCCCATGCCTACCTGGTTGCTGATTATACGGACCTGCCTTCCTACCAGGCGGCCATAAAGGCCTATTTGAAGGAACATCCGGCAGACATTCTGGTAAACAATACTCAGGGGCCTCCTGCGGGAACCAGCCTAGAAAAGGGCATAGAAGATTATCAGGAAGCTTTTGACCTGCTGTTTAAGTCCGTGGTCTTCACCACCCTTGAAGCACTGCCCCACATGCGGAATCAGGGCTGGGGCCGCATCATCAATATCGCATCGGTCTCGGTTCGGGAACCCCTGGGGTATCTGGCACTGTCCAACAGCATTCGGGCGGCCCTGGTAAGCTGGGCCAAGACCCTGGCCGGGGATGTGGGGCCCGATGGCATTACGGTGAACTCCGTGCTTACGGGTTACTTCAATACAGAACGCCTTAGAGGCCTTAACGAAAAAAAGGCCGAGACCATGGGGATCCCACCTGAAAAAGTAATCGAAAAACTCATTTCACAGGTTCCGGCTAGGCGCTTGGGCGAGCCGGAGGAATACGGATATCTGGTTGCCTTCCTGGCCTCTGAAGCAGCTTCCTATCTCACGGGGACGGCCATTCCGTTGGATGGGGGGTTGCTAAAATCCTATTAAGGCTTCTTCGAAAAATATGGGTAAAAGTTTTCCTGGTATTACGGTGGAATGCGAATCGCTTCCCAATTCACCATGTGCAATCCGGTTTATTCCGGCAATCCTGGAGGGAAACCTTCAAACACCTTTGTGGCAATCACCCGAAAACGTTCTTTTCGCTTCTCGGGGCTGCTTCCCTCATTGAACGCGTCCGTGCTGACGGCCTGCCAAAGGGTTCTTCCCTGCCTGGCATCGATCAACTCGAAAATGATCTCCCGCTGGAGTTGTCCCATATTGAGCGGAACCCCAACGGATACCCCGCCGGCAACATCTCCTCCGGTTCCTCCTACCCCAAAGCCCACACTTCCCTGATTGGGATCCTGATAGATATTGCTGTACACATCCAGAATCAGATCAGGTTCTTCCGAAAGTGTAAACCCCCGTGCCTGCAACACCTGATTTACGGCTTCCAGGAGCCTTCTCTGATCTAAATCCCCCAGGCCTGTATTGAGGTTTGATGCAAAGTTGTAGCTGCTGTAATTGGTAAATTGGGCCTGGGAATCGTAATCGTACTGCACCTTTACGGGACCACATCCCACCAAGAATGTCAGACAAAGCAGATAGAGCTTTCTCATGTCCTGTTTTTCCAAAAAAGGTACGATTTCCACCATCAAACAGGGAGATTCCCTCCCATTATTCGTTCAACAGCTCCCAGAGCCGATCTTTCAGGGCAGTAATGCCCAGACCTGATACCGACGAGATAAATACGGGTTGAATTCCCGGCAATTCCACTTCCAGTGCCTGCCGCATCTCCCCTATGAGGTCCTCATCGAGCATATCGCATTTGGTAACGGCCAGCAAACGCTGCTTATCCATTAATTCGGGGTTGTATTTCTGGAGTTCCCTCAGCAGAATGCCGTATTCCTCTGAAATTTCACGGCTGTCAGCAGGCACCATAAAGAGCAGTACCGCGTTCCGTTCAATATGCCTCAGGAAATAGTGTCCGAGCCCCTTGCCTTCAGAGGCTCCTTCAATGATCCCCGGAATATCGGCCATCACAAAGCTTTTGAAGTCCCGGTATTTGACTATGCCGAGATTCGGTTTCAGGGTAGTGAATTCGTAGTCGGCGATCTTGGGCTTTGCCGAGGTAAGCACGGACAACAAGGTAGATTTCCCCGCATTGGGAAATCCCACCAGACCTACATCGGCCAGCACTTTCAGCTCGAGCGTCAGGCTTATTTCCGTACCGGGAAGGCCCGGCTGTGCATATCTGGGGGTTTGATTGGTGGCACTCTTGAAATGCCAGTTCCCGCGGCCTCCCAGTCCTCCTTTGGCCACAACCTCCTGCTGACCGTCTTCCGTAATCTCAAAGCATACCGTTCCCGTGTCCGTATCCCTGACTACCGTGCCAAGCGGGACATCCAGCAGAACATCGGCCCCATTGGCCCCCGTGCTGCGTTGTTTGCCCCCATGCTCGCCATGTCCGGCCTTGAAGTGCTTCTGGAACTTGAAATCCAGCAGGGTCCAGAGATTTTTATTCCCCCGAAAAATGATGTGACCCCCACGACCGCCATCGCCACCATCAGGCCCTCCTTTGGCGACGAACTTTTCACGACGCAAATGGGTCGAACCCGCTCCCCCCTTGCCGGATACGACATGAATTTTGACATAGTCGACAAAATTGCCTTCAGTCATTTGTTAATTGTTAGAAGTCCGGCCGGAAATGGATTCGTCTCAGAGCCCGTCGATCACCCTGGCAAGCCGATTGGTGATTTCCTGGATCTCACCTACCCCATTCACACTGTGGAATTTACCCTGCTCCTGATAAAAGGCCTTGAGTGGAGCCGTTTTACGATTGTATTCGTCAAATCGATTCCGGATCTTTTCTTCATCCTGATCATCTGATCTGCCACTTACTTTTCCGCGTTCCAAAAGACGCTGAATAAGGATTTCGTCATCCGCCTCCAGGGCGATGGTGGCGTCGACCTTCATATCCTTACTGTCCAGCAGGTTGTCCAGGGCCTCTGCCTGAGCCGCCGTACGGGGAAATCCATCAAAGATGAATCCCGAGGCATCCGTAGCATTCTCCACTTCTTCGCGAAGCATTTTAATGGTGACCTCATCAGGGACCAGATCCCCCTTGTCTATATAGGATTGCGCCAATTGTCCCAGCGCTGTATTGTTCTTGATATTATATCGAAAAACATCCCCGGTGGAAATATGCTTCAGTCCGTATTTCTCCTTGAGAAAGGCCGCCTGCGTACCTTTCCCGGCACCGGGTTTTCCGAATATCACTAGGTTGATCATAGGTGGTTTATTTAATTGATACACATCCCGCAGGTTCCGGCCCTGTTCCCTGTAATCGAGTCCGTAACCCACAATGAATTTGTCCGGGATCTCCATTCCGAAATAGTCGATCGGATACTCCCCGTTATAGACTTCAGATTTATAGAACAGGGTAGCGATCCTGAAGTCTTTTACGTTCCGGTTGGAAAACATATGCACCAGCTCCTGCAGGGTACGGCCCGTATCCACGATGTCCTCCAGAATGATCACATGTTTGCCCTCCACATGGTCCGGCAGATCCAGAAGGGTCTCCACAATACCAGTCGAGGTTAGCCCGCGGTACGAACTCAACTTGACAAAGGTAACTTCACAGGGATAGGGATAGTATTTGAGAAAGTCCGATACGAACATAAATGCTCCGTTGAGGACTCCTACAAAAACGGGTACCTGGTCTTTATAATCCCTGGCAATGGCGTCCGCTACTTTCTGGACTGCCTGAAGGATATCAGCTTCCGGAACAAAGGGGACAAACCGTTTCCCTAAAAGGCTTACCGATCTTTCCATGGGCACTTGTCCTGCGAATATAGTGTTTTGATTTTTCTTTTTGGGACGGCTCGGGTCCTTTCTGGGATTAAGCTGTATTTTTGTATCATTCGATTGTAAATTCACTGTGGTGGACCAAAACACTATGAGTTATTTTTCTTCTGATTTTACCCTTGGCATCCTGGGTGGCGGGCAACTCGGCAAAATGCTGCTCTATGAAACCCGCAAGTGGGACATAACGACCAAGGTCATGGATCCTTCTGAGGAAGCTCCCAGCCGTCTGGCCTGCAATACCTTTGAGGTGGGTGACCTGATGGACTATCAGACCGTCATGGATTTTGGGAAGGATGTGGACCTGCTCACGATCGAAATCGAAAATGTCAATGCAGACGCCCTGGCCGATCTGGAAAAGTCAGGAGTACTGGTTTACCCCGGGGCCAAAACACTTAAGGTCATTCAGAACAAGGCCCGTCAGAAGCTCTTCTACCGGGATTCAGGCATCCCCACCGCAGCATTCAGTCGCTTCGCCTACACGCAGGAGATTTTTGACAGCCTGGAAAATGGCGGATTGTCTTTTCCCTTTGTTTGGAAAAGCGCTCGCTTTGGATATGATGGGCAGGGGGTAAAGGTTGTGCGCAGGATGGACGATCTCAAAGGGCTTTCAAACGTAGAATGCATCGCAGAAAATCTGGTTCCCTTCAAAAGAGAATTGGCGGTGATCGTAGCCCGGAATACGCAGGGTCAGTCCCGCACCTATCCCGTGGTCGAAATGGAATTCCATCCCGAGGCCAATCAGGTAGAATACGTGCTTTGTCCTGCGCGGATTCCCGAGGAGGTAGCTCAGAAAGCACGGCAGGTGGCTTTGCAGGTATCTGAAAATTTGGAACACGTGGGCCTGCTGGCAGTGGAAATGTTCCAGACCCAGGAAGACGAGATCCTGGTCAATGAAGTCGCACCACGACCTCACAACAGTGGGCACTATAGCATCGAGGGAAGTTACACCAACCAGTTCGAACAGCATTTACGGGCGATCCTTGGCCTCCCGCTGGGAAAGACCGAAAGCAAGGTTTCTGCGGTGATGGTAAACCTGGTCGGCGCAGAGGATCACCTCGGTCCGGTACACTATCAGGGAATTAACGAGATCCTGGACCTTCCCGGGGTAACCCCCCACATTTATGGAAAAAAACAAACACGTCCTTTTCGCAAAATGGGGCATGTTACTATTGTAGATCCCTCCATAGAGGCTGCCAGGGAACGGGCGGCCATGGTCAAGGAAAAAATATCAGTCGTATCAAAGCAAGAAGCAATATGAGCAAAGTAGCCATCGTCATGGGCAGCACCAGTGACCTGCCAGTCATGCAGGAAGCTATTGATGTCCTGGAATCCCTGGGAATAGAAACCTTTGTGGATATCGTATCCGCCCACAGAACCCCTGATAAGCTGGCAGTCCTGGGGAAGACCGCCCATGAAAATGGGATTGCCGTAATCATTGCCGGGGCCGGTGGGGCCGCTCATCTTCCTGGGATGCTCGCTTCCTATTCCCCTTTGCCGGTCATTGGGGTGCCCGTAAAGAGCAGGAATTCCATCGATGGGTGGGATTCTGTGCTTTCCATTCTCCAAATGCCTGCAGGAGTTCCCGTGGCCACCGTTGCCCTGAACGGATCAAAGAATGCAGGAATTCTCGCAGCGCAGATCCTGGGAAGTCAGCAGCCGGAAATCCTGGACAGGATCCTGGCCTTTAAATCCGGCCTTCAGAAAAAAGTGGAAGACGGCGCTAAGGAAGTCCGTAAAAAATACTCCTCGTAAACATCGCTTTTACATTTTAACAGCAAAGCCCTCACCCCCCGAATTATCCCAGCCCATGGAGAACCCGTTATTACAGCCTTTTGATATCACCCCTTTTTCCAGGATTAAAACCGAACACTTCAAACCCGCTTTTGAATCGGCCATTTCAAAGGCAAGGGAGGAAATAGATGCGATTGCATCGCATACGGAACCACCTACATTTGAAAACACCATTGCTGCCCTTGACTTTGCAGGGTATCAGCTCGATCGCATCTCCAGTATATTTTTCAATCTGAATTCTGCAGAAACCAACAAGGAAATACAGATCCTGGCCCAGGAAATTTCCCCCCTGCTGGCTGCCTTCAGCAATGATATCACCCTGAATCAGGCCCTTTTTGAGCGGGTAAAGGCCGTGCATGAAACGGCCGATCGGAAAATCCTCAATGCGGAGCAACAGATGCTACTGGATCGAAAGTTCCGTCATTTCCGCCGCAATGGGGCCCTCCTGTCAGAGAAAGACAAGAAGCGTCTGAGGCAAATCGACGAGGAATTGTCAACCCTGAAGCTCACCTTTGGAGAACATGTGCTGGAAGAGACCCAGAAATTCAAAATGCACCTCACGGATGCATCCCATCTTGAAGGCCTCCCCGACTCCGCGGTTGAGGCTGCCCGATTGCTGGCAAAAAACCAAGATAAGGAGGGCTGGGTATTCACCCTGGACTATCCGAGCTATCTGCCCTTCATGAAATACGCCGAGGATCGGGACCTCCGCCGGGAGCTGGCAGTGGCTTTTGGCAGCAAGGGATTCCATGGAGATTCCCTGGATAACCGGGAAACGCTTTTAAAGATCGCACAACTGCGGCATGAACGGGCCTGTCTGCTCGGTTATAGTTCACATGCCCATTTTACCCTGGAAGAGCGGATGGCCAGGTCTGCTGAGGGGGTTGAGAAATTTTTAGAAGATCTTCTCGAAAAGGCCATGCCGGCTGCGCAAAGGGAGCTGGAGGAACTTCAGGAATTCGCCCGCAAAAGGGATTCTATCTCCCAACTCGAAAAATGGGACAGTGCCTTTTATTCCGAGAAATTAAAGCGACAGAAATACAACCTCGACGAAGAGGAGCTTAAGCAGTATTTTGAATTGAACAATGTGCTGCTGGGCATGTTTGAGGTGGCCGGCAAACTCTTCGGCATTCGTTTTGAAGAGGATGCCACAATCGAGACCTATCACGAAGAAGTTCGGGCCTTCAGGGTTTTGGACGAATCCGATGTATTTGTGGCACTTTTCTATGCGGATTTCCATCCTAGACCCGGCAAACGTGCAGGAGCCTGGATGACCTCATATAAATCTCAATTCCGCAGGGATGGAAAAAACGAAAGGCCACATGTCTCCATTGTATGCAACTTTACGCGGCCCACAGAACAAACTCCTTCGCTGCTAAGCTTCAATGAGGTTACCACCCTGTTCCACGAATTTGGTCATGCCCTGCATGGGATGTTGGCAGACAGCACATATCCCGGTCTTTCAGGAACCTCTGTTTACTGGGATTTTGTGGAGCTCCCCAGTCAGATCATGGAGAATTGGTGCTATCAGCCCGAAGCCCTTACCATTTTCGCCCGCCACTACCAAAACGGAGAAGTGATCCCACAGGAATTGGTAGACCGTATCAAAGCCAGCTCGAATTTTCTGGAGGGGATGGCTACGATCCGGCAACTCGGCTTTGGATTGCTCGATATGGCCTGGCACAGTCAAAACCCCGAAGGTGTTACCGATGTCAAGGGATTCGAACGGGAGGCTTTCGGGTCCACCCAGCTCTTCCCGGACCATCCCCAAACCTGTATGAGCACCTCGTTTTCCCATATTTTCCAGGGAGGATATGCCGCCGGATATTACAGCTATAAATGGGCGGAGGTCCTGGATGCAGATGCCTTTGCCTACTTTAAGGAAGAAGGGATTTTCAACCGGGAGGTTGCCTGGAGATTCCGGGAACATATCCTCTCTAAAGGAGGAACGGAAGATCCCATGGAGCTCTATGTGCGTTTCCGCGGCCGTGAACCGAAGGTAGAGGCTTTGCTGGAACGAGCAGGCTTGCTCAAAGCCGGGGCCTAGACCCTGATTACGGCTTTCTCAGGGTTCCTCCTGCTCCAGGTAGGCGTCCCAGCCCCCGGTAAGATCTATGACCCGGTAGCCAAGGGAATCAAGGACGTGTGCTGCTGAGGCACTCCTACCCCCTTTTTTGCAGTAGACATAGATCCTGCGGTCCTTGTCGATAGTGTCCCATTTTTGAATGAAATCCCCGGACATCCAATCGATGTTCACGGCTCCGTCAAAATGGCCTTCCCGGAACTCCCCGGGAGTGCGGACATCCACCAGAAGGTCGTTTTTCCGAAGGTCTTCGCTGGAGAATTCGGTAATCGGCATTTGCCGGGTTTCCTCGCATGCCAGCAGGGTAAGTGCCAGCCCCAATAGATAGAATAGCTTTTTCATTTCTCAGTTCTTCTAGGCTTAAAGGTAATTTTATTCTCCAAAATTCGCTTACTTTTATCCTTCAAGTTTACCATGGCCCAACACGAGTTACATCCCGATTCCTGGGTAGACCGCTATGCGGATTACCTCTTCAATTATACCACAACGCGGATAGGGGATTCGGAGGTCGCAAAGGACCTTGTGCAGGAAACCTTTATCGCCGGATTGCAGGCGGCTCCAAAATTCAAGGGGAAAGCAGCGGAGAGGACCTGGCTCGTCGCCATCCTCAAGCGCAAAATCATCGATTACTACCGCAAATCCAATACCCGGAAGGGAAAAGCGGAGGTTCGGATGTCCTATGGCTCTCAATCGGATCAGGAAGGCGACTGGCTGGAGGAGCGGGCTGCCGACCCGGAGAGCATTCTTGATAATGACCGGATCGAGAACGAGGAATTGGGCCTGGCCATTCAACACTGCATATCCCTATTGCCCGAAAATCACGCAAGGGTTTTCACCCTGAAAACCGTTCAGGGATGGAGTACTGAGGATATTTGTAAAGAACTCGGGATCACCTCGTCTAACCTATGGGTCATGGTACACCGGGCACGAACAAGTTTAATGGAATGTCTCAAAGAAAGTTGGTTTAAAAACACTTGAAATGATTTCCTGCGACAAAGCGGCACATATTTGCACCAAGAGTCAATATCGGGAAGCCAGCCTAAAGGAGCGATGGCAGCTGGGGCTGCATATCCTGGTGTGTAAAACCTGCGCATCCTTTTCCCACCGCAATAAGAGGCTTACAAAATTATGTGACAACGCTTCCCTTAAGGTTCTTTCACCTGAGGACAAAGCGGCCATGAAAAAGCGATTGAATCAATCCTAGCAAACCTTCTACCCCTGAAATAAGATCAATAAAAGAAGGGATACAATAGGGATGCCCTCTACCCAAAAAGCAGTGTAATACCATTTATCCACCCCAGGTGCAAAGGCGGTGGAAAATCCCATCAGCAGTCCTGTAATGGCCTTGGTGAATACTTCCCCCTCAACCGAGTTGTCTTTAAGCCAGGTTGCCCCGACAAAAATCACCACACCCCACCAGGAAATGCTTCGAGTCCTCCCAATTCCCAAACGTTGCGGAATCGTGCGCAGGGAGGGTGGGTCCAGGTCCGCATCCCGAATCTCAAAAGGCAACATCAGCAGGATGACCCATAGTACCCGCTGGAAACTTTCCACGGATAAATCCCATGAAATTGCAGGCCAGTGTCCCCAAACCGGAATCCAAAGACTGGAGATGGTCCAGACCAGGGCAACCATCAAAACCTTTAGCAAACCAAAGCTTCTAAGGTTTCTCCTCCCGGGCATTACCGGAATGGCATAGACAGCGGTAATGCCTCCGCATAGCAGTAGCAGCATCCAGACATGATGCGGCAAAAAACTCAGGTGATACAGGGCAATGAGAAAGCTCAGCAGACTGAAAGCTCCCAATGCCCTCTGGCCTCCGGGCACTCTGGTTGTGTGTTTGCCGGGCTCCAGGCCGTATTTGATTGCGTTGTAACCCGCGATGCTTCCAAAAAAAAGCGCTGCATAATAATGGGGCGACACCGGGACTTCCATCACATTTCCGGTAAACGCAACAAGGGAGATCAGGGCCAGGGACACGTGTACACTTCCCCTGATATACCAATTGAGTACTGCTTTTGGCAAAGACATAAATCAAAGGTAGCCAAAGTGGTCGGAGCTGTCTCTCCGGCACCCAAAAGAATTGCGCTGCACCCCATTCAAAAAGCGCGGCAATCCAAGAATTAATAGTTAATTTTGTGTATTAAAAAATTGCTGAACCACTAAGCTTATGAACACAGATCAATTTGCATCACGGCACCTTGGAATCCGCTCCAGGGACTTACCTCACATGCTGAGCGCTATTGGTGCTGAAAACATGGATCAACTCATCCGCGAAACCGTACCAGACGATATCCGGCTTAAAAAACCAATGGCTCTGGACAACCCCATGTCTGAGTATGAGTTTCTGGAACATATCCGAACCCTTTCGGCAGAAAACGAGATCTTCAAAACCTATATAGGTCTGGGGTATCATGCGTGCATAACGCCTTCCGTGATCAAGAGGAACATCCTTGAGAACCCGGGATGGTATACGGCCTACACGCCCTATCAGGCCGAAATTGCACAGGGTCGACTGGAAGCGTTGCTGAACTTTCAAACCATGGTCAGTGACCTGACCGGCATGGAACTGGCCAATGCATCCCTGTTGGATGAGAGCACTGCAGCAGCGGAGGCCATGACGATGCTCTTTGACCTGAGGAGCCGGGATCAGAAGAAGAGGAATGCTGCCAAATTCTTTGTCTCCAGGGACATCTTCCCGCAGAACCTCGCCCTGCTTGAAACACGGTCCAAACCCCTGGGTATTGAATTGGTGGTTGGCAATCCGCTCGAAGCTGAACTGGACAACTCCTATTACGGTGCACTTCTGCAATACCCCTGCATGGATGGCCGCATAGAAAGCTTTGCATCTTTTGTCGAAACTGCCCATGCCCTGGACATGAAGGTTGCCGTCGCAGCCGATCTGATGAGCCTCTGCATGCTGGTTCCCCCCGGGGAATTCGGCGCCGACGTGGTGGTTGGGACCACCCAGCGATTTGGAATCCCGCTGGGATATGGGGGCCCACACGCGGCATATTTTGCCACGCGTGAAGCGTACAAACGCCAAATCCCGGGAAGGATCATCGGTCTGAGCAAGGATATGGATGGAAAGCCTGCCATGCGAATGGCCCTTCAAACCCGTGAACAACATATTAAAAGAGACAAAGCGACCTCCAACATCTGTACTGCGCAGGTCCTGCTGGCCGTAATGGCCGGTGCCTATGGCGTATATCACGGCCCGGAGGGCCTGAAGAAGATTGCCTCCCGGATCCATCAGGCTGCCGTCACCCTGGCTGAAGGGTTGTCCTCCATGGGAATTCAAGTAAAGAACGCTTCATTCTTTGATACCCTCTGCCTGGAATTCCCGGAATCCCGGGTTCGCCCTCTGGCTGAAAAGGCAGGCATTAATTTCTATTACGCCGGGGAGGATGAAATCCTGATCTCCCTGAATGAGACCACAACCCTGGCAGATGTTCAGGAGATCCTGGAGGTCTTTGCAGCAGCCCTTGACACGAAAACATCGCTGCCCTCCCAATGGAGCAAGGGCACCGCGATTCCGGAAGGAGCCATGAGATCGAGTTCGTTCATGGAACAGGAGGTCTTTAACCGCTACCATTCCGAAACAGAGCTGATGCGATACCTGAAAAAACTGGAGCGCAAGGACCTGGCCCTGAATCACTCCATGATCTCCCTCGGATCGTGCACCATGAAACTCAATGCGGCCACCCAGATGCTCCCGCTGAGCATGCCCGAATGGAGCAGCATCCATCCCTTTGTGCCCGTTGAACAGGCAGGAGGCTATCACAAAATGCTGCGCAAACTGGAAGACTACCTCACAGAGATTACCGGTTTTGCAGCCACCTCCCTCCAACCGAACTCCGGGGCCCAGGGAGAGTATTCCGGGCTGATGCTCATCCGGGCATACCACGAATCCAGGGGAGAAGGACACCGAAACATCTGTATCATCCCGGCGTCGGCCCACGGAACCAATCCGGCATCGGCCGTGATGGCGGGGATGAAGGTCGTAGTGACCAAAACCGATGAGAAAGGAAATATCGATCTCGGGGATCTCGAGGATAAAGTGAATGCACACAGTGAAAACCTGGCAGCTTTGATGGTGACGTACCCTTCTACGCATGGGGTGTTTGAGTCTTCCATACGGCAGGTAACTGACCTGATCCATAGCCATGGGGGGCAGGTATACATGGACGGGGCAAATATGAATGCCCAGGTAGGGCTGACCAACCCGGCTACGATAGGTGCAGATGTATGCCACCTGAACCTTCATAAGACCTTTGCGATCCCCCATGGGGGGGGTGGCCCAGGGGTGGGCCCTATTTGTGTTGCCCCGCAGCTGGTCGAATTCCTTCCCGGCAATCCGGTCATTCCCACGGGTGGCCCGAAGGGAATCCCCGCTATCTCAGCCGCACCCTGGGGAAGTGCCCTGGTTTGTCTGATTTCCTATGGATATATCAGGATGCTGGGGGCAGAAGGGTTGACCGAATCCACCCGGATCGCCATCCTCAATGCCAATTATATTAAGGCACGTCTGGAAGGCGCCTACCCTATCCTCTACACGGGTGAAATGGGACGGGCGGCCCATGAGATGATCATCGATTGCAGACCGTTCAAAAAACATGGCATTGAAGTAGTCGATATTGCCAAACGGCTCATGGATTACGGGTTTCATGCCCCTACGGTATCCTTTCCGGTAGCAGGCACGATGATGATCGAGCCCACAGAAAGTGAAAACCTTGAGGAACTGGATCGGTTCTGTGATGCGCTGCTTTCGATCCGGAAAGAAATTGATGCTTCATCTGAGGAAAGTCCCAACCTCCTGCTCCGGAATGCACCCCACACTATGGGCATGGTGACTGCAGATCGTTGGGAATATCCCTACAGCAGGGAAGTGGCTGCCTTTCCCCTTCCTTACGTTTCAGACAACAAATTCTGGCCCAGCGTCCGACGTGTTGACGACGCTTATGGAGATCGAAACCTGATTTGCACCTGCGAACCCATAGAGGCTTACGCCGAGGCAGAATAATCACAGGGTCCTGGCATGCAAGCCAGGACCCTTACCTTATCATATGTACGAACATTATCCCGAAAAACGGTATCGGCTTACCCTGGAATTCCTCAAAAAACATGTGGATCCCGCACAGCCTATACTTGACCTGGGTGTGGAAAACCCGTTTTCTGAGATCATGATCCGGGAAGGATACAAGGTCTCCAATACCGGGGGCGAAGACCTGGATCTGTCTCTGCAGGCCGTTGAGCAAAGCGAGGCCAGGGTGGTTACGGCCTTTGAGATCCTGGAGCATCTGGTAGCACCCTTCAATGTGCTGCGGGCTATCCCTGGGGATAAATTGCTCGCAAGCGTACCCCTGCGGTTATGGTTTGCTCCTGCATACCGGTCAAAGACCGATCCCTGGGACCGCCACTTTCATGAATTTGAGGCCTGGCAATTTGACTGGCTCCTTGAAAAAGCCGGATGGGAGATCCAGGATCGCCTGCAATGGGCGCACCCGGTTGGGAAGGTGGGGATACGACCTTTGTTAAGGACGTTCACCCCACGGTACTATCTGGTCTGTGCCATTCGTTCCAAAAGGATGGAAACGGATTCATAAATGGAACTCCATGAATGAAGGAAAGGTCCGAATGCTCATCGTCATGCCCGCTCACAATGAAGCAGCATACATCGGTGAATGCCTGGAATCCTTTGCCCGGCAAACCAGGACCCCGGATGCACTCTGGATTGTAGACGACAACAGTACGGATGACACCCCCATTCTCCTGGAAGAATACACCCGAAAACATCCCTGGATCCACATAATAAGCCGCAAATCCTCACCCGATCACCGCCCGGGGGCCAAAGTCATTGACGCCTTCCAGGCGGGTCTTCCAGAAAACTGGGAGTCCTTTGACCTGATAGGTAAATTCGACGCAGACATTGTGCTGCCACCTTCCTACCTGGAGCAAATGCAAGAACAATTTCGCTACTCCCCCCGTCTCGGGGTGTGTGGGGGGCACCTGTACGTCGAGAAGGACGGCTATTGGACCTATGAACCCATTGCCAACCCCGATCATGTCAGGGGCCCTGTAAAACTCTATTCCATGGGTTGTTTCCAGGCCATAGGTGGTTTGAGGTCCTTTATTGGCTGGGATTCAGCCGACGTGCTCCTTGCGAGGTTCCATGGCTTCGAAGTCCGGACGCTGCCCGAACTAAGGGTCAAACACCTCAGACCCACGGGAAAGGACTATTCCAATGAAAATGCGCGCCTTCAGGGGCAGGCCCTTTACAATCTTCGTTATGGGTGGCTACTTGGCCTTATCGCGGCGGGCAAAATGGCCCTGAAGCGCAAAAAACCCATGCTCCCCCTGCATGCCCTTGGCGGTTATTTCAGTGCGCTAGTCCAAAATAAACCCCGAATGCTAAGCCCACAGGAAGGGAATTTTGTCCGAAAGTGGCGATGGAAGCAGATCAGGGGCAAGCTATTTTAAAACCTCCGAGATCGGCAATCCGGTCGCTCCATTGGGAAATGCCGTTCCAAGCAGCACGGCAATGGTCGGGGCGATGTCCCTTATATAGGTTCGCCGGATCGATTCACCCTTGCGGATCCCTTTTCCATAGAAAATCAAAGGGACATGGGTATCGTATATATGGGGTGAACCATGCGTGGAACCGGTTGCCGGATAGGCTGGTGTTTCCGGAGCCGGCACGATCAGTATGTCCCCGGATCGCTTCTGATGGAAGCCGTTTTGCACGATTGCAGCCATCCCCTCCCTGTAATCGGCATATCGCATCTGATAGGCTGTGTAGACCTGGTGAATGCCATCATACCCTGTCAACTCAGCTG